>Ga0181343_1001309_pt1 | contig 9989 bp, 16 predicted proteins | sample Su13VDMLBSD_FD_130110 | JGI IMG/M metagenome (GOLD analysis project Ga0181343, IMG submission 130110) | Freshwater viral communities from Lake Michigan, USA - Su13.VD.MLB.S.D | ecosystem: Environmental > Aquatic > Freshwater > Lake | place: USA: Michigan | collected 2013-07-15 | reverse complement strand
TATTTTGAACTTATCTCTGCAGTAGTTCACCCGGTGTCACGATACTTAACTATCTACACTCCCTCTGACAATGTTAAGTTGTCGTATGAGCCAGTTATATTATGTGGTCCTTCTAGGGCTCGAACCTAGCACCTACTGATTATGAGTCAGTTGCTCTAACCTACTGAGCTAAAAGACCATTTAGAGTGGCGAATAACTTGCGGTTATTCATTTCTACATTCTGGGTATGCTGATTAAGTTAACATCACAGCCGCTCTCCATTTTCGTCTAACTACCACCCTTTGTAGTCAGGACAGGATTCGAACCTGTTATGAACACACTTTTTGATTAACCTGTGTATCCACGCAAATCGGGACTAGGCTGTGTTCTACTCATAGCGTCTACCAATTCCGCCACCTGACTAACCACACTCTCAAGCATTCTACTTCCCGCCCCTACACAATGGATAGCACGAAATTGTATCTTATTTAACCCTACGTTTGCGGTATGGGTACTTGAGTTTATGTGTTTTAATGATGCAGGACACGCTTAACCTGCTTGGAGCGACTAGTATACTCTTCGATGCCTAATCAGAACATCAGCGTTTTTTACTTGATTTTTTGGCTTGATAAATAATCCAACTTAACCACCCTTGAAGTGATTCTAATTTTTGTTTGTTACTTGTTTTGCTCATATTCGTCTTTGTTTATAATCTCAATATCATCAAGCGTCGTATCAGGATCACACTCTATAAGTTCAGGCATTATTATAGTTTTATTAGGAAATCTAACAATTGCTACTGGTAAATAAGGGTGTTTTTTGATTCTGTATTTTGCTTTTGTTTGGAACATACGAATATAATATTAGATAACCAAATTATTTTTTCTTTTCTTTTAAAAACTTAATTGCATTTACTATTTCTTGACAACCTTCATATAATTCATGTTTTTCATAAATTAATAAGTTTTGTTCTAAAGTTGTAATAAATTCTTGTCGATCAATTGTTATATCATACATAGTTTGTTCTTGCACAACTAAAACAGATAGGGCATGTATATGACGTTTTCTACCGTTTAAATTTTTTAGAATAGTTTCGACTAATGCTTTTGAAATTCTTAAATCCCGACTAGCTACTAGTTGTTCAAATTCATCACTATCAAATACACTGATTTCTTTAGCCATCATTAAAATAAATTTAAAAAGTCGGTATTAATATTTTTTCCCTTCAATTTATTAAGTTTTTCATCATTATCCAACATTTTTGTAGCTAAACGTTCAAGATGTTTTTCTTTTTGTTTATCGTAATCGTTAACTATTTTATTATGTTTTTTCTTTTTCATAATTTATGAAAATAATAAATGAAATAAATAAGCTATAATTGAAATACTTATTATAATTAATGCATGTTTTTTTGCTTTTTTAATACTTTTCATTTTGTAAATTTTTCTATAAATATTATTTTTTTCTAGAAACAAGTGAATAAGGATCATCTTCTACTTTACCATCCCATAAACCAAGCTCTTTTAAACGTTTTTGCTGGTAGTTATCTAATTGAAAATCTACCATTTCAGTTGTTTTATAAATTGTTTGATGACCTTCCAATGACTCCATATCACGTTCAGTAAACACGTTTCCTAAACGCAGAAAATAACAATTATAACATGATAATTGACAATTTCCATCACGATAGTTATGTTTATTTTCATCTTTAAAAAACATAATTAATGGAATTTTACCATCTGATTCACGTTTTTCATCATACCCACACCAATAACATTGTTCAATCATATAACCACCTTCAACTAATTTAAATTTAAGTTTTTCAGGGGAAAATGAAGATGAATCTTCTTTACCATTAACAATATCCTCAATTGCAGGTAATTTTCTTCCAAACGGAGTATGACTCATAAATTTTGGAATGCCTTTACCAGATTGATTTTTATGTAAATCAAATAAAGATAAGCCTGTTTCCTCATCTTTATAAGCTTTCATGAACGGTTTAAGGTGCTGGTATGAGCAATTTAAGTAGCGAGCAGCTGCTTTGACCGAACGAGTATGTTTCATTGCTCGTAAGCAATCCTCTTTTGATATCGGTTTTGGAAATGCCATACTATAATTCTTCTAATCCATCAAGTAATGTATTATCCCAAATATCAAGATCATCATCTTCTTCCTCTTCATCATCAAATCTTGATTTTTGTTTTTTACCATTCTCATATCGATCTAAATCTTCAGGTTCCATGATTACCATGTCTGTCCATGTATGATCTTTTTCTCCAAACATCATTGGTACCCCTCGTTTTGCTCCTGTTGTTGAACAATCAACACAGGTTTTAACATTAGGTAAAGCTTTTAAACGCAATGGATTAATTTCCTGTTTGCAGTATACACACAATTTATTTTCCGTCATATTGTTTTAAAAATTTCCATAATTGTTGGGGAGTCTTTAATACATGTTTTATTCCATTTTCATCTACTAAAGGATAAACCCCTCCATCAGGTGTTAAACTATCAAATACCCACCATAAAATAATTTCTGTTTTCATATCACCATAATGTTTTTGCATTAACATTTTTATTGAGATATAAAATGGATTTTCATATTTATCTGCTTGAATACCAATTGTACGAACTACAGCACTTACGGCTTCAATCTGACAAAGTTGCTCAAGTAAATCCATAAGAAATACTTCATCTTTTTTCTTTATTGATTTAGGGTTTTCTTCTATTTTAGAAAGAGAACCAAACAATTCATTTAGATTTTTGAATTTTTCCTCGCTCATATTCTTTTACTTCAAATATATTTAGAAAATTTTCTACAGACATCTCTTTGACATGGGATGCAATTAATATAGCATCTTTTAAATTAATAGCTTCTAATTTACCCTGTGGTTCTTTTGTTGAGTCTAGTTTATTATAATAAATAAATTGTTTCATATTTTTAATTTTAGTCTTTTGAAACTGCTCTTCCAACTTGTCTAGTCCAATCTAAATCTGTACGAACTAATACATTTTTAGTCATAGTGGCTACTAACATTGTTCTATCAACTCCAAGTTGATTGGCAACATATGATAATGCAGCTATATCTTTTGGAAAGCAATGACCACCAAAACCAAAATCACCATCTGGGCCTGGGACAGCCCAATGTGAGTTTCCTAGGCGATCATCATATCTAGCATATTCAATTACTTTATCATAATCAACTCCTAATTTTTCACATAACTGATATATCTCGTTTGCATATGAAACTTTCATGGCTAAAAATGTATTTGTAACATATTTAATAGTTTCAGCAATTGTTGAAGATGTTTTAATAATAGGTACTTTAGGGAATGCTTTAGCAAATATTTGTTTTACTCTAGATGAATAAGGTCTATCAGCTCCAATTATAATTCTATTTTGATTTTTATAATCTTCGATAGCATTAGCTTCAGTTAAAAATTCAGGATTAAAAGCTATATGAATGTGAGGAAATTCTTGATTTAATTTTTCTGTTGTACCTGGGGGGATTGTTGATTTAATAATGACAATAAAGTCTTTTTTACTATAATATTCAACTACTACTGATAATCGGGTGAGGCATTCTTTTACAATTGATAAATCACATTCTCCTGATTTTTTCATTGGTGTTGGTAAACAAAGAAATGTTTCATTTACATTTTTTATTAAACTATCTAAAGTAGGTTCATTACACTTACCATTAATATCAAATGTTCTTACATCAAAGAAATTTTTCATTCCTTCTTTAACTGCGGTTCCTACAAAACCTTGACCTATAACTCCTATTTTTTCCATTTATAATTTAATTAAATCGTTTTGGTATTCTTCTAAATGACTGATGATTATGCTAAATATATCGATTTCAAAGTCACCTACTTCTCCACTTTCTTGTATAATTTCAGATAATTGAGATATAATTTGAAAATTATTATTATTAAGTTGAGTAGCATCAAATTTAACTACAATATCATTTTCCCATTCTGGGGTGTTATTGGTTAGAGTAAATACTCGTTTGGTTAAATCAAATTTAGTGTTTGATTGTTCTCTGTCGATATAAATATCAACTATTTCTTGGTTTTCGATGTAAATACGGTCACACCATGGTTCTAAAGCTTCTAAAATATTTCCACCACAATTTTTTACTATAAAAGCTATGTTATATTTTGGTGGAATGATAGGTTTCATTAAAGCATCATGTTTACAAAAATGACCCCATTTACGAATAAAATTCCGAGTTGAACGCATGTTTTGGGCTTCCCACTCTGGGCTATTTTTACCAGGTGTAGTTAATTCTGGATTAAATCTGCTACCTCTACAAGTCATATGGTAAACATATCCTTCCCATGTTTGGATAAATTTAACTCCATTTAATTGAAATCTGTTAAATATATCACTATCCTCTTTTGATTGTGGGGCATATAATGGATCATGTCCTCCAATTTCTTGAAAATCCTTTTTCCAAAACGCCCAAGGTGCAAATATACCTTCAGTTGGTTCTTTTCTTTCCAGTTTACTAAACCAATCTAAGAATTGTTCCTCATTAAAATGTTCAGGTTCAGTTGCACCCCAATCTATAAATACTTTTTCGGGTCCTGGTGGGTGTAATGGGGGTTCAATTCGAGTTAATGATACAATAGTTTTTTCTTTAGGGATTAAATATGGAGAATCTCCATTATGTGTTTGAATAAATAAATGTTTTTCAATTGAATCTAAAGCTCCAGGGCATAAATACATATCAGCATGGTAAATCATACAAATATCGTGTGATGCTACTTCATTTACTAATCTATCATATAAAATTGTGTGTCCTAAACGAGTTGGTCCTTCATTTCTAATAGCTTTAAAATGTGGATCTTTATCCATCATTTCTAAACACCATTCCCAAGTATTATCTTTATCACTGAAGTCATCAGCAATACAGATTTCTACTTCATGGGTTCCTTGGTTTTTACGGATTGATTCGTAAGACCACTTAAGATATTTTAAATTGTTTCTTGAAGGTTGAATTAAAGATATTTTCATGATATTTTTCTTGGTATAACTGTTTTGTTAATATACTTTGTTCTTGGTAAAAATCCAAGTCATCTCTTAATTTTAATGCTATTTTTCTAGCAGTTTGTAAGTCACCTAATTCAAATGTTAAATTAGGATGAAGTGTTTGTTGTGTATCTAATCCTTCATATCCAATACAAGGTATTCCTAAATATGAACAATTTAAAGCAAATGTCCCAGCAGCATGAGTTCTCATTAAGTGAATACCGTATTTAAATTGATTTAACGCGTGTATCCATTGCCTCCAATCTAAATATGGTAAATGAGTTAATAGTTGTTCTTCACCAGGTTGTTTACGACCCATTGAAGGAGCAAATACTTGTCCATTATCCATTTCTTGAGCAATTGAAAATGAATCAAATCCACCATACCAAGAAACAAAATTACCGCCTACAATAACTCCTTTACGTTCAATATTTTCAATTTTGCCTATAGCATCTTCAATCATTACTGATTGTAAAACTCTAACATCTGGGTGGTTGGTTAGGCCTTGATAATATTTTTTATCTATTTCATTGTGAGTAAAAATAATATCAGATGATACTAAAGTGTTATAATACCATACTTGTTTGGCTAAATCATAATCTTGCCAATACCAATTAGGACCTTCTTGCATTACTGCTACTTTAGTACAACTTAATTTTAAATCACTAATATTGAAATCCGGATTTTTTTTAGGGATAATAATTATACCTAAATCATATTTTTCTGTAGGAATTTCTTTTATATTGTAATGATCTGCTTCTAAAGCACACATCCAAGCAAATTCAACCCTCATATTAGGGTGATTTCTAGAGGTTTTTCCGTGAAACCCCATTTCTGTAAAAAATGCTATTTTCATTGGAAATTAATTTTTGTAATTAATCCTTCATAATTTTGAAGAACTCTAGGGGGTTCACCCCCAAAATTAAACCCATTTTCATGTCCTATACCTTTTATAACTGTTAGAGATCCCATATCTATAGCTTGATTTACTGCTTTATGAACATGATGCTCATATTGGGCTAATCCATAATCATCAAATACTATATAACAATCTTCATTAAGATTTAATGAAAAAGCTAAGTTAATATCTGAAATAACATGGGTGTAGTCATGTCCTGCATCTATAAGAAACATTGAGATTTCATCCTGGATTGGTAGGGGTTGGTTGGAGTAAAGGTCAAAATTAAGATAAATTATATTATCTCTATCTTGGTTAAGTTCTTTAGCTGCTGTGTTATCATTATTATTAATAGTATAAACTTTTTTAAATAAAAATGATAATATTCGGGTTGTTTGTCCTTTGTGAGTTCCAAATTCAATTGCTACTTTATCTTGAAATCCTTGAAAAAAATTCCAAACATCTGTTTTAAATTTAAAAGAAGTAGTTGACATGTTATCAATTTTATCTTCTTTAATTTGTTTTAATAATTCTTCAATCATAATTCTTTTAAAAATAAAGGTTCTATAGAGTAATTATCTGAAATAAATTGAAGGGATGATCTAAATTGTTCATAGTTATCTTTATTCCATACGTTTTGGTTCCAATCTCCTGCTATATGGCTTTGGAACATTAATACATCATTATGAAGTTTAATATCAGTTTCATGAATACCATCATGACCAAACAACATTTTACAACTCCAATTCATTCCTCTATTATGTTCATAATGCACTGCAGCGTATTCGAATGTTTCACTTAAAGGATTTACACAAAATGGTTGACATAACCATCCAGGATTTCTCCACCCTTTAGGTTTGTAATTTACAGATCCCCATTCATTTATCATTAATGAAATTCTTTCTTTACATATTTCTACTGTTTGCATATCTGCAAATTCACATTCACCCCATGCTTGTTTATCACTTGTCATATGGTAATGTCCATGAGCTGCTAATTCAAAGTAATCTTTACTTAATAACCAATCAATCCAATACTTATGTTGTGATAAAGGGAATTTATTATGATAATTTGAAGGGATAAATAAAGTAAATTTAACCCCGAACTCTTTATTAAGTTCTTCTAAATAAAACATACATTCATCCCCCTCAAGCCCCCATCCTTTTTCAGGGTGAAGATCATCTATTGCTACTGTTAATTTCATTAAAAATTTTCCTTTATAGTGTTTAATAACCCGGTATAATCGTTTTTCCCAGTTGTATTTATTGGGTGATGGTATGTTTCTTGGTTTACTGCACCTATAACATCATATACAGGAATCACATTTGCTTCACTTAATTTACGAAAATAACTTTGTTCTCCAAAATAATTTGGGCGTAATTCTTTACCTTTATGGACATAAGATATTACAGTACCTCCAAACATTGATGATAATATAGAATTACCACCACATACTGTAATAAATTTATCACAGTTTGCCATTACTTTAAGTTGGGTTTCATTATATGAATGTTTTGATATTTTAAATATATCGTCAAATAATATAACATCTTCAAAATACTCGGTTAATTGGTAATCATTAATTAATCCTATACCTTCAACATTAGCTTGAATATCATGATAACCCATATGAATAGAATTAGCTTCATTTTGATCAATTGTGAATTCTGGGTTGGTTAATTTGGCTCTTTTATATATTACTTTATATCCTTTTTCAGTTAAATAAGTAAATATATCATATAAACACTGGATGTCGAAATATCCAAGTGGGGTTTCTCCATGTTCTAGATTATATTTATTTGTTATAAACACTAAAGGTTTATCAAATATAAATTCATCATTTTTATAATATTCTTTATAAGGAGGACATAACCATTGATCATAATTTAAAACTGCTGGTTTATTTAAAGGATCAATACCATGAATCCAATTATTAGGGAGTTCATTTAACCCAGCAGCAGCATTATCAATAGTTCTTTGGGAAAAACCTTCAACTATATTATCACAAAAATAATAAAATGGAGACATTCCCTTACTAGTAACGATTCCATCTAACTGCCCATTTACATGAAGCCAATAAGCATAAGGAACAGTTAAAGCTAATTCTATTCCAAACTCAGGATTAGTTTTTACTATCATATCTATTTAGAAACCTGTTTAATTACTTTAAATGCTTCAGCATATTTACAGCTAGCTTGAATTCCTCTAAATTGAGCAAGAATTTCAAGATTTTGTTTAACATTAAAACCATGTGCTTTATATTTAACAATTTGACTTTCATGGCATAGACTAGCTTCTATTTTTTTATCAAATGTATTTGTAATATCTACATAATAATTAATATCCATTTGATTTTCAGACATTCTTGGAACTGGGATTTGTTCGTAGCAAAATACATTAGGTACATATCTAGAAGCAGCCATTGTGGTTTTGAAGGTTGAAATGTGATCTTGATTAGCATCCCCAGCCCAATGAGTATATATTGTATCTATATCATACATTTTAATAATTTTTTCTAGAGCAGATACCGATTCAAAAGAAAATGGTACGTGTAAATCTTTAAAGGGAAGAAATTCTATTTCATCACATAATAATGTTTTAGCTGCATTGATAGTTTCTTTATGGTTCTGTTCTTTTGAACGTAATATCTCTCCAGTTGTACCATCTACTGATTCAGTTGATGTCATACAAACATACACTATAAAATCTCCTTTTAATTTGTGGTTTAAAATAGTTCCTCCACAACCAAACTCTATATCATCAGGATGTGCTCCTACTGCTAAAACTTTTTTCATAATTTATTGTAAATAATATTGCTTAAAATTCCAATACCTAATTCCATTAATAGAAATATAGTAAAAAATATAATAACTTCCCACCATTCTACACTTTTATTTTGATTAAAATCAAAATATTTAATAAATAACTTTTTCCAATTTTTAATCATATAATATTTTTACTATTAGGACCTTCATTAAATAATAAATCCATAATTGACATGTATGGAATAAATTCACCGTATAATTGTTTATATGTTGGGTGATCATAGTGTTGCCAAATTAAATCAATATTATTATCTTTAAAATTATCTTCATTGATATATCTTAGTGAGCCAGGTCCATCTCCTGAAATATATTGTGTAGCTTGGAGGGTTTTTAATATGTAATCTATTCTTTCAGCTCCTGATATTTCATCTGGGCATATTTGGGAGGAGAATAATATTTTGGTTTTGATGTCTAATTGTTCTAAAAAATAAAATATTAATTCAGTATTAAGATCACACAATGTATTGTGGGTTTTGCTTAAAATATCTTTAATATCTTCAAAATAATTAGAAAAATAAGGTGTTTTTTTATAAAAATTTTCAATTAAAGATAAATGTTTTTCTTGCCAACCATTATAATTGATTTCAATTTCATTAAAGTTTTTAAAGTCACTTTTACCTAATAATGGAATAGTTAACCAAATAGTACTGTTATTTGTTTTGATTCTATTTCGGTGTCCAAAATGATTTTTTCCTCTAGGAAATTGAACATTATCAAAAATTACAAAATAATCACTTTGTTTAATTTTATCAAAAAATCCAAGCCAAGGTAAATAATTAGGTTGATGGATGCTTACTATCATAATAAACTATTAACTGCTTCTGCTACGTAATCTACTTGTTCTAAATCCATTTCAAAATACATAGGCAAAGATAAATGACGATTAAGGATGTCATCCGCTACAGGATACTGGGTTAAATCAACATATTCAGCAAAAGCTGGTTGTTCATGACAAGCAGGCCAATAAGCATTAGCTGTAGGGATGTTATATTTATCCTGTAAATCTTTGCAAAACTGAGTTCTTTGTTCTAGAGTAGTACCTTCAGGTAACATGATGATATATTGCCACCAAGTCATTACTGTATTGTTATTTACTGGGGTAATGAGGATTTTTTCTAGGTTTAACTTTTCGGCATATCTCTCAGCAATTTGATTTCGTTTTGAAACAAATTCATCTATTCGTTTAACTTGAGTTAAACCTACTACAGCAGCCATTTCAGGCATTCTATAATTAGAAGAAGCATAAGTA
>Ga0181343_1001308_pt1 | contig 9990 bp, 2 predicted proteins | sample Su13VDMLBSD_FD_130110 | JGI IMG/M metagenome (GOLD analysis project Ga0181343, IMG submission 130110) | Freshwater viral communities from Lake Michigan, USA - Su13.VD.MLB.S.D | ecosystem: Environmental > Aquatic > Freshwater > Lake | place: USA: Michigan | collected 2013-07-15 | reverse complement strand
GGAAAGCAACCAATGCAGTAGAACTTCAAGCGCTATTTCTTGATATCGACTGTGGGTATAACAAGCCCTACCCCGATAAAATAGCGGGCAGCCAAGCACTGCGGGAGTTCGTCGACCGTCGAGGTTTACCAGAGCCTATTCTGGTGGATTCCGGGCGCGGCCTGCATGTGTATTGGCCGCTGAAGGCAGCTCTGTCCGCAGCTGATTGGCGGAACTACGGGTCGCGCCTGAAGCAAACCTGCATCAACGACAAGTTCGCGATCGATCTGGCAGTGCCGACCGATGCCGCGCGCGTGTTGCGGATGCCGGATACGAAGAACTTCAAGTCGAGCCCACCATCGCCCGTCGCGCTGATGACGGAGATACAGCGGTACGACATCGAGGATGTGGTTAAAGGGCTGGACGAAGGTCCCGCCGTCACGATGGACTTGCGCTCGGCCCGCGAGTACGGGCTCGATGAGATGACGCGCAAGATGGCCGGAGGGGACTTCCCCCCGACCTCGTTTGCACGATTGGCTTCACGTAGTCTAAAGGGAGATGCTGGGTGTCGACAGATCGCACACGCGCTGATGAATGCAGAGACGCTGGACGAACCGCTCTGGCGGGCGGCACTTTCGATCGCGTGGCGCTGCACAGACGCAGAAACCGCGATACACAAGCTGTCCTCACCACATCCCGAATATACCTCGGAGTTAACTCTGCAAAAAGCGGAGAATACCCGAGGACCGATGACCTGTGCATGGTACCGCCAGAACTACCCGCAACACTGCGAAGGCTGCCCGCACTCAGTAACAAGCCCGATACAACTTGGGCGCAAGATTGAAGCCGCCCCCGTTGAGGAGGGCGTAACGGTTGTCCCCACAGCGCCCGTACCGCAGATACCTGCGTATCCGTTCCCGTACTTCCGTCCCGCTACGGGCGGCGTGTACCGCAAGGAGAAAGACAAGGACAACAACCCGACCGAGGTCAAGGTGTACGCATACGATCTGTATGCCACTGCACGGTACTACGATTCGGATGAGAACGGCGATGGTGACGGCGAGCTGGTCAGTATTTGCATCACGAGCCCGCAGGACGGCGTCCGTCGCCTGACGGTGCCTATCACCACACTGCTATCGAAAGAGAAGGCTCGCGAGCTTCTCGTCAAACACGGTGTGGTTGCGCTCAATAAACAGTTGGAAGACATCATGGCGTACTTTGCATCAACGATCCGAGACTTGCAGCGCAAGAGCCCCGCTACGCGCATGCACAACCAGATGGGGTGGACGGCGGACCTCGATGGGTTCGTAGTGGGCGAGACCGAGTACACACTGCACGGCCCCAAGTTCACACCTGCATCACTCGCTACGCGCAGCATCGCGCCGTACCTAACCAGTAAGGGGTCGCTTGAGAACTGGCGGTCGGTCGTTGACTTCTATGCGCAGCCGGGCATGGAGGCCCATGCGCTTGCGGTGTTCTTCGGGTTTGGCGCGGTCCTACTCAAGCTGGTGGGTGGCCTCGAGGTGCAGGGTGCCACAGTTAACCTGATGTCTAACCGATCCGGCACTGGTAAAACGACAGCACAGATGGTCGTCAATAGCATCTTCGGACACCCCAACGCACTCCTCATGCGGAAGAACGACACCATCGCATCGAAGATGCAATGGCTGGGCATGCTGAACACGATCCCCGCCACGATGGACGAGGTGACCAACCTAACCGATGAGCAGTTGTCGGATCTGATCTACGACATTCCGCAGGGCCGTGGGCGCAACCGTATGGAGGCGCAGGTCAACAAGCTCCGGGTCAACAAGACTTCATGGAGCACGTTCCTCATCACCTCGAGCAACTCCTCGCTCTACGACAAACTATCATCGCATAAGGCCACAGCCGACGGCGAACTGCGTCGGTTGATTGAACTGCGCATCACGCGTCCGCTCAACATCACCAAGGCTGAGTCTGATGCGGTGTTCGGCAAGCTTCAGCACAACTACGGACTGGCAGGTCCCATCTTCGTCAACTATGTTCTTGCCAACAAGGACAGACTGCGCACTTTTACGCTAGGCGTTCAGTCTCAACTTGATCGACTCCTCAACAACCAGCAGCAAGACCGCTACTACTCGATCATCGGCGCATGCGCCATCGCAGCGGGGCACATCACAAGAGAGATCGCTCTGCACAACATCCCGGTCGACCCCGTCATCACGTATCTGGTCAACACGCTGAACAACATCCAGATCGACGTGCTGCAGCCCGCAGCCGACTCGAAGGGCATCGCAGTGGAGGCGCTGAGTTCATTCATCGGGGAGAACCTGCACAACGCTCTGGTTGTGAACGGCAACCGTGTGGGCACCAACGCGCCGATCGCGCGCTTCCTACCGCGTGGCCCACTGCGGTTCCGATTCGAGCCAGACACTGGCTTCGTATGGATCCCGGTGGGGCCGTTCAAGGAATACCTGACCACACGGCAGATCGATGTGCGGGCATCTTTGAGCGAGCTTGCGCATCTAGGCTACGCTACTTCAGCGTCCTCCTGCATGAAGCGTATCGCGGCAGGCGCGCTTGAAGGGTTGGATGCGTCCGCAGTGCGCTGCTATCAGTTTGTAGCGTCGACGTTAGGAATTGATGCTGATGCTTTCAAGACCGTTAGTCCCAGCGAGGGCGATAACCCCCCTGCCGGATGAGCTGCGGTTCATCTATATCTACGGGATAAATTACTACATCCCGTGGGAGGCAATGCCCCCGGGCAGCTCTGTGTTCCTGAAGACGACCGCTGATGCGGCAGAGATCAAGAGCCAGCTTGCCCGGGCCAACAACTACTTCGGCTGCCAGTTCGTTGCGCACAACCGCTGTGAGTACGGCTATTACGGCATCCGAATCTGGCGCTTACGTTAGAGCTTTAAGTAGTTGCGCACGTCCCGAGTCCACTCGAACATCTGCTGCTCGTAGCGCTTGATCTCTTCCATCTGCTGCGCCCGTTCTTTTTGGGTCAAAGATTGCGCAGCGTCAGAGCTACTCAGCCAGTTGCGATAGGCACGGGTCCGCTCGATTTCTTTCAGCGTGCTGTTGACCGCCTTGTAGAGCATGAGCTTGTCGGCGTTCTTCTCAGCAAAATCCGCAGCGCGACCAAGATCCTCTTTCATCATCTGGTTCAGCGTGTTCTGTGTCTGCACAACCTTCTCGCGAAGATCATAGAACTCGCTTGCGCGGCGCGTCCCCACCGGGTCATACGTGAACGCAGTCAGCCCCACCATCTGATGCAAGGGGCGGTCGATCCGGTCCGGGTTCAGCATAGCGTCCGTTGTTGCGAACAGCAGCCCTGCCGTCGTGCCAAGATACCCTTGCAGGAAGTTGTCAATCTTGATTGGTGAGACTTGCACGCCGGTTGTATCCGCAGTGAAGCGCGCGATGTTCTTCGACAACTCAGAGGTGCGAGACGTCGTCTGCTCGCTGGCTAGCACTCCCGTTTGATATGTTCCTACGAGCGCACGTTCACTGAGGAACGAGTAGTTGGTTATGTTCTCAAGGAGCGGCTTGAAAGACGCCGGCATGTAGCCGCGCCCAGAGTACTCATCAAACGCTGCCTTGAACCACGAGATGACAGCCTCGGCAGCAACAGCTTCGTCCGGTGTGCCTTGCTTGCGCATGGCTTCCAGCACGCGCTCGGGCAGCGCTTTGAAGATCACCCCCAGTTCGCCCGGCACGGGGATGCCAAAGCCGTCGCCGATGACCCACGTCTTGTCCCGCTCACGCAGGTCCATGTTCTCGTATTCTTCGTCGCCCGCTTTCGCAAGCGAGTAGAGCACTGCCACCGAGGTAACGTAGGCAGCTGCCGTGTAGAACTGCTTGAGTGCCGCGCCGCGCTCCAGTCCAGAGGGGGCGTCCTTACCCGTGAGGCTACGGTACTGCACATCCATACCTTGGATGTACGCGCCATAGAAGGGAATCACCTGCGTCAGCATGTGCACGATGCCAAGCTGGTCGCCCATGCCGTACCGACGGAAATTGATGATCTCCCGCGCCCGGTGAAGCGCCAGTAGCTGGTCGCCGCCTTCGTAGAGAGTCTGTTCGTAGATCGCACGGCGCAGCGCGAAGTCAGAGGCCCGAGCAATGTCGCTCATGCGGTGCACGAACTCACCAACCACTCCACCTCGGCGGGGTTTGACGCCCATACTCCGCAGGAACGAATCAGCAGCCTCATCCATACGGAAGTCAAAGTCGCCTGCGACGCCGTACTCACCAAGCTCGTGCGTGATCTGTGGCAGCTTGCCCAACACTGCTGCTTTGGAATACTCCGTGAAGTTCGTAAGCGTCCGTGCAGTCAGCATGGCGGCGTCTTTGACGCCCGAGTACATGATCGCACGCTGGATATCCTGTGGGACCTGCGTTGCCGTAAAGGTCGGCACCGCCGTGATGGCTGTGCGCAGCACTTGCGAGAACTTACCCATTACCTCAAATAGCGCCGGCAAGGGTGCGATCTGGATATTAAACGCAGCAGCGTGATACGCAGAGGGCGTTTCGAAGTAGACCTCGTCGCCTTTGACGTATGCCTGCACTACCCGTGGCTTGTTGTTGGAGTTGACCTGTGCGGCACCGCCCGGCAGGAACCGAGCTTGCCCGACCTTCTCTAGCGCGCGCAGCGTACGGATGGTGGCATCGGCTTGCACAACCTGACGCACACCCCACCCCATCCAGTTGAAGTAGTTGTCAAGTGAGTTCTTGACTTGGCGGTCAATCAGCGGGGCGTCTACAAGCTGGGGGTTAGCCTTGCCCATTTGTGCGATGCCGCGCCCCAACTTACGCTGCGACCGGAAATACTGTTCAAGGCCCGCCACACCTTCACGATCGAACGGGATGTAGGCAGTAGCGGTCTTCCAATCGTCGGCCATCTCTTGCGGGATGCGCCCTACCTTCACCATGTTGTCGATCAAATCGAAGCGCGCATCGTCAAGGATCTTCCGCAGGGTGCGGTGGAACGTTGGGTCAGACGAGTAGATCCCGTAGTACTTGTTGATATCGGCATCCGACATCGATACGGGGAACTGCCGACCCTTAGCCATCGAAGCGTTGAGGTCCTTGAACTCTTTCTGCCGCGCGGACTCCATGATCTTGCCCGCTTCGTCGTACGCCTTTTGGAACGACATGTTCTGCGACTTGGCCCACGTCTCAATGACGCTCAGCACATCTGCCGGCGGGCGCAGGTTGGGTTTTGCAACAGCCCGCCAGAGGCCCGTGGCTTTATCTTTGGCAAGCGACCCCAAGCGCAGGTATGCAGGGATCAGCTGGTCGGACGCTTCGGCTTGGCGGTACAGAGGCTCTAGGCTGGCCTGTCCCAGCGCGTTGCGCACGGCACCGTTGAAGCCCTTGGAGATTGCCTCAAAGGCAGTGGCGCCCTTGTCTGCGATGCGCGTACGAAACTTCGTGACGAAGTCCGTTGCCGACTGGCCCATGTTAGAGCTTGTGCCACCGTTGGGGTTCATTAGGCTACCGAGCGAGCGAAGTTCGCTAACCTCAACGGGGGAATCAATAGCAAGGAGCGGTTGCGCCTTCGGCGTACCCGACGTCGGCAAGGCATGCCACGATTGAATGGCTTGCAGTCCAGCACCGCGCTGCGCGTACATCTCGTCGAGGAACTTCTTGACCGACGCCGCCGGGGCCGACTCTCGCTTATCGATCAGCGCCACGAGCTTGCGCATCTTGGCAGCGACTGAAGCAAAGAACTTCTCGACTACCGATAGGGGTTTGTCTTCGGTGGTGGCCCAGCGCGAGACTTGGTCTGCAAACCATTCGTCAAATTGGCGCCAGTAGGAAGACAGCTCGGCAGCGGGCTGCTGAGCAAGGTCCCGCCCTTCCGCTTGCGCTGCTTTCTGTTGTTGGTCCGTCACAAACGGCGAGCTGCGGGACTTGAAGAAATCGAGCGCGCTTTCATCACGAGGTCTTGCGGCTAACCATTTGTCGTATTCCGCCCTGATGGCGTTTTGCACGGCAGGGGGTGCCGATGCAAACATGGTCTGCTCGATGACATGCCCAAACTCATGCCCGAGGATCGCCAGCGCGGCTTCGGGAGCTTTACTAAAATCAACTGCAATTACAAAATCTCGTCGTGTCGGCCCCACCGCGATCGTATGGCCTAATCCTCCCAATGGATATGTAGCGTGTCGATAGCTACCATAAAGCTTAGACTCGGTTCGAGCATCATCACTCAACGTCTTGCCCCGCAGGAAAATCCGCAGGGGCTGCCCACCCGGTAGGTTTAAGTTGAGTTTGCTAACTAGTTCTTGCAGATACGCGACGTACTTTGGATCGACCGATGAGTCGCCGACGACACCCTGCTTTGCTCCGGTAAACGGACCCTCGGGGTAAGCCTTTGATTGGAGAGCGTCTTCATTTTGAAATTGCGCAATCGCCCGTGCGGCGGCTTGTACCTCTTCTTTTGAGAAGAATCTAAATGACTGCTTATCGATGGTGTTTACATCGTAGAAGTTTACTGTTACGTCTTTTGACGCAAGTGAGAAAAAATCACTTCCGAGATCACCGAAAGTTCGGTAGATAAGATTTTTACCATCGAATGAGACAAAAGTAGCGCCACGCTTGCGCAAATCTGCTTTGGCCCACTCAGGCAGGTTTACGTCAGGCGCTGCCGCAACGGGCTCAACTTTGGGCGGTGCGATTTCTTCAGCGAGCGCGATCGTCGGCCTGCCTGCTTCAACCGCTTCGCGCCAGCGTTCCTTCTGCTCGTCAGAAAGGTCCGCCCATTTGGGTTGCGTATCGGGATCCGCGTACTCGCGCCATTTGGCACCGGCCTGTTTAAGTTGACCTTTACGCGCAGTCTCTTCGACCCTGCGGGTGCGCTCTTCCTCTGCACGCTGCTTGGCTTCTTCCTCAGCTTGCTTTGCAGCCTCTTCAGCTTGCTTTGCAGCCTCTTCAGCTTGCCGGGCCTCTTCTTCGGCTTTGCGAGCATCGGCTTCAGCTTTGCGCGCTTCGGCCTCTGCACGCTTGGCTTCGGCTGCGGCTTTACGCTTCGCGGGCGCTTCTTGATCGGGCGCAGGGGTCGCCGTAGGTACGACAGGTGCAGGTGCAGGCGCAGGCGCAGGCGCAGGCGCAGGCGCAGGTGCAGGCGCAGCAGCTCGGGCGCGTCGTGTCGGTTTAACTGCGGGGGGCGCAGTGGGCGGAGTAGGCGCAGGTGCAGTGGCGGGGGCCGCTGTGAAGTCGAGGTCTAGTTGACCCGATGGCGTCGCCGGTTCTCCAGCTCGCGGTGCAGCAGGTACCCCACGGCCTCCCAATCCTCCGGGCTGAGCCGCTTGAGGTTGGGTGGGAGCGCCGGCAGGAACGGCTGGTTGTGCAGCTCGTCCAGAAACTTCCACGCCTGCCCCAGTTCCTCCAAAGTCAAGTTCTGGTTGGACGGGAGCTGCAGGTACATCGGCTGGTGGAACGGAGACGGGTGCACGGGGCTTCTCCTCAAATGCAGGTGGCGTCGGCTCTGGCGCAAGAATCTGTTGGATCGCTCGCGCTCTCAGCCCCGTACCTTCAGTGAGGCTGGGGTCTTTCGCTACCATAGCACGGAGGTCATTCGGCGTCTTGCCGATGACATTGTCTCGGAACCAGCTACGCACAGCGCGTTGCTGATTGGTGCCGCCTTCTACAGGAATGCCTGACGCAGTGAGATCCTCCAGCCGGATCTCATCACCAAATCGAAGATCAAGCTGCCCTTCGGCAGTGGGAGCACGCTGTGTAGCCTGCGTCGGCAAAGCGCGTCGGTCCCGCTGAATATCCTCTTGCAGCGCGGCAAGCGAGGGCGCGAGACGTTCGGCTTCGGCGCGAATCCTCATCGTCTCCCGCACTCGTTGCACACGATCTTCTAAGGCCGATGCACGTTCATACTCCGCTTTGAGGCGTTCATTCTCACGCTGCAGCGTGTCAAACTCTTGGCGTTTGGCTTGCAGGTCAGCAGTGCGCTCGGCCTCTTCTGCACGTGCCTCGGTATCAATCCGGGGTTCTTGTGCGATCGACGGAATCGTCGGCGCGTAGCGGGCCATCTCGCCTGAGACATTCGCAATCTGCTCGGTCACAGCTACGGATTGCTGGCGAAGCTGTTCCTGCGCCGCAGGATCAGAGGTCTGGCTGGCCTGAGCACGGAGCGTCTCTTGCTCGCGCGTCAGTTGCGTGAGCTGGTTGTTTAGCGCGTCGTAGTACGCCTTGTTCTGTGCAAGCCCCTCAGGCGTCGGAGCACGGGGCGCTTCAGCCTCGGTGAACAGTTCGCCTTGCGTACCCGCAGGCGCGCTGGGCTCGAGGGTGGGGCCGCCTGTTGGTTGCGCAGGGGGTGGGGGTGGCGGAGGAGTAACTTGCGGCGCAGGGCGCGCCGGCCCACGCTGAATGGCACCGACTCCAGCACCAAGACCAAGGCCCGCAGCGGCAGCACGACCAGCAGCTTCGCCCACACCGGCAGAGATCGGCTGGTCAGGAATAGCTTCCCGCAGCGCCACGTTCTGCGTGGCACGCCCACCACCCTCTTCAATCGCTTCACTGGGCGCTTCTTTGAGGCCACCTGCGATACCGGCACCGACCCGACCCAGCACACGACGCTGGCCGGTGATGATTGCTTCTTCAAGCGCAGACGCGCCGGGCAGGCTCTGAGCAAGATAAGAGATGATGGCCCCCGAGGCACCAGCTGCCCGGGCTGCGTTCAGTGTGCGCTTCGCGGCCTCCGGCTCATCGAGCCCTTGCCGGCGGAACTCATCAAAGAGCTGCTGGTACGACTCGGCACCGACCTCCGCACCTTGCTGGACCGCCCCGACACCCTTTGCGGTTCCTACGCCGGCAGTGGCCCCCGCTGCACGCGCTGCGGCAGCTTCAGCCCCCTTGGCAAGGGCTCGCTGTGTTGTGGTACGCGCAACCGCTGCGCCGAGACCAAGCGCCGGAAGCATTGCAGGGATAGACTCTACAACCGCACCGCCCAACAGGGCTGGATCAGTAACCGTTCCTTTGAGCGCTTCCATGAACGCGGCGCCCTGCCCGCGCTGCTCGGCTTCCTGAATACGTTCAGAGAGCTGCTCCTCTCGAGCCCGCAGGCCGGGAGACTTCATTTGTTCCGCGCCTCGTTGTGCGCGCTGACCTAAGCCAAGATTACCAATTGGGCGGAAATCGCCCGTAGCCAGCCCGTAGAGCTGCCCGGGAAACTTAATTAAAGCACCGAGTCCAGATAGCGCTTGCGCGCCTACATCGCGGGGTACTTCTCCCCACGTACGCTCTGTGCTGGCAGGGGCCCTAACGGGGGCAGTGGGCTCAGGTTCTCGTTCTCCTGCTAAGATCTGCAGACCACGGGTTGATACACGGGACCAGTCATTAGCTGCAAGTGCCTGCAGGTCTTCGGTTGACAGCAGTGAGAAACGATCAGCCATTATCGACCTCCAGCGCCCTGCCCCAGCCGCTCCCTAAGCGCTCGTTGCGCCCGATTTTCGACTTCCGCATTAAAGGAGGCCGCGCCCCCACCGGGAGCCCCACCGGGGAGCGTGCGGTTAAGCGCAGTGTTAACTTGCGCTAGCAAAGCTTTAGAGGGTCCAGTTAGCGCCGCAAGTTCTTGGTCAACCTGACGTTTGTAGTCGTCCACTATTCTGCGGTTTTCCGGCTTGGTAGGATCTCGTAGCGCGTTCGCAATCCGCAGGTTGCCCGGCAGCGCGAGCGTCTTCTCTTTATCCTCACGGAACTTCCGCTCGGTCTCCGCAATCGCAGCGGTAAGCCGCGCCTGATGCCCCAGCAGGTTAGAAGTCTCCACAGGCCCGCGCGCAAGTTCACGCTCTGCGAGCGTAGCCGCGTTGTTCGCGGCGCTCACTGCTGCTTGAAGCTCACTGCCGTACCGGTTCGCGGCCACCGCCGACTCAGTGCCTAGCATTCGGGACGCCGCTTCGAGAGCGCTTGCGTCTCCAAGACGTCGAGCGTTAGCAGCATCAATCAGTGCTCGGACACCAGTGGTCTGTCCGGGCATCGCGGCTTTGTAGCCTTCCACACCAACTT
>Ga0181343_1001306_pt1 | contig 9998 bp, 12 predicted proteins | sample Su13VDMLBSD_FD_130110 | JGI IMG/M metagenome (GOLD analysis project Ga0181343, IMG submission 130110) | Freshwater viral communities from Lake Michigan, USA - Su13.VD.MLB.S.D | ecosystem: Environmental > Aquatic > Freshwater > Lake | place: USA: Michigan | collected 2013-07-15 | reverse complement strand
GGAGCGCCCAACCTTCATCGGTGAAGGACTCCTTAGGGGCCGGGCCTGATGCGGTGTCCTCAATATTGCCGGACTCGTCCCAGCGGAGATCGTGAGACGACCTGCTCAGGAGGTCCAGCAGAACGTCGGTGTCAGTCCAGAACAGCGATGGGTAGGACCGGCGAAGAAGGGTGATGTAGGTCTCAGCGTGGTTTGACTTGCTCATCTTTGACTTTAACACAGAAATCCGAGTTTGTCAAGTGTGCTTTTAACCTAATAAAGGTCAGGACACATGCAGTTGGCGTTGTGATGAGCCGCTAGGGCCTGATACGCCTTCCGCTCGTGTTCCAACTCACGGTTTAGGGTTGCGTTGTCCTTCACCAATGCTTGATACATCTCGCGGAGCCGGGTTGCCGAGACACGCTCGGTGTCGTCTTTGACCTCGCTTAACGCACCACATGTCACCGCATGGCCCATGTATTTTCTGACCTTATCCTGCTTTGCGCGAACTCTCTCTGGGTCTAGCCAGTCAGGTTCGATCATACCGGCTTCAGCCATCATCTCAACCACCGCGAATAGATCAATAAGCTCGCTGACGAGGCGCTCTCGGTTGGTCGGGCCGGTAGGGTCCTTTAGGCTCCGCTCATCGAGACCGAATCGAAGACTCTTTGTGCAGAACTTCTGGAAGCTTCTGGAGAGTGTGCTAACCTCTTCGGCCACTTCAACAGCCTCCTCAACGCTGCATACCAACAGGTGTTCATCAGCTGTCATGGCTGGTTGGTTCCTCCGGTTCGATGGCTGCCTCTGCCTCGTCGGCGGTTCGGTTGATCAAGAGGGCAAGGCTGAACCACTTGCCAGCTGCTTCTGGGTCAGTTTCGCTGGCTCTACTTGCTTTCACATCAAGGGACCCATGAAGCTTGCGCAGGAACCCCGGAAAAGCTGTCGGGTCGGTGAGGGCTGGAAACTGGTCGGTTGGTGTCTTTGGGGCTTTTGACATACTCTTAAGATTATCTGGTAGAATGCCACCACGGCAGGTCTCGGTGGTCCGCCTGAACGTTATGCGTTGAGGGCGGTGCCTGCCACGGGTTGTTGCGGTCCGCTGGTGAAATTGCACGGTCTGCAAGACGCCCAAGCCAGCCAAACCTTGGGGGCTTGGCGTATGGGTTATTTTGTCTGATCGCCAGAGTGTGGCAGAAGCACTTCGGGTTGTTCTGGTTACGATAAGTGGCGTATGGGTTCAGACCAGCATAGTTTGCGAAAAACCACAAGTGCCATCCCTGCCCAAGTATTTGGTTTGGCAGGATTCTGTGCTGAATCGGTTCCAGCGCCTCAGTATGACGGTTATAACGGAGCTTTTTCATAGGCTATAGGAACCGCTTCGGAAGCCAGACGTTGTTGAGCTTGTACGCATCGGCGAAAAGCGGCCCGATCTGGTCACATTGAAAACCGGCGAGGCCACAACCAACCTCAGTCACTAGGAACTTCAGATTTGGGTTCAGCCGTGCTACATCAGTAAACCTGCGCACGTGTTGCTCAACCTGCTCCAGGCTCAGCGGGCCAGCTATACGGTGACGAACGGTGGGCAGTGCGTATGTCTGACCCGATAAGCCCTCCCCGACGCCCATCCGAGCGCCCCACCTAAGGGCTAGCTTGGCTGCCCCGGCTCCATGGATCCCTGATAGGTTGCTGCCGAACACGAAGATTTCGTCCGGCTTCAGTTGATCGATCCACTCTGGCGTTGTTCGGTTGCTCATGAGATTATAGCTCCAAAAAGTCCTTGGCGGAATGATACCACTCAGAAATGTCCTCATCATACGACTGATCGGGGTCGATCCAGGTGAACCTTGGGTAGATCCTGCTGAACGCTTGGCAAATCTCATCGCTAAAAATCGCCTCATACTTCTCTATACCACCCATGGATGATCCAATGATCTCCTTGGCCTTGTCGAGAATGGCCCTGGCTAGCTCAACCTTGCTTGCTGCACACACGAAACTGTGGTAGGCGGCCATCTCATCGAGCATCAGCAAGGCGAGCTGTTCTGAAATCCCGTAGTGCTCGGCAAACTTCTCGGTGGTTGGGAAGTTGTCGGTGCGGTCCAGATAGGCCGCCCTCATCGCCTTTTTCAGGTCATTTGTAATAAGATTTGGCATGTTAAAAGGGGGAGATGAACCAGACGACGCGGCGTGTGTGGCGACCAGTAGGGCCAACGAAAAAGGCCCCACTAGCCAGATAGTGCCGGTAACTTGAGTCGCCACGGTTGTTGCAGACGCGAACTAAACCGAGTTGGCGGCGGTTTGCGCGGAGCCAGGTGACGAGATCCTCGCGGCGATTAGAGAGCTGGTTGGGAAATTCTGGGCGTTTTTGGGTCATTGGGGATTTTAACACGAGCCATGGATTTTGTCAAGTACGCAGCTCTCCGGCACGGACGGCACTTCAGGAAGTCCGACCCGCCAGCTAAGTTCCACTCGCTCAAACAACCCCTACAGACCCTGTCGCCCGTATCGATCTTTGGTGGAGGTGGCCGCATCGGTTGCCTGGCTGATGTGAGTGGTTGTGAACGTCTGGAGCCAAATCTCATATGGATGTCTTAAATAAGTTTGTTTGCTTTCTCAAAGCGGCGTCTTGCCGGACGAAGTGTTCCATGCAATAGGCTCCGATGAACCACATCGAGCACCACCTTGAAGTCTTGCCTGATAGGACTTTCGTGGCAGTTCGATGGCACCCGGAGCAATCACACCTAGCGCCTATCAACACCCTGGCTCTGCGCTTGATGTTGGCCCGGTTCCGTTTCGCTCTCGGCTTCACGCGAGTAGTTGGTGGTTGCATAATGCTCAGTCTGGGACAGCAAGGGTTGGGAAGCCTGGGCGCGCGAAGACGTTTGGCCACTGGAGCTTTGCATGCCTGATAAGTTCGCTGGCTGGTAGCAACGACTCGGTCGTGAACACCGTCAGACTTCCTGCCCTGGTATCTCCTCCACTACGATCCCAGAATGAGACCGCTGTCCAGCCATGGCGCTGGGTGACGGCGACAAAGCCAGTTACCCTGGAGTCTGGATACTCTCTCTCAAGCAACCCACAGTCGATGTCGTTCCCGAATGGTGTGAGGTGGGTTGGTAGGATGCCCGGGTGGCCCGGTCTCCGCAGAAAGTGGCCGGGGCTTCCAAGGCACCCAAAAAACAGGACTTCGGGGTCTTTAGGCGTGTTTGGCATCGCGTTGTTTATAGGCTTGTTCTGAGATGTTAACGCTGGCCATGTCGGCAAGGTGTACTGCCCACGCGGCTGGACTCTGCGGGCTAACTGGACTCCCCCACTCGCGCAGTTGGTGATGTGCCAGAATGGCGTGCCCAACCTCAACCGAAAGCTGGCCTGGGGCGGATTCGGCTTCCCACATAGCATACGATAGGCTTAGGTGGCCGTGAGTCCTGTGTAGCTCAGTAGGCCCACAGGTGATAGGAATATCACGAATGGAGTTAATCGGCGAACCTCGAAAGTTGTAACCGAGAACCTCGTAGGTAGCGGTCTTTCCGAGGTCGTGATAAATTGCTGCCATAGCCGCCACCAGGCGCACCCAACTGAGCTGCCCCGGCGTCGTCTCAGGGTGCAGACGGAGCAGGTCGATAGCGGACCCGAGGACTTCGCCGGTATGATCCAAAAGACCTCCCAGCCAGCAATGGTGTTTGCCGAGAGAGCCCGGTGTAAAGGCCATCTGCCAGATAGCTAACCTTGCGACCTCCTCAAGCCTAGCCCGGTTGAGTGCGGGGTGGTGCGAGCAGGCATCGCCAATCAGGCCGACGACCGTTCTGAAGAGCTTATCGCGCTTAGTGGCTAACTCATTGTCGGCCCCCGGGAAGGCGAACAAAACGTATGGTGGAAGTTCAGTTGGCATGTGTTTTCAACCAAAAAGCCCGACCAGCTTGCGCGGGTCGGGCCATTCTGATCAGCAGGTCTCTGGCTTAGCGGGTAGCCAGATCGCTCGGCACATCAACGGTTTGCTGGCGACCTTCGAAGCCACCAGCCAGGCCAGTGATGAGGCTGGTGAGCCCTACCCCTTTCATGAGCTTCTGGGCAGCATCCGTCACAGACGTTCCACCGAGGATCGCGAGCGGTGCCATCGACTCCGCGAGACGACCAGCGAGGTCCTTGTCACCGAACGCCTGCAAGGCCGACACAAGCTGAGGGGTTACGGCTTGTGCGCGAATCCTGACGGCTTCAGCGGAAGCCTGCTCAAGGCGGATTTCCTGGTCGTTGCAAGCAGCTTCATGCGCGAGGGTGACTGCGTTGTCTGCTTTTGAACGTGCCAGACGGCTCTCGAACAGCGCTGTTTCGTTGGTGTCCTGCTCGATGGACAGGGCAAGCTCAGCACGATTCTCAGCTGCCCTCATCTCAAGTACCTTCTGGCGCTTATCGGCCTCATCCTCCAGCGCCCGAAGCTCGGCCTCGGCTTTACGTTCCAACTCAGCCAGCTTTGCTTCATGAACGGCTTCCTCAGTCTTCGCGCGTTCCTCGATCAGCTGCCTCCGAACCGTCTCGGTCTCCACCGTACAGGCGAAGTCGCGCTTAGCTTCCGCGACTTGAAGATTCTGTTCGAGGAGCTTGCGCTGGGTGCCCTGGAGCAGGCTTCCAACAGAGCTATCCATGATGGTGGTCGCAAGGACCTCGACATCGTGAACCTGCAGGGAATTCTCGGCGAACAGCATGCCAGGGCGCTGACCGTCAGCTGGCTTCTTCCCAAGAATCGTATCGCGAATGATCGTTGTAGCATTCGTGTAGAGGTTTTCGACGCCGACTGTTGACGCCATTGACTTCAAAACGGAGCGAACGTGATCGCACAGGAACTTCACGTAGTTGTCAACGGCGAACCAGCGCTCTGGCTGATCGCCCGTGAACGACACCAACATGGAAATCTTGAACTGAAGCTTCACCATGTCGCTGGTTTCGACTTCGACGATGTCCGAGACCTTGTTGTGAGTGACTCGTAGATAGACGGTCTGGAGGCAGTTGTCGGTCGTTTTCGGCTTGCCCGTCGAAAGCTCCATCACTTGAAGCGTCTCGTCATAGCCGAGCTGAACAGTACGCGGACCAACAATAACACGACGATCGCCGGTCTTGTTGGTCACCAGAATCGCGTAACCGGTCCAGACGTCGATGGTCACTGCGCCGTCGTACTTGGTGTCAAGGGTGATCGTGCGCGGCTTCGTGTAGCTGCTGCTGCGGAGGATCTCATCACCAAACGCCGGACCGGCGGCTGCGCGCATCCGCATCGCACCGCGTTCAACACTCTGGCTGAGGCTGCGCGTCGAGAGCACCATGTCGGTACCTTCTTCGATAGCCTGTCGCTCAAGCTGGCGGTTGAACTGAAGGGCTTCCTCATTACCGGGGAACCACAGCCGGACCGTGTTGGTCGTCAGAATACGCCGGGCGATCACCTGATAACGAGGGTCTGGAAGTAGCATGATCGGTCCGACCACCAGATTGACCTTTCCACTGATGCGATCAAGCACGTAACGACCCTCGCCGCTCGGGATGGCGGTGGCGTAGTGGATCATCTGGTCGTTGTACTTGATGATCGAGTGCTCTGGGATCGGGTAATAAATGGCTGTCTCGGCCCCGGTGATGAACAGCTCCTGACCGGCCCTGAAGGTTTCCTCGCCGTCCTCATAGTCGGCGATCACCTTGATGTAGATGCCGCTGTTCGGGTTGAGCTCGATCGCCTTGAACTTGCGGGAGCCTGGTTCGCCTGCATTCCCCTTGCTGGTAACAAACGTTTGGGTGGGCGTGGGAAACACGACGGCTGGGCCTCGCACATAGCTCTTCTCGCCTGACTCATCGAGCAGGATGCAGTACTCAAGACGCTCAAGCGTGAGAGCGTCTCGCACATAGTTGCCGCTATCGTCTGCAACCACCTCGACGCCGGTAGGGGGGATGTAGAACGAGACGTCACTGCCCTTGATAACGAGCAGCATACCGGTAGTAAGAGAGCTGGCGTCGAGATTGAGTGGCTCGGAAGACTCCGCCGACGAGGTCACCTCAGACTTCTGCTGGTCATCCTGCGCTGGCGGCTTGATGCTGGCCTTTTTCATGATCGCCTTGTTCCAGTTCTCACGGGCTTGGGCTTCATTCGTAACAGTCACCAGGAGGAACTGATTGGAGCGGAGCGTGTGGCCAGGAATAACCTTCCCGGCCTGACCGGGCCAAAGCGGGAAGTAGGCTGGGCCGGGAATGTTGATCGTGCGACCTTGATCGAGCTTCGGAGCCGGACCATTGCTGCCGGGGCGTGGGTGCTCGGACTCTCCCGATGGTGCCGGGTTGTGAAGAGTGACGTACGAGCCCTCTGGAGCGTTGATGAACTGCTGGCGCGCGTCGCGGACCGGAACCTCGCGATACCCACCGGGAGTCCAGATGACCGGGGTGTCAGTATTCGAGAGGCTGGTCTTGTTTGGACCGACGATGATGTTGACGGCACCCTTGGTGGTGTCGAGGACGTAGGCTGATTCTCCTGGAGGGAGGACGAGATCTCCTCCGCGTTGTTGTGGTTCCATAGTGGTGGGCGTGTGTTTGGTTTGTCTTTGAGATGGCGGAAAACCGCCGAAAGTGAGAAATCAGTTGGAAGCTTTCTGTCAACCAACTTGTCAATGATGGTTTGTTGGTGGAGAATCAGACAGCTCGGCGAGGACGGCTTCGAGGGATATAGGCTTGTAATGGTGAACGTTGACGCCGACATCCATCGAGCGCCCGAGGTTTGGTAGTGCCCCGTGCGAGTGACCGAACAGATGGTATGAACCATGGTGTGAGTTCCGCCAGACCCGGTGCGCATAGTGACTCAGGTAGATGTTGATCGTTTCTGGTGCAATAGTCCCCCAGACTGGGGCGCTGATGTAGGCTGCTTCTGCTGAACTCGCGAAACGTGAACGTGCCTTCCAGGCAAGCTTATCGTCGTGGTTGCCGCGAATTAGGTGAACCTTCAAGTGCGCGGTGGCGTCAAAGAACTCCTCCAGGGCTGGCCGGGTAAACGCGACATCCCCAAGAACCCACAGCTCGTCGCCGATAGCCAAACTGGAGAACTGAGACAGGATATACTGATCATGTACCTCGATTTTCTCAAATGGCCTGTTGTCGTGCTTGATGACATTCTTGTGCCCGAGGTGCAAGTCAGCAGTAAAATATGTTTTCATTGTTCAGTTTCCTCAAAGCCCCTGTAAAACTCCGCGCGGGATACGGTCATAACCCCGCGACCGCTGGCGATGCCAAGCTCGATCGAATCGATAGACTCGCTCAGCATCTGGTACGGTAGCCCACAATAGACAACGGTTTTGCCGACCAATGACTTTTCGTCGAGCCGGTGCGAGGCAGTCTGGGAGCCTCGCTCAATACGCGCCTCAAGTTTCTCCTTGCCAATTTTTATGACATCCTCAAGGGTTAGCCCAAGCTCCTGGATCAGAAAGGCCAAGCAATGAAGGACGTCATAAGCCTCCCCGGCGAACTTGAGCCTGACAGCCTCACTAAGTTCTGACACGTTTAGCTCCACACGGCCCCCCTTGGTACGTCTCATGAACTTTACGAGGAGACCGTTGACCTCACCGACCTCGGCAGATAGTGAGAGAGTCGGATAGGTTAGCTCACCTTTTCCGTGGCCATGGTAGTCGGCTGTCCTGGCGACCCAGTCAAACCAGTCCCGGATAGGCTGCTCAGCGGCCTGAACGAGCTGCTCGAAAGCTTCCTCCTGTTCGGATAAAACGCGTCCTCCCATAATTAAGCCGGGCGGACCTCCAGGATTTTCGTGGTGTGCTGCTCGATGCGATACTTGCTGGCCGGGCCGTTCCAGATCTTAGCCTGGGCGAGTACGGCACCTCGAATGGAGAGGCTGCCCGTGGAGAGTACCACGACCTCCTTCGACCAGTGAACTTTAGAGGTCTTGCTGAGAGAGGCGAACATCGGGGTTGGGCAGACTAAGAGAAACCGGCTGCGCGGGTCGGTGGCCCAGACGGTTGCGGTGCCATTGGACTGGAACCCGTGCTCCAGCACGCAACTCCCGGGGATCGTGATTCGGTCTGTGCTGGCTTCAATGATCAAACCGGTGCGACGCATTACCTTCTTGATTGCTGACTTGGCTGCATGCAGAATTGCGGCTGCCTTGCTGGGGCCTGCCTTCGGTGTCTCCAGGTCGCCGGTCTTGAGGTTTGCCTTTTGAATGATCCGTGGATCATCGCAGTTGCTTACCTCCCTGATCACCCGGTATGTGTAGTTGCGAATCTTTTTACAGTCCTCATGAGGCACGCTGATGACGTCCGCCGGGTTGATCTTGACCTCGATAATGATGCCGCTGCCGTAGATCGACCTGACGTATTGCCATGGTGCTGCATGATACCCGCGACCGCATGATACTCGCGGGTCAAGATCGACGTGACTCAGGCGCGGGAGACACTCACCAACGCGGTGCATCGTCTTGCTGTCGTGCTGGGATGTCCAGTCTCTGTTGATGCCCTTGTAGAGAATAAAGTGGCCATCATCGGTGATCGTCACCCCATTCTTATCGATGAACGTGAAAAGACTCTCCCGGGAGACCTGCTGAGGATTCTGCATGAGCAGCATCCAAAAACGCTTAATCGGCTCGACGTCCACACCGCTGGCGCTCATTGCGAGGAACTTCCTGGACAGGGACCGTGGAAGCTCAACAGTTGCGTAGTAAACCTTGTCGCCGACAGTCGCCCAGTCTCCACCGGTCTCAACCGCTTGCTTCATAGCATGAGAGATATCCATGATGGTGGGAAGGTCATCAAACTGCTTTTTTTGCAGCGCTGAGAGGGCTGCCTGATAGCGGGTTGGGTCAACATGGCTGGAGACCGTGAACACGCGGTCGGAGCCGCTACCATCGTTTAGGACCACCGTAATGGTGCGCTTGGTGATTATGTGGTTTAAGTACTTCATATCGCTGATGTTCATGGGAGTTTTCGGATGACTGCTAGAATGCCGTCATACCTTTCGTTTAGTGCCTTGCGTTTCGACTTCATAAGCTTTCGGCGTCGGTCCTTGACAGCGGTCAGAACAGACCTGAGAGAACCAGCCGGAAACTCATAACGTCGGAGCACTTTAGCAAGGATTCTCGGTTTGTCAATGTCTAGGTGGTCAAGCTCTGTGTTGGTCCTGTACAGGTGCTCTTCTACGCCGCTACCTGATGGGTCATCCCCTAGCTCAAGAATCTGCCTGATCAGACCCGGCAGAGTTTTTCTAGCCTCAATAATCGTCTGATCAACTTTCGGACCGTCTAGGTAGAGGGCGTCTAGGGGTCGCACCCTGACCCTGGCGTCGGTGGGTGTCGATAGCTCCCCAGCTCGCATCACCTGAACCACCTGCAACAGCGGCCCGCAGACATTTATCCACCCCGGGGGGATGCGGCGTCGGTCACACTCACGAATCGCGAAGTCTGGGTGAACCCCAGTCCCAAAATCATGATGATCGAACGCACTAACTGACGCCCCTGTAGGAATCACTCGATAAGTTGCAACCGCTGGAAGCGTGACACCGGCATCCAGTTTCCGCCATTTGCACCCATCATACTCAAGCAGGAACTTGTGACACTTGCGACGTATCGACTGGCTCCTGTACTCGGGATGAATCTTGATGGCCCTGAAATTCGGCTCTGGTGCAACCATTTCGATCATGCGGGACACCTCATGACGATCGAGGAACTTGGAAACGCCGTCTAGTGTGTCGAGGCTGAAAGGAAGAACAAACAGGGTCTTTACAGTTGGGTTTTGTTCAAAAAACGTGAGAGCACGCCCCCTGGCCGCTTTACACGCGGACGTATAGCCACCAAACATCAAAACAGCATCCCTGGCCACACCCACATAATCGGTGCGGTTGGCCATGATATCACCGCCGACGAGCGTGAAGGCTGTCGCGGGTTTACCAAAATAAGTGCCATGGGCCATCCACTCATAGCCGTCAACTTCACCAAAGGTCTTGATGGCCTCGCTGGCGCTCCACAGATCCATCTGGTTCAGCTGAGTCGATATCCTGCT
>Ga0181343_1001305_pt1 | contig 10001 bp, 12 predicted proteins | sample Su13VDMLBSD_FD_130110 | JGI IMG/M metagenome (GOLD analysis project Ga0181343, IMG submission 130110) | Freshwater viral communities from Lake Michigan, USA - Su13.VD.MLB.S.D | ecosystem: Environmental > Aquatic > Freshwater > Lake | place: USA: Michigan | collected 2013-07-15 | reverse complement strand
TAATGCTTTATGACGCTTTACTAATATATCTAACTTATTATAGAGTGCGTCAGCCTTATCATCTTCTCCAGCTTTAAAATGCTTATCTGCTTTGGCTTTTACACGCATTATATTTCTCTGCGCCTTTGCCAAAGAACCCGAACCCTCTAGTAATAAGGTTAGGTATTTAAACATAATTAAACCGATTTTGGTCTAAGACGCTTAGGAAGACTCTTGATTTTCCTACCAATATCTTCTTCAGTTGGAGGACGAGGCTTTACTGGTCCTTTAGGCTTAAGGCTAGGATCATCATAATACTTTACTGGTCCTTTAGGCTTAAATCTAGGATCATCATATGTGCCTAGCTTGTGTAGTTGCTCAGATAGTAACAAATTAAAAATATCTTGATATAAATTCATAATTAATTGGGATATTTTCCTTTTCGTTGTCTATAAACTTGTCTATTAATATGATTATAGAAAGCTCTCTGACCTTCTATTCTTGATCTTGTTGTACTAGGGGGAATACCACCTGTACCACCACCGTATTTAAGTGCATCATCCCGTTTTTTATTTGCCATTAATTCCCACTCTATATTTGATCTTACTTCGGCTCCTACTTCTTTTCTATGCTGCTTCCTCTCTTCCTTAGTTCTTGGTCTTCCATGTTTTTCACGGTGAGCTTTCTCCCTTTGAGCATCCATAGCTCTAAATGCTTTACTTGTTTTACTTTCTAATAAATTAAAAATATCTTGATATAAATTCATAAATAATCCTACTATTGATATATAGTAAGACTATTCATAAGTATAAGTATCAATTTGTCTTGGCATCTCACCAACCATTGAATACATAATTTAATCTTTGTAAATTACTTTACCTTCTAATAGGTCTTTTTCATTTAAGATATTCTTTTCTAAGGCTTTTGCGTGCTTAGACATATTCTTTATTAATGCTTCTATGTCATCTGCTTCTAATGTGACAACATCATTATAATAAAGAACTTCTCCTTCTGTGTCATAAAAAATCTCATGTATGGCTAACTTGTTTCCAAGATAATAACTTTTCACTACTCTGAATTCAGAGTTAGCTACATCTGGTTGTTCATTAAAATTGTACGTCTTTTGCAGAGGGTTCATATTCTCTCTCCATTATTCTTATCGCATAAGGAGATCTAGCAGTTAAAAACTTGTATTCCCCCTTTTCAGCTTTAGAAACAACTTCTTTAGCTCTAGATTCGCTAAGACAAACACATATGGGCTCTTCTAACCCTCTTGAGTTTTTAATTGAATATACTTCAAAATAGGTTATAGTTATCATAGTCTTGTCTTGTTTTCTAGGAGAGTGTTAGTAGAAACAAGTGCAAACTTTGCTTTAGATTTAAATTCTTCCATGGTTACTGCACCTACATAAGCCATGGCAGATTTCATACCTTCTTGAATATCTTTTATTACCTTTTCAGTACTTCCAAGACCCTTATTCTTTACATAAGTAGAAATGCCTTCTGCATTACTAAACTTACCTTTGTAGGCTCTCTGTGCTTCTGCACTAGCCATTCCTCGATAATGTAGAATATCTTCATCATATCTCCAGTTGGGTGTGTAATCGCATCCAGCAAAGAAGGAACCAGTCATGCAAGCCTTTGCTCCAAGAGCCATTGCTTTAGAGAAGTCACCTACACTCTTAAATCCCCCATCCGCAATTACTTGCACATCATCTGAATAAATGCTATTTAATAATGCATTAAACTGAGGGACTCCAACACCAGTCTTTGTTCTTGTAGAACATACAGCACCGGGACCAACACCAATCTTTACTACATCACATCCCCACTTAACTAAATCTATAACTCCTGACTGTGTAGCTACATTACCACCAATTATAAGATTAGTGAATCCTTTTGATCTAATGTACTCTACTGTTTCCTTCATCATGATTGAATGACCATGTGCAATATCTACACACATATGCACCTTGCCATTCATAGCTTCCTCGTATCCTCCTGCGTATTGCAGGATTGCATCAATACGATCCTTATCATTATCTAATGTACCTACAGATAAATATAGGTTTTTCATTTTTGAAACATTAATGATCTTTACTGTCTCTTCAACAGGCATATACCTATGAATAATGCCAGCAGCACCAATAGAATCAAGGTAGTCTGCCATTTCATAACCACAGATCGTATCCATGTTAGCTGCTATTACTGGAATTCTAAGCAATACTTCTATGTTAAATCCATGCTTTGACTTAAGCTTTGTAGAAGTGTTACATAAACTGCGACTACGAACCTCAGAGTATTCAGGTACAATTAAAACGTCATCATAAGTATATTGAGTCATGTAGTTCATACATTTTCCTTTTCTAGACGGAGTAGGGTGTTAAGATAAATCGAGAAGGCTTGGTCAGGAGTATAATACTCTAAATCATTAAATTGTTTCTTTTGTGGGGTATTAAATAGGATTGGCATCTCAAAATCTAAAGCTTGCTTGTCGTATCTATTGATGATTTCTTCCTCAAAGCTATCCAATACTACATTGAATCTCCTGTGTATGACAGCCATTACCTTCGCTTCTAGCTCTTTGTATTGAGGTAAGAGCTTCTTGAATGGTGTTGGAATGTCACACATATAGGCTTCACTAGCATCGTGCAGTAAGGCTCCTAGAGCTAGATTATTAAGGTCTACTCTAGCAAGGTCATGTGCGTGTTTTTCTACATTAGTCATTACATTTAAGCTATGCTCTGCAACACTGTAGAATCTAACAATCTGACCACCAAATCTACACTGTAAAGATAATGATCTTGCTATGTCTACAGGATCAATATCCTCAGGTTTTAAATTCTCAGGATCAATTACTCTACCAGAGAATGTTCTAAACCAACACTTTTCTATTTGTTCTTTTAAATCCATATTAGACCTTTGCTGGAATCTTATCCTTGTACATTTCTATAAAAGCTGTTCTGTTAGCATTCCATGATTCTCTGGGCTGACCAGAAGATTCGTGACGAAGAGTTAATTGCACTGTGTGATTTTTAAAGTTATTAAGATGTGCTTGGAAGGTGTAATAAATATCATAGAAGTCCCAATTACCTGAGAAAGACTCAGGCTTGTCTAGTTTCATAGACATTAGCACACTAGCCTTACACGCTAGGAAAACACCATCTAATGCGACAACCCTACCAAATGGACCAAAGTTAGTCCAGTATCTGTTCATCAATGATCCATGGTAAATCCCTCCAGATAAGTTCTGGGGCTTCTCCCAGTTCCACCATATACAAGGCTCCTCTAGAACTTTAGTACCACCAACACCTATAAACCCACAATCAGGTATCGTGTGACACTTATTCATGATGTCAATAAAATTATGCTTAGGAGTCATTATTTCAATATCGTCATGACATAAAATTACTACATCGTCAGGCTTGCATTTAATTTTTTCAAACCCCTCTTTGTATGCATGAAATATAGAAGGCTTACCAATTAAATTTTTAACTTGAACTCCAACATCACTTAAATAATTAAATAAGTGTATAGTTGTGGGTTTATAATTATTGTCTTTTGAACAAATAAGAGAATAGTAATTTATATTGGATATTGACATACTATATAATAATAGACCATGGAAGATAAAAATAACTCAACTCAAGAAATGCAAAAAGACTGGTCTAAAATGACCAAAGAAGAACTTAAAGCTGAGTTCCAAAAATGTAAAAGAGATAAAGCCTATTTTATCTCGACTTATGTTAAAGTGGAGCACCAGTTATTAGGTCTGGTTCCATTCGAGCTATTTGACTTCCAACGTAGAATTATAGATAACTTAGATAAAAATAGATTCAATTTACTAAGAAAATTTAGACAGGCTGGATGCACAACCATCGCGTGCGCGTATGCACTACACATTCTAGTATTTGAGAGAAACAAGACTATAGCTATTCTTTCTATTGGTGATACTGAGTCTACAGAAGTTTTAACTAGAATTAAAATCATGTATGACGAATTACCTGTATTTTTAAAACCCGCAATTAAAAAAGGTGGAGATAACAAGCACACATTAGAATTAACTACAGGATGTAAGGTAAAAGCTCGTCCAGCTAAGAAGACATCAGGTAGATCTCTTTCGTCTTATTTATTGATTATTGACGAGGCTGCATTCGTTGAAAATATTGGTGATATTTGGGCAGCAGTATATCCTATCGTATCTACTGGTGGTAGAGTATTTATGTTATCTACAGTTAATGGTATGGGTAACTTTTTCCATACCATGTATGAAGAAGCTAGAAAAAATAATAATAACTTTAATGTAATTGATATTGACTGGCAAGAGCATCCTCAATATAAATACGATGCAAGGTATGAGTGGCTTTACAAGCTACTAAGAGAACGCGACTCTACTTATGATGTAAATCATTTCGAAGAGGCTACCAGAAAGAACATTGGTATTAAACGCTGGAAACAAGAATTTGAAAAAGAGTTCTTAGGTACAGGTGATACTTATATTGACGGTGAAACATTAACTTTACTAAATGATAACACAAGTAAAGAGTATACTACAAAGTATAATAATAGACTTAGAGTATGGCAAGAGCCTGAGCCTTATCATCAATATGTAATAGGTGCTGATACTGCTTTAGGTAGAGAACGTGATTATTCTGCATTTATAATATTAAATGTGTATAACGGACAACAAGTAGCAGAATTTTACTCTAATAAAACTTCAATAGATGACTTTTCTAAGATTCTAGCAGAAGAAGGTCAAAGATATAATACAGCTTTGATTGTTCCTGAACGTAACACAATTGGAAATAACTTAATTGAATACTTAGTAAAGAAACAACAATACGAGAATGTTTGGATGGATAAGTATGGTAAGTTCGGATTCCAAACTACTTCTCAAACTAAAGAACAACTATTTGCAAAGATGGAAGAGTTTATAAGAAGTAAAAAGATACTTGTAAACTCTGAAAGATTAGTTAAAGAATTACTAACTTTCGTTATAGATGAAAACGGAAGAGTAAAAGCAGATAGCGGACAGCATGACGATTTAATCATGAGTCTTGCTTTGTGTATTTACGGATTAACTGAAATGTTGACAAATACTCCCGGTGTAGTCAGCAAATTAGGTACTGACGGATTATATGATCCATTACCAATGTTTAAAGGTAACAATACAGATTTAAAGAAATACTTCGGTGGAAAAACATACGAAGAGATAAAGTGGATTTATGGAAAATAGTTACTCAAGAATATTCAAATTACTTTTACAAGAAACGAAAGTAAACGATCCTAAAACTCGCAAATGTATTAAACAGGATTGCGTAGGCGTTGCTTATAAAACAGGTAGAAAGGATGGAAGAGGATTTTATCATTATACCTGTCCAAAGTGTGCTGCCAACTTTTCTATAAAACCTAAAGTATCCGAAGCACCTAAATCATCTGCTGGACCTGATTATTGGAGCAGTCAAGGTGGAGTGGAGCAAGCAGAAAAAGATGCTCAAAAGCCCGCTACACAGGCTGAAATACAAAAATTAAAAGATAAATTTAATCCAAAGAGATAATAAAATGGCAGAATCTAAAAGACCTATTAACGAAGCTGGAGAAACATCTTTCGGTGGTCCTACTCTAGGAACTGGAACATGGTTTACTCCTCTTGGATCAGCAGGAAAGTGGTTTGCTAAATTCTTTGCATCAAGTGCAAAACCTTATGTTCAAAGTCAAGGACAAACAGATACAGCATACCCAAAAGACTCTAAAGCAGGTGATACCTATACCGCATTAGATGGTGTAAAAGTTAAAACTGCTGTAAATTATGATGGTCCTGAACTTTTAGTTAGATCAGTATTAATTCCTGAATACGAGAGATCTAGAAAAGAAAGATACCGTCAATTTGAGAGTATGGATGAATATCCAGAAATATCATCTGCATTTGATGTTTATGCAGACGATGCTACTCAAAAGAATATTCAAGGTAAGAGGTGGGTAGTAGATTCAATAAGTCCAATAGTTAAAGATGAAGTAGAGAAGATGTTTAAGATTATTGACCTAGAAAGATACTACTGGGACATAATAAGAAACATGGTTAAGTATGGAGATTGCTTCATAGAAGTAATTGTGGATGAAAACAATCCAAGATTAGGTGTTCAAAGACTTAAAGTTCTTAATCCTAACTTTATAATTAGAGTAGAAAACATTTATGGTTATCTAACATCCTTCTTACAAGAAATACCTAAAACTGTAGACTGGTCTGCATTTGGATCACAATCAGATGCAATGAGTCGTAACAATTATATTACTCTAGATAAAAACCAGATACTACATTTTAGATTACATACATCAGATCCTAGATTCTATCCTTACGGTAGAAGCGTTGCTGGTGGAGTAATAAGAACTTATAGATCTTTAAAGCTTATGGAAGACGCTATGTTAGTTTACAGACTCTCACGCGCACCTGAGAGAAGAGTATTCTATATTAATACAGGCAACATCCCTTCTCACAGAGTTGGAACATTCGTAGACCAGATGAAGCAGAAGTTAAGAAAGGAAAAGTTCTTTAATTCAAACACTGGTTCAATTGACGAAAGATTTAACCCATTGTCTGTTGATGAGGACTTATTTATTCCACACAGGGGAGATAAAGAAACAAGAGTAGATGTTCTTCCCGGAGCACAAAATCTAGGAGATATAGACGATGTTAAGTACTTCCTAGACAAAGTTTTAGGTGGAATGAAGGTTCCTAGAGATTATATCGTCGAGTCTAAGGATAAAGGTGCAGAACGCAAAGCAAACCTAAGTCAGTTAGATGTTAAATTTGGTAGAACAGTAATGAGAGTACAACAACAGTTTGCTACTACATTACAATCTCTAGCTCGTAGACATTTAAAGATGAAGGGATTCCCTCAACAATTAATTAATGATTTAAGAATTGAGATGCCTGATCCTACAGATATGTTTACAAAGAGAAAGCTTGAGATAGATGAAGCTAAGTCTAGAGTTGTAGCCGCTGTTCTAGGAACAGGTTTATTCTCTAGAGAAACAATTTATAAAGAATACTATGAGATGTCTGACGATGAAATTGCCAAGGAAAAAGATAAAGTAGATCAGGAAATGGCAATAGAGCAAGAAAAGATGCAAGAGCAGCAAATGATGCAGCAACAGATGATGCAACCATCACCTGAACAAGGGGGAGAAGAACAGCCACCAGAAGGTCAAACTGCTCCCAATGTCGGTGGTAGATCGGGTTTAATTGCTCAACAGCAACCCGGATCTGCTCAAATGGAACCACCTCAAAACGAAACTGTAGATTACTTAGATAAAGTTATGATTACAGAATCTGATTCAAAAAAGTTAAAAGCTTTTAAATCTATACAAGAAAAACTAAAGAACTTAAATAAAAAGTAAATTTATTGCATATATAATATTAAGAGGATAATTATGTTTGAAAATATGATTTTAAATAGAGATAAGAAACTGCACAATCTATACAAGATTTCTAGCTACCTTGGTCGTTCTTTAAGAGAGAACGTAGAGTTATTTAAATACGATGATAATTTAAATAAAGTTTGGTTCGTAACAGAATCAAATAAACTAATCTCAGGAGTGGTATCTGAATCAGGATTAACTGAAGTAGAAGTATCAGAAACTTCAGAATATCTAAATGATAAAGAGTTTGATAAGAAGGTTAGAAATCAAGTTAACTCTTTAATTGGTAATCTATACAGAGATAACTATTCTCTTGGTAAGCAAGATTTACTACAGACTTTAAATCTTTGGGAAGAAAGATTAAAGTTAGATAAAATTGGTAAGCTATTAGAGAGCAAGTCATCTTTAGTATCTGAGAATAAAGATATCTTAAAGAGTGACCAATTTACAAGTTTAATTGAAATTATCCCTTCACTAGTAAAGTTCTTAAATAAGAATAAAGATAAAGTAACTAAGATAAGTGAGATTAAGAGTGCAGTAATCCTATCTAAGACTTTATCTGAGGCGTTTAATATGCCTAAACTAACTCATTCTGAATTGGCAGACTCTAAAGAATATGTAATCTCAGAGAACGAGAACGTATCTCTTTATGAACTAATTACTCGTCAAGAATTAATTAAGAAAGAATTGTTAGAAAGCAGAAAGAATTTTAATTTAATTTGGGTAAGTCATCCAAAGATAGTCAAGCTAGCTGAAAGTATTGTTGAATCAGATGAAGAAAAATTAGAATCTTTAGCTGAAGCAATAAATGACATTCCTTATGTTGCTCTTCTAAGCAAGAAGCAAATGTCTGAAATGTTTGATACTATATTAAATATGTCAGAAAGCATGGTATCTCCAAAGGATATTCAAGAATACTCATCTTGGCTATTTGAAGCTAAGAAGCCAGTCAAGAGAGAAATAATCAACACTCTAAATGAACATTATGGAATTAACTTCCAAAATCTTAAGGAGCCAGCTTCATTCAGAAGTTTACTTAATACTCAGATAGTAATCTTTGAAACTATAAATAAGATTTTACCTAAGGGAAGTCCACAGAAGCCTGTTTTAAAGCAGGTTATTGACTTACTTAAGGAAAAGAACGGTATTGAAGCTATAGACGTTAATGATGTAATTCATTATATCTTTGAGCAAGCTGGTTACGAATTCTTAAATGAATCTGCAATGAGCAGATATCTTGACTTTGATAGCATTGCATCAGATTTAGGGAATGTTGCAAATATATTAAAGATGATCAAGGCTAGTTCAGCTATGGCAGGAATGCAAGGTGGTCAAGCCACAATGGCCGCTAATCCCCCAATGCAAAGCCCACAGCCCACTCCAATGCCTCAGGTCGCACAATCATCAGAGGGTGATCCATCAGAGGAGGATTTAGGTTCAGATCTTCCTACAGACGATGAGGAGAACGTAGAGATGGGTGGAGATATGCAGGATCAAGTTCCTCAAGGAGGCGAGGAGATGCCCCTAGAGCAGCCTGATATGGAAGGTGGAGAAGTTCCAATAGAAATGTCTAAGGAACAATTAATGTCTACGATGGCAGAACTAGAAAACATTTTAGGCGATTTAAAGATGAAATTGGGTGAAGGTGAGGGTGAAGAAGAAATGGAAGAGCCTGAAATGGAAGGTGAAGAGGAGCACGAAGAGCCTGATGGTGATGAGGGAATGGGTGGAGAAAAGAAAATCACCATAGATACTGGTGATGGAGATGATGAAGTTCACATAGATCAACCAGAAGGATCCCATGACGTTGAAGGTGAAGAAGAATATCAAGAAGAAATGGGAACTAAGAAGAAAGAAAAGAAGCAAAAAAAGGCTAAGAAGGAGGAAGATCAGTAATGGACGGATTTAATGGTTATGTAAAATATGGTTCCATGACTGCTGGGCAAGCAGTTCAAGTAACCTGTCATAATTCTCAAGGAACACCAATTAGATGCAATTCTTTTAAAGTTATTGTAAGTGGTACTCCAGACACAAGTGGCTGTGCGTTCTTATTCACTCCAAGTAGTTTAATTCCCACTTCTGCTTTAGGAGCTATAACTAATGCAAATAGCTTAGGTGCTGCTTCAGGATACATTGGATCCGTAATGTATCCCGGACAGGAAATAACTTTAGGTGCTGGAAGATACGTTTCATCGTTTGAATTAAGAAATTTAGGATCTACAACTGTAACAGCCATGGTAAATTATGGCATTACGACTCAACTCAATCCACTTCCTAAATATACTATTGTATAATAGTTTATGACTGAAAAACTACCGATACATTTTTACCAGCTATCAAGCGGGGATTGGACTCTTGTTGAGTACCAGTCTGGTGAGGTAATTCCTGTATCAGTAGGTGGAACAGGTGCAAGCAGTACTGATGGTATAAAAGAAACAATAGGTCTTTTTAGTTCTTCTACTTCAGGTCTTGTTTCTTCAGTACCATTAGCTACTTCAGCTTATACTTTGCTTGGTAATGGATGGAGATTAACATCTTCCATTATTGGTATAGAATCGGTAAGCACACTAAGAGATACTACATTTGCTGGTTCTCCATCATTA
>Ga0181343_1001302_pt1 | contig 10006 bp, 10 predicted proteins | sample Su13VDMLBSD_FD_130110 | JGI IMG/M metagenome (GOLD analysis project Ga0181343, IMG submission 130110) | Freshwater viral communities from Lake Michigan, USA - Su13.VD.MLB.S.D | ecosystem: Environmental > Aquatic > Freshwater > Lake | place: USA: Michigan | collected 2013-07-15 | reverse complement strand
TTATATAAATTTTACTTGTTGTTCTAATTCACCACCTTTAGCTTGACTGAATAGTGCCCCTAGTTTAGTTATTATACTCATTCTACCTTTTGAATTAGAACTCATTTTTTTAGATATAATCCCCATATTTTGATATAGAAATGTTTCATATTTAGCTTGATACACATTATTAGCTTTTAACACATCAATACAAAATAACCCGCAGTTAGCTGTTAAGAAATTATATTCAAAAAATTGCTTATCACCTATCATTAATCTAGTACGTTCTAGCATTTCATTAAAATTAAATTCTTGACCATTTAAATCAATATTCAATATCTGCATATTTGGCTTTTGCTTCCACATTTCAATATTTATAGTATCATTTTTTTCTACTAATAGAGTTTGTACAATTCCTTGATAATCTAAAACTTCAACTTTTAGAGATATATGATAGAATTTATCAATACCATTTTGTTGCATAATTTTCTGCAATTCAAAAGCAGATAGAAAATTAGCAAGTTTCATAACATAAGGATTTACAGGTTCCTTTTCAACTGCTAGTTGAATAACTTTTAATTGTCCGTATCTAGAAATATATTTTTTAGCACTAGTAGTAAATTTATCTAATGAAGGAATATTTTGAGCAATTGTTGATGTTGGATTACTTACTAAACCAACTATAGTGTTTTTAATCTTATTGAAAATATCACGAATTCCCCCACCTTCTAGTATATCAGTATTCGCCATTATGATTATTATTTATGATTGTTTTATTATCTTATAATAATATAATAAAATATTATAATTGATTAGAATGAGTTTAACAACTATTAAACCAACTAAAAAGTCTAAAGATATAGTACAAATAGCAACAGGTTCTCGTGATGTCTATCTGGATAATAACGAAAACAACACAAATGAAACAATTATAAAAGGCAAAGACTTTTTACCATTTTTTGATATGAAACAAAATACTGGTGGAATCAGGTGTTTATTGAGCGGGTCTACGGGCTCAGGTAAAAGTTTTATGGCTGAAAAGATAATAGAATGTATAAAACCTAGTGTAATTTATATATTTTCTAGTATAGATGATGGAGATTATAGCAAATTCAAAAATGTTCAAAGAATTGATTTAATTGATTTGATGGATAGAAACGGTTTAGACATTCATCAAATATATGAGTTCATGGAACCTAATTGTTGCGCGGTCTTCGATGATATTATGAGCTTTGGGGCTAAAATGTCTAAACCTTATTTAGAACTTCGTCTTATTATGCTTCAGAAATCACGTCATAAAGGTCAATCAGTGTTAGTTGTTGAGCAAACTGCGCAGTCAGGCAATGCTAAAGGTTCTAGAGAGGTTTTACTCAACTGTCAATATTTCTATTGTTTCCCTAAAAACAATTTCCGAGCATTTAATAATCTTGCAACCCAATATTTAGGTTTAGATAAAGCACAAATTGAAAAAATGAAAAATTTGAAATCTAGATACGTGATGATAAATAAAAATTACCCATCATATTATATTTCTTCTAGCGAAATAGGAATGTGTTAATAAAAACTTATAATAAATATTTTTTTAATATTTTTATCTTTTATTATAATAACTATAATAGAGTAATAATAGAATAATAATAAATCAACTTATAAATGGCTTCAGGTATTGATGATAGTGCACAGACATTATATTACAGTAATATTAACTATAATGCGACAAATGCACCAATTTCTAGTTATGTTATGAATAATTTGCAATCTAGATATTTATTAAATCAAACAAATTACCAAGTAGCAATAAACAAACTTAAAATATCAAGTTTACAGGGTGTAAAAATTGCTAGTTTTCCATATAATCAGTGGGAATTAGGGCTAAAAATTAGTGATGCTGGAGGAGTTGCACATTATGCTTCTGGTATAGTATCTATGCCGAACATTTCAAAAACTACGGACTATTATGAATATGTAAGTTCTATTAATACCACGACGTATACTATTGAAACTTATAGGAATGATATTGTAGCAGGAACAACTACTTTATTTTTTTCATTCCTACCTGAATATATAGACCAGCCAGTATACGCAAATTTTGCATTTTATGATACAACAAGTGGTAATTATTGGCTTACTGATTTTACTAATATTTATGTATATGGAGCTACTGGAGCATTAATAAGTCAAAAGCCATTAACAAATATTGTGTATAGCTATTTTGATGGTGCCGGCAATTTACTTGTTTGTGAATCTTATAAAGGCTCACCAGATTTTAACCAAGTATTGGTTTATAATTTACAAGGTTCTACAATTACAGCAGTTGGTGCCGTTCGAACAAATCACGCGGGAACCTCTCTAACAAATGTTCAGTGTTGCGCAAGTGATGGAACTACAATAATTATTGGTTGGGGTGGTTCTAAAATAACACTAGCAAATGCTGTGAGTTATGCTACTACGCAGGATTTAGTTCTTTCAGGTGTTAATAATATTCAATCAGTTATTATTGATACAGCAAATAACTCTTTCGTTGTTCTAGATAATAAGTGGAATGCCGATATTTTCGTTAATACTAATAATGCTTCATACCCTATTAATTTAATTAATTTGTCTTCTGGGCAGACAGTAATTCAAACCTCACAAAATTATAATAGTTTAGCTAGTTCAGCAGTTAGTGGGGATTATCAATTTGTTTCAATTGGTGTAGCTGGAACGCCACTTTATCAAACTAGCTATGCCTCTGTTCCTCTTGGTTCACTTTTGCCTGCTACACCATACACGGCAGGATTTGCCACAGGAACACAACCAGTATTTATTTGTACTTGGCAAAATTACGCAGTTTCACAGTCGGCGATTTCAATTATAGGAGTCGCAACAGAGTATAGTATGGCTGGTAATGACACTCAAATTGTTTGCTTAGTCAATAATGTTTGGACACCAGTTTTTACTTTTGTAGGTACTGGCGCCGCTGGTATTATCCCTTATCAAGTAAGTGTAAATTATAATACAGGCGACGTGTGGATAAATAACCAAAGCAATTTATTTAAATCAAGCCAACCCCCAGTATTAGATGGTTCTGGGCTATTAGATTTTACGGGTATAACATTTATTCAAATAGATAATATTTTAATAAATAATGTAGAATTTGCAGATGTTGCCAGTATTGCGTGGAGTTCTTATATTCCAAATACATGCTATTGTATAAGCACAAGCAACACAATAATTTACAAGGGATATTATAATGCAGTTGGAAATTTAATTATATTAGGTGAGTATGCGTGGAGCGATACTATACCCTTTTACAATTATTTATGTATTCAGCCTAAAACAGCCTACGCAACAGGAACACAAGCATTTGACATTTATCAATATCAATTATCAACTGGTACACTTGCTAATACAGTTGCATCACCTAATATTATATATTCAAATCTTGCTAAGAGTTTTCAATTAAGTTCTCTATTAGCTGGAAATTTGACAGGGCGAACCGTAGACACTTATAATATTAAAACTCTAGCTAGTACAGGAACATTAAGTCTAGCCCTTAATAATTTCACTAATATTTCAAATTATACATCTAGCACAGTCATTCCCCCAAGTGCTTCAGCATTAGCAGTATATGATATGGCAACATTTATAACAGCCCTAAATAATTGTTTAGCTGATTTATATGCAACTTTATCAGCAGAAATACAAAATATTCAAGTAGCAACTGCCCCCTATTATGTACTAGACTATAACACAAAACTACTCACTTTAAATTATGACCCTAAGTATGCTATAACCCAAAACGGCATATATATCAATAGTGCTGCTCTTGTGTATGCCTTATTCCCAACAGTTGCGGGTGATGGTGATTTATCAGCATTAAGTAGATATTTATTACCTACTAGTGGCGAAATTATACAATCAAAAAACACTTTCTATTTACTTAATAGAGTTGATAAGCTAATTATAGTTACAAATATGAGCTTATTAACTGATTACACAGGGTTAGATAAGCAATTAACAACTTTCACTGATTTGGATTTTGATACAACACAAACGGGATTTTTCAATATGGATAGTGATTTTATATATAATGCAATTCTACTACGAAAATATGATATGATGAGCAACCAAACACTCCGTTCTATCTCTTATCAATTATATATTCAATATCTTGATGGCGAGCAGATTGAGTACCAAGTACCAGTAGGTCAAAATGTTTCAATCAAATTCGAGTTCACAAGACTATATTGATTGAGAAAATAGGAAAAAGGGGCGGAAAATGATTATTATTTACGGTTTTTTACGGTTTTTAAATAATAAATTCAAATTTAAACAATATAAAGACGTTCTAACATAACTAATTATAAAATGCCAGATTATCAACAGGGGAAGATTTATAAAATTGTTAGTGATTTAACTGATAAAATATATATTGGTTCGACTACTCAACCATTATGTAAAAGACTAATTGACCATAACTCAGGGTATAAATCCTTTCTATTAAAAAAAAGTAATTATATATCTAGTTATGATTTATGTATTCTAGGCGATATTAGAATAATATTGATTGAAGAATTCCCTTGTGATAATCTTAATCAATTAAAAGCAAGGGAAAGACACCATATAGAACTAAATAAACTTTTACTAGTTAATAGAAATATTCCAACACGTACTAAAGCAGAATCTGATAAAGCCTATAATGAAAAGAATAAAGAACAAATATCAGAGCAAAGCAAAGAATATTATCAAGCCAATAAAGAAAAATTACTTACAAAGGCTACAGAATACCGAGAAAATAATAAAAAGAAAGTTAGTGATTGTAAAAAGGACTGGTATAACCGCAATAAAGAAAAAGTCCTAGCCCAAAGAGCGGAATTCAGAAAACTCAACCCAGACGCAAATAAAATTTATTATCAAGCAAATAAAGAATCTCTTTTATCCAAGAGAATTCAGAAAATAGAAAATTTAAAATCTCTCTAGCAGAACAAGTTTTTTAAAACTTTAAAAAGTTTAAAATAATTAATTCTATCAATCAAGATTAATTTAATTTATTTTATTAATTTTTTTATCTTTTATAATAATAAGTAAATAAATAATTCTTTTCATAATCAATAATGTCTCTTAAAAACGAGGTTGCTTTAGATACTCGGCTTGTTGTTGGTGATGCTACACAGGTAATCGTTGAGGGTGCCAGCCAAAACTTACCCCGCCAAATTGCCGCTACTCAAGTGTCAAGTTCCGTTATTTCTTTTAATAATATCCTTTCTATAGGTGAAAATGTACTAATTGACACTAATTGGTTTGTTGAATATCAGGTTGCAGTCACATTCAATAATTCTCTAACAAATATAAATGGACACGGTCTTGTGCTTCCTAACGTTCTTGCAAACGGTTCAGGGCTTGCTCCTTTATATACTGCAAGCGGCGCAAACCAGCCAAACGTAGCTTTTGCCCAGTATCCTTTATCTAGGATTACCAATAGCATTTCCTTGCAATTCAATAACGTAGAGACCACAAATAACGAGTCAATTCTGATTAATACAGCCCGTGAGTTTATTCTTGATTTTCATAAACGCAACGACCTTGCCAGCACTTGCCCTAGTCAACTATACGTTTCACCCAATACTCCAGACCAAGTGGAGGCTTTAGTTCCAGAACAACCTACATCTCCTTACTGGGCATGCCGTGGTAAATCACGCGCATCTATTATTTGTGATAGTGTAGTTGCTTTAGGTGCTAATTTGTTCACGGCCACGTACACGCTACGCGAACCTCTTTTTATCTCCCCTCTTTCTCTCAACAATCAGGCTGCCCTTGCTAATATCCAATCTATCAATTTACGCATTAATCTTGATAGTTCCAACGGTCTACAGGGTATGCTTCAAGTTCCTACTATTGCTGGACAAGCTCCCCCTACTACTGCTCAACTATATTGTAATATTGTGTCTGCTAGTATTTATCTTGATTATCTAACAGTTGATGTTGCTAAAACTGGCGCGCTTCCTAGAATTGCCTATTATAATTTTGAGTTCCCTGAATTCAATCAGACCCCCTTCACAAAGCTTGTTAATACTATTGGTGCTGTTCAAACATTTCCATCAACTTCTACTAACTCCTACAAATTAACCACTATGCCTAAATTTTACTACTGCAAAGTTTCCCCTCAGGTCAACGGGCTTTCTTGTGCTAATAATATGTGCGGGCTTCCTATTACGCAAATGACTATTCAATTTGGTTCTTTTGGTCTATACACCTTTGTGCGTGAACAACTTTGGCAATGCTTCAAGAAGAACACCGGATTTCTTGATATGTCTTATAACCAGTGGGTTGCCCTTGGTACTCCTATTGTTCTACAACCTGCCGTTGATATTACTAGCGCTAACGAAATCTTCGTAGGCAAAATGGGGGATTCTGGCATTATGTTTCAGAACTCAATCCAGTGCACTAATGAAAATTATGCAAATTCAGGACTAACCAATTACACTGATATTGGCGCACCTGTTAGTGCTTGGTATATATATGAGGTTTTCGTTAATTCTGGTTCTTGCCAGATTGGCGAGGGAACGTGCGTGTTTAAGAATAGCACTATGAGTGAAAATGAATTTGTTGCTGCTAGCCAAGATGACCTAGTAAGCGCTGATGCTGTCAAGGCATCTCAAGGCGCAGAGGGCGGTTCTTTCCTATCTTCTCTCAAGGGTGTTATTCACAGTGCCCGCCACGTTGTGCGAACTGGTGCCCGTGCTCTTCAGCATCCTATGGTTCAGGCTGGTCTTTCTGCACTTTCTGGTGGTTCTATCAGACACGGACGTGGACGCCCCCGTAAGTAAATATACAACATTATAAATTATAAATAAATTTATATAAATATATTTTTTTCAATTTTTTTCTTTGTTTAAATTAATATATAAATACTATAAATAATTGTTTCTAGAATGATGCAATACAAAGATGTTGTTCGTGAAATGTTTGCTAGACATAAGGGAAAACCCGCTAAAGAAGTCATGAGAATGGCGGCGGCCGAATGGCAAGCAATTAAAGCAGGCAAAAAACCAGCAAAAGGACGCAAAACACGTGGTGGTGCTATTGACCCCTTAGCAATTGCTAGTGGTGTTTCTAGCGCTCTACCTGTTGTAGGTGATTTAGTATCTGGAATTAGTGATTTATTTTCAGGTAAACCAGACCCTGATAAACAACTAGCCCGTGATTATGCTCTACGTGAATATAACCGTGTTAATGGTACACGTTATGGTGTCGAGGGTACACACTGGAATGTGCCATATGGCGCAGGACTCAGGAGAAAAGCACGCGGTGGTGCCGTTTCTGCTGGTGATTTAAATGGATATAGAACTTTAGGCGGATATGTCAGTGGTGGCGCCGTTTCTGCTGGTAATGTTGCTAAAGTAGGTAAATTAGCATCAGGACTACGTGGAATGGGTGGAAGTGGAGGTTATAGAGCACTTGGGAGTATGAACCGCGGCGGCTCTGTTAGTGGTGGAGCTGCAAGTGGTGGCGCTGTGAGTGCTGGTTCTCTTGGTGATATTCTGAGCAGTGCTTTGCCTTTTATGTCTTTACTCTAAATATTAAATAATTTCTTTCTAGCAACACAACTTTTTTTAACTTTTAAAATTTTAATAAATAATTAATATATTAAGATTAATATATTATAAATAATATCTTAGTATATTATAAAAAGTTATATATTAGAAAAATGGCAACTGAAGAAATCAATAAACGCATTTTTAGATTACGTAAGGGCGATAAGATAAGTCACGAAATAGACGGGGGCAAATTGGATGAATTACAAAAGGAATTTGCAAAAATGTCATCTAAGCAGAATAAACCACTTTCAACTCAATCTATTAAATCGTATTCTAGTAAGATTAACAGAATTGCCTTGATGTTTGGCAAACCTTATGAAGATTATAATTTTTTATTAGATGCTGACACGATAATAAATAAAATCAAAAAAAGTGATTTGAAGAGTAAAAAGGATTACCTTAGTGCAGTGTCTAAACTATTGAGATTTAAAAAGGTTGATGATAAAATTTTAAATAAATATGCAACTAGTATGACTGAAGAAAAAAATAGTGAAACAAAACAAAGAGGCGATAATATTGCAAAAAATGAAGATATTGAAAAAACAAATAATATGAGTTTGAAGGACATCCAGAATAAAATCAAAAATTATAGTATTCTAGATAATGGAAAAATTGATGATGAAAAATTAATAAATAAACTATTAGTATCATTCTATTTTATGAATTTCAACTCTCAAGGATTACCTAATTTTGTACCTAGAAATGATTTATTAGATTTCAAATTAATAAATTCTAACAAAACTAAAAAACAAATACCTAGTGAATTCAACTATATTGTAATGGATAATACTGCACCAACTAAGATAATAATGCAGAATTACAAAACAAAAAATATTTATGGTAAGCAAACCTTTGCAATTTCAAAAGAATTAAGCCAAATATTACAACAATATATACAAGAATATAAAAAACAAAATGGTGATTACTTATTCGTAGATAGAAATAATAAACCGTTTAAGGCATCAAACTTTACTAATCTAATTAATAATGGTATGAAGGCAGTGATAGGAAAACCTATTGGGATTGATTTAGCCCGCCAAATAATATTATCTAATGTATACCACGCTAATCCATTAATGACTATCAATCAGAAAAACGAAGTTGCACGTGCATTTTTACATTCTAGTAGTATGGCGCAAGAATATGTGCGTGGGGATTTAATACCTGATAAAGATAAATAATTTCATTCTAGCTAGTTTTTTAAATATTTGTTTTCAATTTTTTTTAATATTTCTTTTTTCCATTCTACAATATCTGAATCTTCAATAGTTTCAATTTGTTCATTTAAAGCTCTAATAATTGTTCGTACTCTTGAATTGCATAATTTATGCTCATTATAACATTCATAACAATTACAAAGAACAATATTTAAATGTTGGTTTATTATATCGTCATCAATAGGTGGAAGCATTCTATTAGAAATAATTTATAAATAATTTATTATTTGTTTTATTATATATTTAGATAATATTTTTTTATATATTAACTTATTAATATATTAGAATTAGTATATTAGAATTAGTATATTAGGCTATATATTAGGGGTTTATATCGTGATATAATATTATATCTCAATTAAAAATGTATAATATACTACTAATATACTAATTCTAATATACTAAATCTATATATTAACTTATTAATATATACTAGAACAATTATAAAATGTGTTTTTTGTTTTTGTTGTTCTCTTTGATTTACTAAACTTAACTTATTGTTTGTTTGTTTGTTTATTCTTTTATTATTATATTTTAAAAAGTCCTAATTGTTAGTCTTATTAGTCTTAATTCTTATTTTTTTTTATAAGTTAAAATAATAAAAATAAATAATATAGAATACAACATTTAGAAATAATTTAGTTTTAAGACTAATAAGACTAACAATAAATTAAATTTATTATTTTGGTATTTTTAAACTTCCATTAGTTTTTATTATATCATCCATCATATCATTTAATTCTAATTGTTGTAGTTTCTTTTTACTATCTACTTTATTCAATATTCCAGATACAACCTTATTATTATCAAGATCTTTGATATAGTACCAACCTTTTTGAAACTCTATAATTATATATTTAGCCATTTATTATTTATTTAGATTATAAATAATTCTTTCTTAGTAATAATGGTGTTTCTGGTTTAGGAATCTGAATAGGTTCGCTAGCTTTTAATATAGCAGGGCTAGGTGGTCTGCTTACGCTTTCAATCATATTACCATAATTGAAATGTTCTTCTGGTGTTTTTAATACTGGTGTGTGACTCTCTGTGGTTCGTACTACTATTTCTCCGTTTCTACACGAACTTGTTTTAATTGAGTGTAAAACCGCCACAATTAATGCGCTGCATCCCGTAATTATTGCAACAATAGCTACTGAATCAATCATTTTATTCTTTATTTAATTTTTCCTTCTCTTCTTTAATCTTGATTAATCTTAATATTTTAGTTTC
>Ga0181343_1001301_pt1 | contig 10008 bp, 9 predicted proteins | sample Su13VDMLBSD_FD_130110 | JGI IMG/M metagenome (GOLD analysis project Ga0181343, IMG submission 130110) | Freshwater viral communities from Lake Michigan, USA - Su13.VD.MLB.S.D | ecosystem: Environmental > Aquatic > Freshwater > Lake | place: USA: Michigan | collected 2013-07-15 | reverse complement strand
CGCCAAGCAGAAGCGCGCTGGGCTGACGCGCGGCCTGAGTACCTGCATCTGCATGATCAGGCTACAGAACAAAAGAAAATGATTGCAGCTCGCTTGACACAGCGCGTGGACAAGCTAGACCTGCAGCTGTGGCACACGCCGGATGTGCTCGCGTACCTGAAGCTCAACAAGCGTGCTGCTCCCCTGTCCCCAGTGAAAAGGAAGGTCCATGTCTGACATGTATCAGTTCGCGCCCGACTTCGAGCGCTCCCTCATCCACCACCTGTGCACGAACAAGCCCGTGTTCCTGCACTACGCCACGTTCATCCACGACCACTTCTTCTCGTCCGACACGACGCGGCTGCTGTGGAAGGCCATGCAGTCCATCTACATCGACATCCACGACGCGCCGGGCAGCGCCGAGATGGTTGAGCAGCGCGTGCAGACCATGCTCAACACCGGGCAAGTCAAGCACGACGCGGCTGGCATGGCGCTGTTCTATCTCAGTGAGGCAGCTGACTCGCCGGCCCCGTTCTCCACGCTGGCCCCGGAGCTGGACTCGATCGTCAAGGCTTACGCCAGGTACAACCTCGTCAACGACATGGCCAAGGCCGTCGGCACGCGCAAGTCGCTGCTGCCGATGAAGGAGATGATCGAGAAGATCGAGGCCATCGGGCAGGAGGAAGCTGGGGCCATCACGTGGGGCAGCTTCGACGATGACATGTTCCAGCGCTTCGCTGACGCCAAGAAGCTGGACCGCATGTCGACGGGCATCACGGAGCTCGACGTGTTCCTGGACGGCGGTTACCCGCGCCGCACCCTGACCGTCGTCATCGGTGGCACCGGCGTCGGCAAGTCCTTCTTCCTCTCACAGGCTGGGGCCACCGCGATCAAGAATGGTCTCAACGTGATGTACATCACGCTTGAGATTCCTGAGATCTACGTGTCGTCCCGCATGGCCGCGCCACTGCTCGGCATGAAGTCTGCGGACATCATGGCCCAGCCCATGCTGGCCAAGGAGCAGTCGCACCTGTTCTTCAAGAACAACCCACAGGCCGGGCGCTGGATGGTGGGCCACTTCGCGCCCAAGACCACGGTCCAGAAGGTGCGCGAAGAAGTCACCCGCCTGCAGAAGCGCAACGGCTTCAAGCCCGACGTCATCCTGTTCGACTACATCGGCGAGGCCGCGTCGCACACCATCAACGCAGGGCAGGCCGGCAGCGCCTTCTCTGGCTACCTGATGGGCGGTGCTGTGGCCACGGAGCTGCGCGCCTGGGCGGACGAGGAGAACCTGTACATGCTGTCTGCTGCCCAGTCGAAGAGAAAACAGACACCTGGCAAACGTTCTCGCTTGACGCTAGATGACATCGCTGACAGCATGAACGTCGTTCGGGTGGCGGACATCGCCATCACCCTGAACTACACGGAGCAGGAGGAAGAAGGCGGTGGAAAGACCAACCGCCTCATCTCCCTCGGTACACCAAAGCATCGTGTCGGACGGTCGGGGGACCACACGACGGAGCAGGGGGCGCTGTACGAGTACGGCCTCATCTACCCGTCGGAGCTGTTCCACTTCAGCCACGACATCTCTGCGGTGTACAGCTACGAGAATGTGTTCAAGCAGAAGGGGATCAACTGATGGAAGAGAATCGGGAAGACCTTGAGCAGTACAAGCCAGCGTTCACGTTCCTGCGCTTCCTCGGGCTGGGCGGGACTGAACTGTCTGACTTCATCCGCACCTACGGTATTGAGGTTGCTGCCGTGCAGCTGCGGCTGAAGCCTGCGCAGCTGCGCAAGTTCCTTGCCATGGCCTGTGACCTGGCCCCGGTGGGCGCAGCACTGCACGAGGTGCAGCTGCGGCGCTCGGGCAAGCGGGTGCCCCTGGATGCGGTGCAGCGCAGCAACTTCAACCGCCTGCTCGATGAACTGCGCATGACGGTGGGCACGCAGCCGCTGGCCCGCCGCCTTGGCATCACCCGGCAGGCCATCTACGCGCAGGTCGCTGACGGTGGCCCGACGTCGGTGACCCCGTTCATGTCGGGCGTGGGGATGCTGCTGGGCTACAGCACCATGACCGCGTTCCTGGGTGCCCTGCAGGAGGGCGTTCCTCCCATCACCACGCTGCGCCGGGCTGACTTCCGCAAGCCCCGCAAGGAGAAGGCTGCGTGAGCAAACAGCACGTCAGGCAGGTGGTGGCTGCTCTGGCGGAGACAGCCTCCATGTCAGGGTCGGGGTGGGTGCGTGTGCACTGCCCCTTCTGCGAGGAGAGCGGCCACCGCTCCACCTCGAAGAACCTCGCCATCAACCCAGAGACCGGCTACTTCAGGTGCTGGCGCTGGGAATGGTGTGGGACCAAGGGCAACATGTTCGGCCGGGCCGGTGACGGCTCCGTGCTGTCCCTGGACTATGCCCCACTGAGCGTGGAGGACGTGCTGCATGCAGCGCAGCAGGTGATGGAAGGCAAGGAGCCGACCGCACGTGCAGCTGCACCGGTGGTGAAGAAGCCGGTCGTGCAAGACCTGCCTGGCTTCCACCCGATTGACCCTGCTGCCCCCGGGGTGGCCACGACTCACCTGATGTACCTGCTCAAGCGGCGCGTGCCACGGCAGGCCATCAAGTCCGTGGGCATCGGGTACAGCACGGACAGTCGGTGGGCGGGATACGTCATCATCCCCATCGTCAATGGCGGGGAGTACTACGGGTTCGTGGCCCGTAACATGGTGGAGAAGCGGTACAAGAACAGCGCTGGGTATTCGCGAGAGAACCTGTTCAATCGCGATGCGCTCAGCGAGGAAACGGATGTCCCCATCGCCATTGTGGAGGGGCTCTTCGATGCCCTGCCGCACTGGCCCTACGCGGTGGCCTGCAACGGCAAGCCCACCGACGCCCAGCTGGAAGTCATCGCCAAGGCCAAGCGCCCCATCTGCATGATGCTCGATGCGGATGCGCAGCTGGTCGGGGACATGGCAGCCCTGCGCCTGCGCATGCGGGGCAAGGAAGTGCACACGGCCAAGCTGGCCCCGGGGACGGACCCAGGTGAGTTGAGCAGCGAGCAGTTCGCAGACCTGTTGTTTGGAGGAGCGTCATGAAGATCAACTACTTGAAGTCAGAAGTCGAATACGGATGCGACGTGCTGGATGCCGTTGAGCACACCCGGACTGTGGTGAACTTGACTGCCGGCGTGCAGGCAGACGACACCGCGCAGGCGCACGCATTGGCCGCTGCGTTCGACAAGTTCCTGCGCGAGCAGGTCCGTGGGCCGAGCCGTGTGGTGGTCACGCCGGCAGCGCCCGCACCCATCGTCATGGCGGGACCGCCTGCCCCGTTCGTGTCTATCACGCCCGCGCCGGTGCATGAGGTGGTGACGTACACGCCGCCGCCCATGCCCACGGCCGAGACCGAGCGCCCTGTGGTGGAGCCCGAGGAGCAGGCAGAGCCGGCGGCAGAGGCCCCCAAGAAGCGCCGTGGCCGTCCGCCCAAGGCTGAGGTGCAGCCTGAGCCCGTGGTCGCGCCCGCGCCTGTGGTCGAGGAGCTTGTGCTGACCTCGCCCGAGCCCGAGCCCGAGCCAGAGCCGGAGCCGGAGCCGGAGCCCGCGCCTGCACCTGCGGTCAAGGCACCGGAGCCTGCGTTCTTCGCCGCACGCGAGCCTGAGCCCGAGCCTGAGCCGCCGTCCAAGCTGTCTGGCGGCACGCTCAAGGTGAACGAGCAGCAGTTCGCCTGCACCTACAGCCAGACGGGCGCCTACGTTTCCTGCAAGGTCATCATCAACGAGGAGATGGCCAAGCGCCTCGACGTGGAGGCCCGCACCTTCACGAGCACGGCCGATAGCAAGAAGGATGCTGCTGCGTTCGTGGCCGAGCAGATGGCCGACTTCTTCGAGATGCAGCGTTGGTCCAAGCAGAAGTTCACGGCCTCTGCCCCAGCCAAGGCAGCCGAGGTGCCCGAGGTGAAGGAGCAGCCCAAGGCTGAGCCAGCCCCTGAGCCAGAGCTCACGGCTGCGGATGACCCCAAGGTGCCGCCCGCTGTGCTGCGCATCATGATCGAGAGCCGCAAGCTCACCGACACGGCAGTGCGCAGCGAGGTGGTGTCGCTCTGGTGCGAGCACCTGTACGTCAAGCATGGCATCACTGACCCCGAGGCCATCCTCTCGCACATGACCCGCAACCAGTCGCGCCTCGTCATGTTCGAGAAGAAGCCCCTTGGAAGCAGCGCCCTGCGCCTCATCCAGGCCATGACCGAGGGCTTCAAGCAGCCGCGTCCGGGCAAGGCCACGGCCTTCAAGCCCGAGGCCCCCGAGGCCGTGACCTCGGTGCCCGGCGACGATGAGATTGACGAGTCCGACATCCCGCACGACTGAGGAGGCACCACCATGGCACCGCGCACCATCGACCTGTTCCCTGCACATAACGACGTCTCCCCTGTCAGCGGTGACGTGGTGTCCTACGACCCCACTGTCCGCGAGCGCATCATGGTCCAGAGCGGAAAGCGCCAGCAGTGGGCGTTCCAGTGCTTCCGTGGGCCGGGGTGCACGGCGTGCAGTCGCTCGCCGGTGCTGCGCGCTGCCATGGACCAGGTGAAGTTCACCAAGGACGAGGGCCTGCTGGACGGCACCATGAAAGAGGCTGTGGCCGGTCTTGTCTCTACCGGAGACAAGGCCGCGCCCATCACCGGCTACCGCGCTGTCGATCCCCTGCCCGAGGGCATCGACGCCAACGGCAACGCAGAGGTCCTGCTTGTCGTCATGTCCGGCCCCAACCACGTCGAGTCCGAGACGTGGGTGGCCACCACCCTGCGCCAGATGGGGTGGAAGGGCTACATCGTGTTCGAGGTGGCCGTGCGCTGCGGCACTGGCGAGGCCACCGACAGGCACATCCAAGCCTGCGCCCCGTACCTGGTGAACACGCTGCGCCTCACCAAGGCCAAGCGGGTGCTGGTGTGCAGCACCCCTGCTTCCAAGGCCATGATTGGCAACACCATGCACCCGTGGAACTACGGGTCATGGACCCATGTGCGTGCCCCCGACAACGAGGACGGCACGCCCGACCCCGAGCGCATCCTCGTGGTGGCCGCGCCTGACCCGGCTGAGGCGTGGCGCAACAAGTTCATCGCGCGCTTCTTCCGTGCGGCCATCATCCGGGCCACGCAGCAGGAGGTTCCCACGGGGCTGCCCAAGGTGGTGGGCCGTGTGGTCGAGACCCTGTCTGACTTCAAGGCCTTCAAGGCGTGGGTGCCGACCGTCCCGTGGCTCAGCTACGACGTGGAGTGGACGGGCATCCCGCACAACGACGACTTCAACTTCGTCTGCTGCGCCTTCTCGCACCCGGACCACCCCGTCGTTTGGATCTTCCATGACGTGCTGGGCGTGCAGGATGTCTACCACTACCTGAAGGAGATGCTGCAGACGAAGCCCATCGTCGCCCAGAACGTGGCGGCAGAGTTCGTGGCCACGCAGGAGTACTTCGGGGTGGAGATTGGTGTCGTCGAGGGCGATACCATGCTGGCCTACAAGCTGCTGAACGTCGACAGCAAGGCGGCCCTCGAAGACCTAGCGTATTACATCGGTTATAACAGCCACAAGGCCGAGATGGGCGCCGAGATGGACAAGCACAAGGTGGCGGCCCAGACCAAGTCCAGCACGCAGGTGGGTGGGTCCTCGTACAAGGCCTACATCATGGACCTGATCGACCCTGAAATCCTGCTGCGTTACAACGCGCTGGACACGCACATCACGGGCGAGCTGCACACCGAATCCATCCGCCGCCTGCAGAAGAAGGGCAGCGAGTTCCTGTACACGACGTACCGTGAGTTCACCCTGCCGGCCACGCGGCTCCTGCACCGCATCCACTGCAATGGCATGGGCCTAGACAAGCGGGTGGCTGCCATGTCCAAGGAGGCCCTGCGTCGTGAGGTGCTGCTGATTGAGGACAAGCTGAAGTCTAACCATCTGGAGAGCCCATCTCAGTTGGCCATCGTCCGCAACCACCTCATTGAGCACGGCATGTTCGAACGCCTAGTGCAGGACCACGGGCACAACGAGACGAAGATGGCCCGGTTCCTGTCAGGCAAGGACAACACCCTGTCGACGGACAAGTACACGCTCAAGGCCATGAAGAACTACGGCGACGTGCCCAAGCTGCTGCTGGAATGGCGCGAGATGATGAAGCTCTGCGCCTCATACGGAGACACGCTCATCACCTACATGCGTAAAGACGAGCGCGTGCATCCGAATTACAGACTTGACGGTGCTAGGACAGGACGGTTGTCAGTTTCGAATCCGGCGATCCAGCAGGTGCCTAAGCACGGTACACACTCTTCTTACATCAAGAACTGTTTTGCTGCAAAGCCGGGCAAGGACTTGGTGGCCTTCGACTACAAGACCCTTGAGGTGTTCGTCGCAGCCATCATCAGCGGCGATGAGATCATGCAGGAGGCCTGCCGCTCTGCTGACTTCCACCTTGAGACCGCCAAGAAGATGGCTCCCTATGCCTGGAACTGCACGCCCGAGGATGTCGAGCACGAGGTGCTGGTCAAGAAGGACAAGACCAAGCGTACCGCAGCCAAGGGCATCACGTTCTCGGTGCTCTACGGCGCGGGCCCGCACTCGCTGGCCGACACCCTGAACTGCTCCCTGGAGCAGGCCCAGATGCTGATGAGCAGCTACGCCAAGGCCTACCCCACCTTCGCGCAGTGGGTGCGCATGACCCATGCGTTCGCACAGGAGAACGGCTACGTCCACATCCCGTGGAATGGGGCGCCTGCGCGTATCCGTCCCCTTGTGGGGGCAGGCTTCCAGCGCTTCGGCGGTGACGGTGCCCGCTTCTCGCAGGCCATGCGCCAGTCGCAGAACTCACCGCCGCAGGGCATGGCTGCGCAGTACGCGATCGTGGCCTCAATGGACTTGGAGGAGCAGTTCCGCAAGGAGCGGATGGACGCCAAGGTCATCGCGATGGTGCACGACTCGATCATTGTGGAGACGCACAGGAGCCTCGTTGACGAGGTCATCCCGCGCATGTACCACGCCATGACATCCCTTCCCACAGGGTGTGACCTCCGGCTGCAGGTGGACGCGGAGGTTGGTGAGACGTGGGGTACGTTGGAGCACGTGGACTTGAAGCCATACGTAGGAGCTGAATCGTGAACACACTGTTTGAACAAAGCATTGATATCAACATGATCAAGGACGAACTCGTCAGCATGGCTGACATGTTCGACCGCTACACGCGCATCCTCTTGGAGGCCAAGCTGCACGAGCAGCAGGCCGCCTACAAGCTGGACCGCACTCGTGACAGCGTCGAGCTCTCGCTGCGCGAGATGTACTCAATGGGCAAGAAGCCTGCGGAAGATCAGATCAAACTCGAAGTCCGCATGGACCCGCGTGTGGTCGCCGCAACAGAAGAATACCAGGCTGCTGAAACTGCCTTGACAGCGGCCAAGTACAATGTTGACATCGTCTCGAAGCGGGAGGGCATCACCCGAACGCTGGCGTCACTCATCAAGGCTGAACTCAACTCGTTGGATTGATAAGGAACTAAGACCATGCAAGCTGGAACACTCTCAAACATCTTCATCCCTGACATGAACCAGGTTCGCGAGGAAGTCTCTGCCCAGTCGGGTGGCGGCGGTGGCTCTGGTGGATGGCTGCGCATCAACCAGAAGAACCCCTCCATGACGGTGCGGTTCCTTCCCCCGCGTGCGAAGAACATCCCCTTCATCCTTCCGACGGCCTTCCACTACGTCCCGACGCCCGAGAAGAAGGTCAAGGTTGTTCCTTGCCTCAAGACCATCAACCGTCCCTGCCCCATCTGCGCCATTGATGAGGAGGCCAAGGCCAAGATCGGCGACGCCCAGAAGCGCTACTCGTTCGAGGGTGCGAAGTACGGTGTCGGCGCCAAGCAGGTCTTCCTGGCCAACGTCATGGTGCGCGCTCGTGAGGCCGGTCCGGATGGTATCCTGGGCTGGGAAGGACCGTCCGTCTTCGAGATGAGCTTCACGCTCTACAAGAAGATCTTCGGCGTGTCCTACAACCCCGACTCGGTGCGCGCTGCTCTCGTCACGAAGTACCCGGCGTTCAACATCGCGGACCCGCTCAACGGTTACGCGGTGCAGTGCACGGTGGCGAACCCGCCGGACCACTACAACGCGACTGCCCTCACCCGCAAGGATGGGTCGGTCGTGGGCGGGCCCATCTTCATCGACGACGAGGGCAACGAGCAGCTGATGGAGGCCATCAACAAGGCGCAGGACCTCTCGAAGCTGGTCGTCGTTCCGCCCATCGAGGTGTACGAGGTCGCTGCCGAGATTCTGCAGGCCAACCTCGACGACGCTGTGCGTGCCATGCACGGGGACATGGACAGCGTGGACTCGGCCTCACTCGTGCAGCGCCGCGCGGGTAGGCGCACCCCTGCGGCTGAGACCTTCGGCGTGGACGATGAGATCTTCCCGCGTCGTGGTGGCGGCGGTGTGCAGGCCCAGCCTGCGCGCAACCGCAGCTTCAAGGTCGAAGACGTTGAGGATGACATCTGATGGCTCGCGCAGCCATCATCGCTGACGTGCATGTCGCCAACCACAATGCGTTTGGCGGCACGCCCGTTGGCCGGGTGAACGAACGCTGCCGTGCCGTGCTCGATGCCCTCGCAAGAGGCGTCGAGGTGGCGCAGGACGCGGACGTTCTGGTGGTGGCAGGTGACCTGTTCGATGGCGACAACCCCTTCCCTGACCAGGTGCGCCGGACAGGGGAGGTGTTGGCGAAGCACCCGCGTACTGTGCTGGCAGTGGGCAACCACGACCAGCACAGTGCTGCGGCTGCTGACCACGCGCTTGCACCGCTTGAGCTCATCCCCACCGTGCAGGTGGCGGAGCAGCCCAAGCGTGTGCAGGCGGGTGCGCTCATCATCGACGTGCTCCCCTACCACGTGGACGTGCTCAACTACACACCAACCGTCGGGTGCAAGGTGGTCATCGGCCACCACGGCATCGCCGACGAGAAGACGGCCCCCTTCCTGCGTCATGGCAAGGGCGTCGTGCAGACCAAGGACCTGTTCGCGTGGATGAACCTGCACGGGGTCAACATCTACGTGGCCGGCGACTGGCATGTGCACGCGCACTGGGAGAAGGGCGGCAAGCACATCGTGCAGGTGGGGGCGCTGTGCCCCACGGGCTGGAACAACCCCGGCCACTACGGCTACGGCTCGGTCATCGTCACGGATGGAGAGACGTGGGAGCGCCGCACGGTGACAGGTCCCCGCTTCCTGTTCGCAGGTGGAGCCGACGAGGTGCTCAAGGAAGTGCGCAAGGCCACCAAGCGTGGGGACATCCCCTACGTGCGTGCCTCGTGCCCTGCCTTCGAGGACGCGGCACTGGAGGGCTCCCACATTGAGTGGGCCCCTGTGGTGGCCATGGCCGAGGGCAACGTGCGGGTGGCTGCGGAGCACCTGAAGTCCAGCGACACGCTGGATGAGTGCTTGGCTGCCTACATCGACAACGACGCAGGCATTCCGGACGCGATGCGCGCTGCTGTGCGTGACCGTGTGCAGGCCTATCTGAGGAACCAAGCATGAACTGGATGTCTCTGGACATCGCAGACGGCGTCTCGGGCGCAGTGGTGTGGGAGGACAACGTCCCCGTCACTGTGGCCCGGCTCGTGCTGCGCCACAAGAAGGCCACCAAGACCCTGCCTGAGCGCAGGCACTACTCGGTGTTCTACCGCAACCTCAAGACGGCCGACGAGGTCCTCGTCGAGTACACGAACGAGGTGGAAGCGTGGCGGGCCATCCGCAACAAGGCGGAGCTGTCCTGCATTGTCCTGGAGGCAGGGTACATGCGCTTCCCCAGCGCAGCGATGTCGCTGGCGGAAGCGCGTGGCCGCGCCCTTGCCATCCTCGGGGCCTACGGGGCCACGCCCCCTGTCGTGGTGCGCATGCACCCCTCGGCGTGGCGCAAGGGCATCAAGGGCATGTGTGGCGCGGTCATCCCCATCCGGCGTGACGCTGCCAAGAAGGCAGCCATCGAACTCACCCGGCAGATTACCGG
>Ga0181343_1001300_pt1 | contig 10027 bp, 11 predicted proteins | sample Su13VDMLBSD_FD_130110 | JGI IMG/M metagenome (GOLD analysis project Ga0181343, IMG submission 130110) | Freshwater viral communities from Lake Michigan, USA - Su13.VD.MLB.S.D | ecosystem: Environmental > Aquatic > Freshwater > Lake | place: USA: Michigan | collected 2013-07-15 | reverse complement strand
TGTGAACTGTCCAACCTTGTAAGATTGTTGCCCAAATCCGGCAGCACCTAATGAACCCAATGCACCACTAGCAGTAAGACCTCCTACACCTCCAGTCATAACTCCATTAGAATTCATCCTAACAGAACTTCCACCCCTCATCTCGGCAGCTTTTGCTTGTATTGCAGAACGTATTCTCAAAGCTTCGTTTCTAGCATTCTGAAGATTTAAACTGTTAAGCAACCCCTCATTACGAATTCTTGCTTTAGTTGCTTCAGCGCCGAGCTTAGCTGTACGAGCTTCTAGCTCAATAACTTTTGCTCTAGCTGTTCTCTCATAAGTATTAGCAGCAATCTGTTTGAGGGTTCCTTGCTGTCTTAACCTAGAAGTCATAGCGTCTTGCTTTGATGTTTCTTTATCTGCAAGGGCTGTTCTTTTCTCTATAACTTTAATTGCGGAGTTGTCGGACTTCTCTTTCAAACTCAGCTTCTTTCTCATGGAAGCAATTTCAGCATTCCATGCAGCAAACTTTCTTTGGTCATTCTTTTCAGCTAAGTTTAACTTTCTCTTCTCATCTCTGTGTTTAGAATCTAATCCAATATTCTTAGCTGCATTATCTTCAATAAGTCTGAGAGATTTAATCTTACTTGCTTCAAGTAATTTAGATTCTGCCTTAACTTTCTCAGCAGCTTTTTGTGTAGCTGTTATCTTCCTAGCTGCTGGGCTGGCTTTGATACTGCCAGTTATATTCTGTAAATCTTGCTTAACTCTTTTAATAGTGGCGTCTAATTCAGATGTATCTGCTTTAAACCCCACTGTAGCAAAGAATTTAGCTAAAGGATTGCCTGCCATTTATTATTCTCCCCATTAGGGTTTATCTGGTCTTGGCTTACTACTCTCTTCAGTCAGTGCATCTTCAATATCCTGAAGCTCATGAAATACAACTAAGTCATCTAGTGTCCAAGATGTTTTAAGCTCAGACAACAATGCTTTCTTGTGCATAACAGGCCTCCATATGAAGTAATCCCATTGATCGAGGGTAGATTCTTTTTCTATCTGTAATCCTACTCTAGTCGGTTCTGACTGGACTACACGCTTACGGAACCGCTGTTTGGAAAAAAACTTCCGAAGTTCTCAGTAATAATCCATTGTACAATTGCAAACAGCACATGATACCTACGAGCAAATTCACTGTCAAAGTTTACTGGAGAACCATCTTTACGCAAGCCTGAAGTCATTTTCTTTACTAAGTCAATAACGTCATCTTTATCAAGATTACCAACTAGCATTTCTACTGCTTTACTAATACCACCTTCAACATCTCCAGCTTCTACAAGAACACTGAATGATTGACCGAATACTTTAAACAAACGTTTTAAATATCCAGCACCAACTGTTGCAGGGTAAGGGTTAATCTCCCATGTGCTTCCATCAATAGTGGTTGACATGGTTGCCATATTTTCGTACATACTTTATCTCACAAATTTTAAAGAAATAAAAAGGAGCCTTTTACAGCTCCTTTAAATGCTTCTTAGAAGCTGCCTGCGGAAACCATTAGCAGTTCTTTACAAGCGATTGTCCATTCACGATCACCAACTTCTTTTGCAAACTCTGCATCAGCGGCTTTTTGTACCCAAGCTTCAGCAGCAGTGTACAGGCTATTACCATTGGTATCTTTAATCAATACTGGGAAAGTGCCAAGCTTACTAAGTTCATCAGCAGCTAAAAGTCCAGAAAGGAAAAGGTTATCATCTGAAGATTGTTTTAAAGTTACTACAACAGTGCCTGTGCGGTTTGGGTTATAGTTACGAGTAACTTCCCCATCAGCACCAACAGTAGTGGTGTAACTATCTTCTGCACGAGAGATCGTAACAAAAGTGTCAGCCAAGTTTTCCAAGTTTCTGCCAGCAATAACAATTGCAATAGCACTTGGATCATAAGTTTTTAAATTAGCCATTAATTATGCTCCAAGCCTTAAATGAGAATTCTTACAGTCAAAGGATCTACGAAATGCACAGCGGCAGCTAAGTAGGCAGTAACTGTAATATCTGGGAGAATACGGTTAGCTCTGTCGTTAACAGAAATATCCATAACTCTTGGTACAAAGATTACAGGAGCAGGGTCATTCTTCAGAATGTTGTCACCAACTGCACGAAGAACTGTTGCACGAATTTCCGCCTCAATGATTGAAATATCTTTGTCGGTATACGAAACTTTTGAAATGTTAATCAAACGACTGTACACAGCGGTTTGCAATTCAGATTTAAGATAATCTGTATCACGAATCTCATCGATAAATGTTCCGCTTACCATCCAACCTTCTTGTGTCATGTTGACACTGCCACGAGGGACATAAGTATTAAATTTCTTAGCAGAGGCATTAGCTTCTTGTGCAGCAGTAAGATTGTCTACAGCAATACCGGTAAGTTGTTTAAACTTCCAAGTTGCTTCACCTGCATCACGAGCAAACTCGCCACCCATAATTGCAGCTTCAGGATACTTAGCTGCTTCAGCAGAGTAGAATCCATAAGTGCGGTTATAGCCAAGAGCATTCAAAGCTTTAGCAACAGAAGTAGAATCAGCGGAAAAGGTAGAGTTGATGATAGTTGTGTCGGAAGAAGATGTACCAAACATTTTATAGTTGGCTTCAACCCATGCAGCAACTTCAAGTACATCTGCTTTAACATGTGAGTAACAGACGATACCGTAGAAATCATTAGATTCTAATTGAACTTCATCCAATGCTTCAGTAAGGGTTTCAGTAGTTGCATAGACAGGGACAAGATTAGTTGAAGCCTTGACACTGAAAGGAACACCACCAACATCAGCAGTAAGAACCAAAGTAGTTGTACCAGAAGCTGTTACAGGTTCACTACCAGCATTAATTGCAGTGGTAAGACCAGTTACAATCTCAGTAGCAGTAGCACTTACATCGGAAGTGAAGGTGAACAAGGTACCATTCAAAGTTACGCTGTAAACTGCACTATTAGCTACAGTTGGGGTGTAAGTAACGGTTGTACTGTCTTGACGACCAATAGCAATTTTACGAACAGAAATTTCTTGACCGAAGAAACGTTGAGCTGCAATGTATTCATTACTGGTAGTTGCAAAGTCAGTGCCTACTTCTGAAAGAGAGCCATATTCTTTGTAACGTTGAGTAAACCCTTTATGCAAGCCAAGGAACAACGGTAATCCAAATCCAGCAGCCGTAATAGCTGTGGTTTGGCGATCAATAACGACATTGACAATATCATCAATTGCAGCCATGTGTTTATACCTATTTTATTGTTAATTTATTTATGGAACAATGTCTATTGTCTGAGTGTCTTCGATAAGAGTATTATCATTTGCATCTTTAACAATAGTGGTGACTTCAACAAACTCGACATATCCGAGATTGTCTGTATCACTAATTACGATGTTAAAATTAACATCCAAGGCATATCGTTGTTCCCAGCCAGTTGATAACAACTTAGGTGCTGGTGATATTTCGCCTTTATTTAATAATGAAAATCCAGCAGCTTGAAATTGATAACGTACTGAATCTTTTTGTATTCTGTGATCAACCTCTAATAGGAACTGATTTGAATCAGCACCAACAGAAATCAATTGGAGGGTAAATCTATTCAGTGTGTAAGTTGTAAAGTTATTTCCACTGGCATATTCAGAAGCATTACTTCCTATTTGTCTCCAGTTTTTTATCTTACCTACAATGAATTCTGTAGCAGGAGGAACTCCTTCTTGCTCTCCCCAAATAAATGGGACAGAACTGAGAGGGTAAATAATATCGTAAAGTTGATTCTTTAATTGAGCTATATTGATCATGTATACACCTTCCAGCTCAATGCACTAAGTAAGTTAGGTTCTTCTCCATAAGCACTACCATAGATCAAAGGATCATTAAACCCTTTCTCTTGTGCCCACTCATCACTGTTAGCAGGGGCACTAACATCAATAATATTAACTCTAATTTGATTAGTAAGCTCTTCACCAATATTGTTAGCTAACTTAACTAAAGGAATACAACCAAAGAAATAATTTAATTGTTGTTTAACTATGTTTGATACTTGTAACACTTTACTGTCATCAAGCATGAACCTATCAGCCCAAGGAGAATCATAATGTAATGTGGCTGCTAGAGAAGGTACGTTAATAGTTCCACTCCAATGCTCAACATTATCTAACCAACCTACTTCAATAGTTGTTAAACGTAATTCACTTCTTAACTTCTTTAACCCAGATAAATCCATCTTAACTTTAGTTGAATATTTCATTAGGGAAACACCGTACTAACTTCGGTGTCTATCTTCAAAGCATAAGCTTGATAACCAAAGAAACCTGAAACATCGTCCCACTCTTCTACTTTAATCACTCTATAGTCTTGACCGTTGTAGGTAAACTCATCAGCATCTTGAGCAACAGGAATTTGTTCTTTTTGTTTTATTAAGTCGTTAGTAAAAAGTCTTAAACATTTCTTTGTACGCAAAGCTTCTGGAAGAAACATTAATTCATGTTTTTTCATTACTTCATAATACAGAGCTGAGATGACGGGATTTGTTATTACTACGGAGGGAACCCAAGTACCTTTAACATAGGAACCAGAAGTTGCTCTACGTTTCAGTGTGAGAGGTTTTGGCTTAAGTAAATCAAAGCGCATATTCTGGAGTAACACACCAAGGTACCTCTATTGCATTAAGATACAACCAATTCAAACGTCTTGGGTTATCAGGATTATTCATACTTGCATCTAAATCAGCTTGTGATACACCTGCTGCCCAAGGCATTACACCATTTGGAAGAGGGTTGGTATCCTTCTGATCTTCTACCCATAGAGCAAATGATTTCTTATATTCTCTAGCGACTTCATTCCAAGCTTCTATATCACCAAACTTTTCTTTAGTGTTTACTTGGGAAAGAAAATTACATGCAGCAAAGCCAGCAGCGATTGAAGCATTAATAATGTTGTTATCAGATTGTTCTAGGAACCATTCTATCTCTTCATCAGAGATAAGTCCGTAGAAGGGAGAACGTTCTGTCAATCCAATTAGAAGCCTTACAGCTTCAACATTTGTAAGAGCCATTTTATGTCCTCATTAAAGAGGGCAATGAAGCCCTCACTATTAATTGTCGCCCAACACTAAAAATGATATTACAATTTGACCGCTTACGGTCAAAGAATCATTTCCATTAGATCCAGCATCAGGGGTTGCAAAGTTCATGTAAACATCAACAGGAGTTGCAGTGCCATCTAAAGTTACGGAAGAGGTAGATTGACCGTCGAAAGCACCCACACCCGCAGTAAGAGTTGCAACAGTAGAAGGAACGATATTAGCTTCAGTGGAAGTAAGGGTTGCATCAGTATTTGCTGTAACAACAGTACCAAGAGCACCAACTACAGCAGAAGTAGCTGTAAGGTTTGTACCAACACGAGCAATTGCAAGATCAGTAGTTGCACAAAGAACTTGAATATTACCCGCGGGGAAAGTGAATACTTTCTTAGAACCATGAGAACCAGCAGTAGTTGCATCAACCATTGAGACAGTAGTTGCAGCAGGAACAGTAATTGTTACTGTCTGAACAGCAGCAGCACCTTGTACAGCAGTCAGACCTGTACCAACAACACCATCTGTACCATTAAGCTTTTCCAGCTCTTGGGCATTGTAGAACCAGCCATTTACGGCTTTAAATTGTGGCATTTTTACACCTATAGATAATAGGGGAGGATTAACTCCCCTTTAATTGTTATGCGTATTGAGCGGTTACTTTAACAATCGCTTTAGGCCACAAAGTACCAACCAAGAAGTTAGACTCGTAAGAGAAGTTAATCGCAGTACGGTCAGACTCTGCTTTCTCGAAGTAGTATTCTGCTTGAGCTGGTTGATTGATTGTGTCGAAAGTCAAATCGCTTGGAGCGAAGAATACTTTAAACAGATCAGGCAAATCAGTTGGGAATACACGAGCTTCATCAGCAGCAATTTCTTGAGTTGAGTCTACACGAACCCAAACAACACTACCAAAATCCAATACTTGATAACGAGCATTCAGATCAACACCATCAGTACCAAGAATACCAGTCAGAATTTCAATGGATTGACGTTCATCTTTGTAGATGGTAGAGGTGTTCATTACATAAGGGTGGTTACGCAAAGCATCAAAGAAGTTACGACCAGCCAAACCAAGATAGCTTGATGGGATAGTGCCGCCTTTGAAGTTATCAACGATGTTGTCGATAATTGCTTGGATGCCTTCACGAGGGTTCTCAGTAGGAGCCAAGTTCAAAGTCAATTCAGAACGAGATACACCAAAAGCAGTGTAGTAGTTATTTACTACAGTACCGTTAGGAGCATAAGCAGTCCCTTCACGGATCAAGTGCATAAAAGCATCGTTCCATGTATTCATTACTGTTTGACGAGCACGAATTTGTTTCTTGTCCATGAAAGCTTGTACAGTTTCAGAACGAGTAGAAAGCAAGAAGTCATCCCAGCTTACTTTGTTCTTAATATCCAAAGGACGTACAGACTCTTCTACAGCAAAGTGTGGTACAGCAAGGCGCAAGGATTGTTTGCTATCAGTACCAACGTTTTTAACGCGAGTACCCCAAGGAATATCAACCATCTTGTAATCATTTACAGAAGTTACTGGAATGATTGCAGTGTTAGACTCAAGGAATTCTGGTTGGAACAGACCTAAACGTTGTACGAGGTTACGGCGGACTGGAAGATATTCAATACCTTCTGACAGGTCAACCCATTCATTACTGTTTAGTGGATCATTAATACGTGTCATATTTTATTATTCTCTATTTATAATTAAGCAGGGATAGCGGTCAAAGAACCTTCTACCAAGATACCTTGAGCAGCGAGAACGCGGATCAAGTTTGCAATGTCTGTAGCGGATGCACCAGCGAAGGTTGACAACAAACCAGCTTGGAATTTAGCTTGTTTCAAACGAGCACGACGAGTCAGGGCAATAACATTACGTGGAGTAGCAGTTACAAAAGTAACAGTCTCTGTTGGCTCAAAGTCATCACCAATAACAATTGCATAATCGTTAGTAATTGCAATATCCGCTTGAGCATCTACGAGATCCCATACAGCAGAGGCAGTAATTGCTTTAGGACGGAAAATCACAGCACCCATTGGGAAAGTGCCACCAGTGGTTGCAGTTACTGTAGCAATGTCACGAGAATTATAAGAAGCACCATGTACTTCTTCTTCAAGAACCAAATCAGTGTAACGTGGATCTGAGTAACTAGTTAGGGTTGGTTGAGCTGGCATTATTTAGCACCTTTTTTAGATAAGTTTTTACGGCGTTCTAATAGTTTGGCTTGAGCTGTTGCTACAAGGTTTTCTTCTTCTTTTACTACTGCTTCACCTTCATCACCAAGTTCAGTCATTAACTCAGATTGTTCTGAAACAGCTTTAGCACCTTTGAGCATGTCTACAACAGAGTCAAACGCTTCGTCTGAGAGGCTTGCAAGGGATTCTGCTTTTGCTTTAGCTTGTTCATCACCAACAACAGCAGAAAGAACTGCAACTCGTTGAGATTGTTTAGCTTCAGCTTTTTCTTTTTGTACAGCAGCAAGAGATGCAAGAGCTTCTGCAAGGTCTGCTTCTAACTTAGTAGCTTTAGTTGAGAGGGATACATTCTCTAATTGAAATTGTTCAACTTGAGTTTGTAGCTCTGCCAACAGAGTCATATCTTCTTTAGACATTTCTGTGCCTTTTGTTTTTGATTTAAATAAGTTTGTTACGGGATTGGACATTTGATCTCCAAGGGTTACTTCTTCTAGGTAAGACTTAAACTCGTCTAGTTTCATTACTTTGTCTATCAGACCATTTTCTAATGATTTACGAGAATTGAAAGTTTTAGCCCCTAGAGCCATAACAGAACCTTTTTCAATCCCTCTCCACATAGTTACGTGATCTGTAAACTGATCGTAGATCTCAAGAACACTTTCCTTGATCTCTGCTAAAAACTCTTCGGTAAATTTTCCCTCGGAGTCGAAGGGGACTTTATCCGCTGTCGATGTGACATACGTATCTTCAATTCCCATTCTTTTCATATATCCACTGGTGTTACGCAATTGAACACGTACACCAATACTTCCTGCTTCAGCAGATGGGTTAGCAATAACTTCGTGAGCTACTGCTGAATACACATAAGAGGCTGAAAAGGAAGAACCGGAAATATAAGAAATAAGTTTTACACCATTGTCATCAGCAAGTTCACGAATGTAATTGGCTGATTCAAAGGCATATGCCGCCGCACCACCATTGCTGTCTTGATCCAAGACAATGGTTTTAGCACCAGCTTGAATTAGTTGCTCCACTTCTTCACGAATGGACTGATGGCTTACACCTTGCTCACCACACAAACCATAGTAAGGAATGTCTGTAATTCCACCATGAATATCCACAATACCAAGTTTAGTATCTGCAAAATATTGCAGTGAACGTTGTCTAGGTTGAAGTTTATCTGCTACCGCTAATTCAAACTTTGAATTGTTTCTTTCTTCGATTAATTGCATCACCTTATCTAAATAAGCATCACTAACCATAAGTGGTTGGTTGCAAAGTTTAGTGGTGAGCCTCAAGAGTTCATGACTCATTTTCTATTCTCTAATTATTTTGTGAGTTACTAGCAGTACCGTCACCACTACTACCTGTTGATTTACCCTGACCATTTGGCATACCTTCAGTCATACCAGCAGCTACTTTCGAGTCACCACCATCGAGTAGTGTAAACAATTCATCTTGTTCAATATCTTCAGGAAGCATATCAGGCAAACCAAGTTTCTTAGCTGCATAGTTAATATTCTTAACTGTTTTAGCAATACCTTTAGTAGCAGACATTTGTTGCCAAGCTTTAGCAAATTCAGCAACCGTAGTTTCTGTAACTTCACCAAACTTAAATTGAGGAAGAACTTCTGGTTCCCAGTTATTTGCTTTAAATACTAGAGGGACAAACTTATGGTTTAATACATCTTGAATCTCACTCAGAATAGAGCGGATAACAATTTGTACAACAGACATTTTAGATTCCGATAATGCAAAGCTACCACCACCAGATTGTCCAAGGATAAGGAAGTCTGCATATAGTGCTGTGAGGATTTCGCTTTTATATGCGTCGATGATCTTCAGGACATCATGAGATTTTTGTCCAGTAGAGTTAACAATCTCAAATTCAAATTGTTTCTCACCTTTAACATCATCCCTAGCCATTGGTAAGATAACACCACTTTCTTGTCCAACATGAATATTACGCATGATGTTCTGGTAAGCGGCAAATACTGCTTGGTCTTCTGCTGTAGCATCAGGCTTCATATATTGCGGAGGAAGATATAAAATCTTCAAGCCATGAACATCTTGAGCTACAGAGTGGGCTTGGTTCTCCTCATATGCAACCTTATATTTAAAGCCCTTATAAATTGCATTAAAAGGGCTAGTACCAATAGGACTATCTTTAAGAGGGTTGTTACGGAAGATTAACAGCTTACCAATAGGTATTAGTGTTTCTGTTTTATTATTATCAGAATTTATTGGATCACGCGGAGTAAATGTTCTATTGTTTGCTTTACTTTGTGGCTTATTAACAAGCTGCCACATTCCTGCTAAGTCTCTACCTTTATTCTTATATTCCCAACCTGTAATAGTGTCTTGGGAGCGTAGAGCTAATTTCCTAACACGGAAGTAACCATCATTATATTTACTACCAGATTCTTTTAATCGGTATCCACCAACTATCTCAAATGGGGCAAAACCATACCAAACATAACTTAAAGCTTGTTTAATAAATGCTAACCATGAATGTTCCATATCGTGGCGTAGTGTTTCAAGGTAACGTGTTTCAGCAGATAGGTCACCTTCGTAACCTTCAGGAGCTTCTACATACCAAGGAACATCAGCTAATGCTGCATTAAACATATTAACCGCTGTGGCGATTGTAGAATCACTGAGCATCTTTTTATATGTGTATTGGCAGCGCGGCCACTTTAAATCTGGATTGCATTCCTCTAAGGTTTGTCCGCTAACTACACTGAGGCCAT
>Ga0181343_1001299_pt1 | contig 10047 bp, 13 predicted proteins | sample Su13VDMLBSD_FD_130110 | JGI IMG/M metagenome (GOLD analysis project Ga0181343, IMG submission 130110) | Freshwater viral communities from Lake Michigan, USA - Su13.VD.MLB.S.D | ecosystem: Environmental > Aquatic > Freshwater > Lake | place: USA: Michigan | collected 2013-07-15 | reverse complement strand
TCGTAAATGACTACTCAGAAATATTGACTTTAGGAAAAGCTCTTTCCACCACAATTAGAAAAAAGTCAACAAAAACTACCGATGATTTAAGATTTCTATCATTTTTTGGTGACCTAGTCGAAGATTCCGATAGCCAGTTTGTTGTTTCGAATGAATTAACTACTAGGACTCACGGGCTCACTATTCTTAAAGATGAGCTTGATAGGATCGCCGAGCGGTTGAGTTACGGCGCCCTACTGCTGCTTTCTTCTGGCACGGCACGAAGTGCTCCAACTCCCCTAACAACTGTTGACGCTTACTTTGAGGCAGATGTTTCCTCAGCAAATACGGTCTTATTTTCTGCATTTGACGTAGGATCTGCTTTTGATTCAGAAGACATGACTCTGGACATTCCCACACCTATCGTGCTCCCCGTGCTCAATGCAGTAACTGTGGCGATCGATACTCAGACGGCGATGACAAAAATTTTAGATCTTTTAGGAAAGGTAACCAATCTAAAAGATTCAAGTCTTCGCGAGGCCATGTTTGAGGACTATTTCACAAGCATAGACAGCGCGGACGTTCTGAGACTTGTGCAGACCGGAGCAGAAGACGACGCGAAGATTACTGATATTTCTGAACGTTTGGCAGATTTAATTGGTGTTCCTGCTCCGCCGTCCTTTTACAATAAGAACTTACTAAATTTAAATCAACTCGACAGAATCTACCAAGAAGTTCTAGGCTGCGCGCCTCTATATTCAACAAATCAAAATCAAGAGTTTTTCAAGTTGGCCTCCCTTACCGAGGACGATCGGATAGGAGCACTGTCCCAGTATATCCGCGGCCTTGAAAAATTGAATTCTCTGTACCCGTTCTTGTCGGGAGTAGTAAATCCCACTCAAGACATTAATTGGTTTGTAGTTCAGTCCAAATCAGATACTGGTAAGTCGACCGCTCGCTGGGCAGACGAAAAGATTGCTAGAAAAGGAACTACGATGCGGCAGTTCCTTGCTAACAACCAACTTAAAAAAACTGTTCTGACTACTTCTACAGCCGATGGCATTCCTGCATTTCAATTTGAGCCCACGACCTACGTCGGCGGAGGCTGGGACAACACTGTCTTTTCCAAGATAGTCGATCTATCAGAAGTTGTCGGCGACGTCGACAAGCAGGATCCTGCGATTAAACAGATTCGAGATGCGCAGACGACCGCACAGTACTTAAAAACATCAGAAAGACAAAAACTCATTCGCGCCTACGCTAATCGTCACTTTACCCAGAAAGGCTTTGATGGGTCCTAATCATGCAGTTTAATTTCAACTTTATTAAAAAGGCTTCTTTAGAGACCGATGTTGGTTTAGTTGACCGGGCCAAGAAAGGTGATTCAATAGCACTGAATCAACTCATCAACAACCATCGGGATCTTTTAACTGTCCAAGTTAACAAGTTTCGTAGAGCTCCTGTTCCGCTCTCGGCCATCGAGGGCGAGGCGATGCAGATCATGCTGGACGCCGTAAAAAAATACGATCCTAAATCTGGAGCGAACTTTCGGACCTACTTAGAAACAAACTTACGCGGATTAAATAGATACGTCAATTCTAACAAAAACGTTGCGCGTATTCCAGAGAACAAGTTTCTGCGTCTTCGCCATTTCATGAGCACGGACTCGTTACTCCGAGCTCAGTACAATAGACCTCCGACACTCCAGGAACTATCTGATGAGCTAGGATGGAGTCAAGCGGATGTCTTTGCTTTACAGAAAGCGGTAAAGCAGAAAGACCTAACGGCCATGGATTTTGAGGAGCAGTCTCGGTCTGCTCAAGCAGGCTCCCGCCAACACGAGACCGCGCAATTTGTTTACGCCACACTCAATCCGAATGAAAAATTGGTATTTGACTACTCTCTTGGGCAGCACGGTAAGCCAGTAATCGATGATGTAAGAGAAATCGCAAAAAAGACATCACTCACGCCCGATCAGGTGTATAAAATACGGAGAGCAATTTCGCAACGTATCCTGAAGAGTAACTAATGAAATCAACTGTCCGCGATCGCATGATCGTACTGTCTGATATCCATGTCCCGTACCACAACCACAAAGCGACAAAAACAGCCTTTGAGTTCATCAAACAAGAAAAGCCACAAATCGTCGCAATCAACGGCGACGCCATCGACTTCTACGCCATCTCGCGGTACTCAAAAGATCCGAAGCGTAGACTCGAACTCCCGTCCGAAATCTCGGAGTTCAACGACTTCCTCTCCGATCTCCAAGAAGCAGCTGGAAAAGCTCAGATCATCTACGTCTCAGGAAACCACGAGGCGCGCTGGAATAAATATCTACGAGACCACGCAGTTGAACTCGAAGGTCTGCGCGTGCTCAGCTTGCCCGAAGTATTTCAACTCAAAAAAAGAAACATCATTTGGGCTAAAGATGGATTTACCTACGGTAGCTGTTTTGTTGTCCACGGTGATGGCCTGTTTGGTGGCAAGTCAGGTTTCACCGTCACTAAGTGGATGGATCGGTATATGGCTAGCTGCGTCGTGGGCCACATTCATCGACTCGCAGTTGTTCACCGTCGCACGGCCACTGGAAGATTATTTGGTGTCGAAGCTGGAACGCTAAGTTCGTTCGACCCGTCATATGAAATGACCGGCTTCGCTGACTGGCAAACTGGATTTGCTTCACTCACCAGATACAAGAATGGTCTAATTGTTCCGGCCATTCATGAAATTGTCAACGACAGCGTTTATGGCCAAGTAGGTTAATGTTCGCACCCAAGCCTCTAGAAATTGAGTTTGAAAAGATAGTCCGTATTGATCACGATAAGTGGCCAGCGGACTATCTAAAACACCCTGTTCCAGGTAATCTTTACATGTTACCTGGTGTTATTGGCAAATCAGGTGGCCTTCTCTGCTTAAACAAGCAGGGCGAGTATCTGGCGCTGACAGCTTTACAGATCTTCTCCGATGCTGTAATCGAATGGCCAGATAAGTCACTTAATATCTATCTAAAAATAGAGGGTGATCTTATTCGGATCTACTCTAGGTAAAAACAAAGGCGCCGCGGTACTCGACCGCTACGCCTTTGCTTGATTTGTTTATTTTAGCGTGCTAGACGCCCGTGAGCTTAACAGCTCCACTGAGCTTGAATCGCACTTCGCCTTCGTCGAAGATGAAATCCAGCTCTTCCATGAACTCCTTGCTCAATCGACCATTGGACGCGCCAATGTCCTTGAGATAGACTTCACGGTAGTAGTTCGTGAACATCGTAGGATCGCTTTCAGCTTCTCCACGATACTCCAGGAAGGTCCGAACCGTTTCCTTCCCGTCGTTCGAAGGCTCCGACCAAACATGTTTGTTGATCGCAACCACCTTGACGTGCGTCCACCCCTCCGGAAGATCGTTCGTCAGGTACACACGGCAGCCCAGCGGCTTACCGTTCTTGGGATTGGCAACCTCACCTGTCAGCGCCCGCCAACCAGGACGCTCGTTTGAAAATCGCTTCGGAGCGACGCCGGTGTGGGTGAGATCACCGGCGACAGCATACAAGAGATGTCCGAACACCTGGAAATTTCCAGCGTTCATTTTCTCCAGCGGAGCAGTCATCACCAGAGGCGAAAGACCGCACTGCAGATTGACCAAGGCGGGACGCATGATGAACGTACCGACTTGAATAAAAGGAACTTTGAACATAGCAACAACCTCGAGAGTAAGGTTTGTTACAGGCCAACGATTGCCTGCCTAGCCGAAGAAAGCACCGTGCAATCCTCGGTTTACGAAGAGGCTGGGAACCATGCGAGGGATCCCCAGCCTTATGGTGACACTGGGTCACCTATCACTTTCAACACCCTGCATCGTAGCATGCTTTTATATCACGACAGCGAATCGCCATCAGATACGTGTTGAAAGTGTGTAGCATAATCTTATGACACGTTTTTACTAAAATTTGCGCCAGTTAACGCATCATATCTGTATACATAAATTACGTAAACCGTTGTAAAGGACTCTCTTATGACCGAATCAGTAAATGGTGAATTTCAGCGCTTCACTGAACTAGCAGAAAAGTACGCGGCCCTCACTGAGGTAGCCGAATCAATCATTAAAAATAGAGAAAAATTGATTAATACAATGGCCACCATTTGGCCTGATCTCCCTAATGCTCAGAAGGAGAAGGTTAATAAATTCCTTGTCCAACTGCATAAGGAGAGTATGCTACAGTTGAGTACGGAACCGGTCTTTTCTACTCATTTTAGGAATATCATTCAAAAGACCTCTAAACAAAGGAATCAACAATGAGAACTGGTTGGAAAACTACTGAGGCTTGGGTGACCGCGCTTGTTGCCTGGCTCGCGATCGACCTGGTTAATCAGTCCACTTATGAGTGGGTACAGGTAGCTGGAGTTGCCTCTGGCGCTTTAGTTGCTTCTACATATATCTGGAGCCGCACCAAGATTAAAGAACTCGGCTGTGCCACGGAGGACGAAAATGCGAAATAAGGCGTTAATTGCTCTTGCCCTGGCAATTGTTCCAGTTCTTTCAAGCTGCGAGACAATCAGTAACTGGCTGTCTACCCCAGTCGGGCCCGAGCCTGTTGTGGTGGATCCTCAGCCCGCTCCCGGCGATCAGACTATTCCGCCGCAACCTCAACCTCCGACTATTGCAGATTCAATTATTGACGCCGTCAGCGGCGCAGCCGGAGCAGCTACCGGTAATCCTGTTGTAGGTATCGTCGTGGCTGGAATTTTGACGGCCATCTACGGCACATTCCGAGGGAAGGTAGCCAAGAAGACTACCCCGCCCACCACGGAAAACAAAGTTTAGTTTACAGATTTAATTTGACAGCGATATAATACTCTCTGAGGATACTCAGGGAGTATTTCATTTAGGTAAGAACAATGATTTCACGAGTTAAAGCAGAAGACCTTTTAGTAAACGACGTGTTAGTGATTGGACGAGGAACTCAACGAATCTCTAAAGTTGAGCGCACTCCTGATGGCAAAATTAAGGTTACTACTGCCGGAGGTAGTACCTTTAATTTTGAACCCGATCGACTAACAGGTATTATGCCCGATGACGACGCCGGAACTGAGTATATTAAGAAGGGCCATCATAGCGACGATGACCTATGATTCCTCTCTATGTAGCTTTTGCGACTGAGGGGTCGGCGTACGTAGACGAGCTAAAAGAGCTCGAAAAGACACTGATCCAATTCAAGCTACCACACCACCTTGAGATCGTTAAATCTAAGGGATCGTGGGAAGCCAATTGTCAGCTCAAGGCTTTGTTGATAGACAAAATACTACATCAAAACGCAGGACCCGTAGTTTATCTAGATAGTGATGCCAGAGTTATGGATGATCCTGCGATATTGAATCAAATTGAGTGCGATGTGGCGTTTCATCTATTCAGGGGTGTAGAACTGCTTTCTGGAACTCTGTACTTGGGAAACACCCCTAAATGCAAAGATATCGTCTCGCAATGGATAGATATGAATAATCGCTACCCAGCGGAATGGGATCAGCGAAATCTACAGCGCGTTGTTCGCGCCAACCACGACTTAGATTTCTTAATTCTACCGGAATCTTATGTGTGGATAGACAAGCTCGCTACCGTAGGGCATCCGGTTATAAAACATCTGCAAGCTAGTCGAAGACTAAAGAGAGAGATCAATGGTAAATGAGAAGCAGGCAGATGCCTACTCTACTGACAAGCTCGCGGCGCATCCCGAGCTTCTAAGGAAATATAGAGAGACTAACGAAGGCTCTCTAATTTCTGTTCATTTGATGCCTCAAAATGTATGTAATCAGCGATGCAGTTTTTGTTCTTATCGTTTACCCGACAACAAGAACTCATCGTCTTTTAACGAAGGCAAGCACATTCCCTGGGATGACATGGTTAACCTTCTCCTCGATTTTAAAGATCTCGGAGTGCAGGGAATTGAAGTGACTGGTGGAGGAGAACCGCTGGCTTACCCCTTCACAGAAAAAATGTGGGAGAAGATGGCAGATCACGGCTTTGCCACCGCTATCGTGACCAATGGCACTCTCATGAAAGATCGGGCCGCTCTCTTAACACAGAAGATGAAATGGGCGCGAGTGAGCATCGATTCTGCCAGTAAGCGAACTTACGCTACTATGCGCAAATGTCCAGAAAAGCATTTCGATCTAGCTAAGCGCGCTGTACAAGAGCTAAGGAAAAACGCTCCTAAAGATCCCGAATTCCGGCTGGGATGCGGATTTGTTTTATGCAATGAGAATATTGATGAAGTGTATGATTTTGTGCAGTTAGCTCGAGATCTCGGAGCGGACAACGTCAGGCTCTCATCAACTTTTTCCGACCAAAATTTAGATTATTTTAAGGTAGGAAATGAAAAGCTGAGAGCCGCAGTAGATGCCAGCTTGCGCGCTAAAGAGAAGTTCGAAACTGAGACGTTTAAGGTCCATAACCTTATTCCTACTCGCGTATGGGAAACAGAACACCACACACAGGACTATACCCGTTGTGGCGTTAAAGACTTCTTGTGCGTCGTCGAGGGCGAATGTAAGGTGTATACGTGCTGCACATTCACTGGCTCACTTTCTGGTTGCTATGGTAAATTCACCGAGCACTCTGGTGGATTTAAGGGATTGTGGAACGAGTACTCCGATTGGAGAAAAAACTTCGATGCTTCGGCTTATTGCAAAGTCTCGTGCCTGTATCGACAACGCAACCTTTCAATAATTGATCTGTTACAGAAAGACGTTGTGCCGTCCTCGACAATCATTCATAAGGAGTTCATTTGAAAGCGGAGTTGACAATAGTTATGCCCTACTGGAGAAGGGCTAACGTGCTTCTAGAAACTTTAAAATTTCTTGACAGTACTTATAGAAATGAGCTCAATCTGCAAGTAATCGTCGTAGACGACGGATCTCATGACGTAGAAGTAAATCATGACTGGGTCAATTTAATCAGATTGCCAAAGAAAACAGGCCCTAAAAATCCGTGCACTCCTTTTAACATAGGTATTGATCAGGTTAAAACAGAATTTATCTGTTTAACCAATCCCGAAACAATATCATTCGATCCGATACTTGTGGATCTACTAGACATCGCAAAAAGAACTTCTGAGAACGCGTATCTACTTCCAGCAGTTTTTTGCGACGGGCATCAGCAATGGAAACAGCACAGTAAGTTTATAAATTGTGGATTACATTGGCTGACTGTGTGCAGAACTGAGCTAGTTAAGAAGGCCGGTAAGTTCGATGAGGACTACAGGGATGGGGCTGGTTGGGAGGACAACGACTTCGTTCGTCGCCTGGAACAGGTCGACACGTTGTTTGTTAACTGTGACCACCTTACGGCGGTTCACCAGCGATTAAAACAAAATAATTTAGTTTGGCCTGCGCACATGACATTTAAAAACCAGGACATATATTTAAAGAAATGGGGCAATTTAGATAGATTGCGCTCAATCAATAGTATCGATTATCGAAAGGCGATTCGTGCCTAAGTTAACTGTAATTACACCTGTGGGTCCAGGTCATGCTAATGTGGCAAATGAAGCTCGGGCCTCTGTTACTGAGGCGGCGCGCTTCAGTGATTATTTCACGCAAGTCGATCATCTACTAATCGACGATTCTCGCGGAGAACTCGGAAGATCGTGCGCCAGAAACCAGGGTATACTCCAAACGGACGCAGAGTGGATATTTTTACTTGACGCGGACGATCTAATGTTACGAGACGCCCTCTGCTGGTTCGAGCCACCAAAAGACGATTCTTGTGTCGCTATCTTTGGATCAATTTATATCCAGGTTTTGGCTGACAAAGCTTTTAAAGGCAGTTACAAGCAGGGTGACAATTATGTGATGAATGCTCTCATAGCTCAGCATCCGCTCACAAGAGGTTGGGAAGACTTAATTAACAGTGATGTTATTGGAACAATTTCTATGGGCGCGTTCTTTAGAAGAGACGCTCTCTTAGATAACCTCTTCCTAGAGTCTCTAAACGCCGGAGAAGACTTTGAATTTTACCTCAATCTTTTTTCCAAGTTCAATTTTAGAAAGCAATCGTCGCCGCTTGTTCTCGCAAGAACTAAAGTTCCTTCGGCTGTGGGACCTCGTGGGTATGAACAACTCGACTGGAAAAAAGCTTGTCTACCGTTTGTAGAATTTTGGCGACACCGTGGACGGCATCCCTTATCTCTCTCAGAGAGACTTAAAAACTTTGGAGCAACAGATGTCTGATTTATCAGGAATTTCCATCTTAATCCCGACACGTAAACGGCCGCACTTTATGCGTTCCGTGGTCGAAACCGCTCTTGATACTGCCTTTAGCCCTGAGAAGCTAGAGATCGTGTTCTACATCGATGAGGATGATGTTGATAGTCAGAACACTGTAAAAGAAATAACAGCAGCCAAAGCGGTTATAGGTCCTCGAATCGTTTTAAGTCAGTGTTGGAATGAGTGCCAAAAAGTAGCCTCTCATGATGTTTATATGCACTGCGGTGACGATATTTTATTCAAGACGGTAGGGTGGGATCTATCGGTGATGACTCAATTCCGAAAACACCCTGATAGAATTGCTTTTGTTTACGGAAGAGACGGCATCCAACCCAACACTTTTGGAACTCACGGATTCATTCATAAGAACTGGGTAGATACCGTTGGATATTTTGTGCCTCCCTACTTTTCGTGCGATTATAATGATACATGGTTAAACGACGTGTCGAAAATGATAGGTAGACACTTCTACATTGATATCTACACAGAACACATGCACCCAGCCGCATCAAAATACATTATTGACGAAACTCACAGAGAACGGATGGCGCGCGGTTATAAAGATGATGTACATAAAAAATATGCCGAGTCGGAGTCACTAAGACGAGACGACGCCGACAAACTAAAAGCTTTCATAGCAAACTTCAATAAGTGAGATCATCATGAACATCGGATTTATCGGTTTAGGAAAACTAGGACTTCCCTGCGCTCTAGCCATAGAGGAAAAGGGACATACTGTTGTAGGCACGGACATATCGGAGAAGGTCCGGAATATCCTGTCCTCAAGAAAGCTTCCATATTTGGAAGAAGGGGCTCAGGAGTTGCTCCTGAAGACCAATATTCAATTAAAAAGTATTGAAGAAATACTTAGAACCAGTGACATCGTGTTTGTCCCGATTCAGACACCGCATCTCCCAGAGTATGAGGGTATTACTCGAGTGCCAGACACGCGAGTAGATTTTAACTATGACTGGCTAGTCTCTGGATTGAAACAAATCTCAGACACGCTCGATCAGATCGGTGAAGATAGAATTGTTGTCGTGATCTCGACGGTTCTCCCTGGAACGATTGATACTAAGATCCGACCTTGGCTATCTAAAAGAGTCAAGCTCTGCTACAATCCTTTCTTTATTGCGATGGGTACTACCATTAAGGATTTCACGGCACCAGAATTTGTACTCCTCGGCGTAGATGACGAAATCGCGGCCGAAAAGGTATCTGCATTTTACGGAACTATTCACGATCGTCCAGTATTCCGGACACAAATCAAAAATGCTGAACTAATCAAGGTAGCCTACAATACCTTCATCGGAATGAAAATTGCCTTCATAAATACGATGATGGAGATCTGTTACCACACGGGTGCCGATGTAGATGCAGTAAGTTCTGCATTAGAGCTCGCGACAGAACGAATCATCTCCCCTAAGTACATGCGTGCTGGAATGGGAGACGGCGGGGGTTGCCATCCCAGAGATAACATTGCCCTGTCTTGGCTCGCCCGTTCTCTAGGATTAAGTTACGACTTATTTGATAGCATAATGATCGCCAGAGAAGAGCAAACTATGTGGCTTGCTAAATTAGCAGCTGCTCGCTCAGAGGGGCGGCCTATTGTTGTCCTAGGCAAGGCCTATAAACCGGAAACTAATTTGACAGTCGGAAGTCCGTCTCTTTTACTTGTTGAACTTCTGAGAGAATTAGGATTCGATCCAACTTGCTATGATCCGCATGTTGACGCGGTCGCTCCAGATTTAAGTAAACCTGCTGTCTTCATTATCGGCACAAAGCATGTCCATTCCCTCCTTTCTTTTCTTCC
>Ga0181343_1001296_pt1 | contig 10052 bp, 11 predicted proteins | sample Su13VDMLBSD_FD_130110 | JGI IMG/M metagenome (GOLD analysis project Ga0181343, IMG submission 130110) | Freshwater viral communities from Lake Michigan, USA - Su13.VD.MLB.S.D | ecosystem: Environmental > Aquatic > Freshwater > Lake | place: USA: Michigan | collected 2013-07-15 | reverse complement strand
ACTGTTGGGCATGTGCCCAATCTAACAACGGTAGACGCTTCCAAAGCTGTGCTACCCGCTGCGCGAACAAAGTAAATACTATTTGTCGCTTCTAAAATTTCTAATGCACCCTCTAGACCTTGGCCGTCTAGAGATTCACTTGGCTCACCGAAAGTTTTTACTAAGTTTTCTGGTGAAGTTATCAAGGTTGCTTCATTTGTTGGACCTTTGGAAGCAAATCCAACTATGCCAACTATTGATGCATTAGGAGCTACAGGATATGTTGACATATCCTTTTCTACAGTATAAACACCCGGAGAGAAATAATTTGGCATATTTTAACCTCAGATAATTTTGATTATTTTTCTTTTTACTAAATTAAGAATCATTTGGCTAATTTCAGATTCTTTTATACTCATGGATTTTCTAGGGCCGAGGGTAACTATTTGATTACCGCCCGGAACTATTAAACATATTTGAAATGTTTGAAGAGATTCGTTTATTATTGTCTTCATTGGATTTTATTTTCTTTTTTTATGGCTTGTATTGTTCTTCATCTAGAAAACCACAAGAAAGACTATACTCTAGCCTATAATATGTATCTAATTTCTACCATCAAAGGTAGAAATATTTTAAATTTTATTCTGTTTGGTCTACCACGGTAATTGTCCAATCTATTAAAATTTCAAATTCGTTGGTTTTTTGGATAGGATTTTCCAAAACTTTATAAGCAGCTAAAACAGGTTTATCTGTCTTATAATCAACATTAGGGTTTTTAATAAACAAGCCTAGTTCTGTAATAGTTTTATTTGGAGCCATGTCTTTATCTAGGAAAATCCTGTATCTATTAGATCTATCCTTATGGGTAATCTTTCTAGATTCAGGTAACTCTGCAAATGCAAAACTTCTTAAATCTGGCTCTACTATACTTGGGTTTATTAGAGAATTAAATGTTATGGGGTAATTTACCTGACTCCCCCAAGTATACACTTTACCATTAGATTTTAATCCGTGTGCTTTTGTTCCACTAAATCGAATCGCTGTACAACTACCTTGTAAGTCTGATGGAATTAATGCAAATGGGTTTGTTACAGGTTGCCCATCTAATAAATCCCCACCCCAAGAACTTACCATGCCGTTACTAAATAATGCTAAACCAAAACATTTGAAAGATGAATTATTTGGCTGAGTTAATTGTATATCTACAACGGAGACTCCTACAGGTCTTGTCCCTTGGAATCCATTTGTCGTATAAGTTGTGGGTTGTAAAAATAAAGGGAGAGTTGCTATTGATGTACTGCCTTGGCCTAATCTAACTCGTAATCCAGTTTCCGGAGCCGTAACCGTGCGGATAAATACTAAAGTACCGTGAAGTTGAGGACTAACAAGACCTGATTCCGGAAATCTAATAATATAACTACAATTAGTATTATCTGTATTTGGAACAGTTTGTTCTATTAAATAATAATCCACACCAAGAGTTTTATGATTTGGGTTTGCATTATATCCTATTACTTGACTCCTAATTTCTTGAAAATTAATTACATTTGTCGATCCAAACAGAAAAAATACATTAGTATTTGTACTATTATTAACACCTCTTACAAGAATACAATTTTTCCCTGTCGATTTTATATCAACTGCTTGTACCCCTTGAAACGAACCCAAGTCTCTAAGATAACTTGCTGATATAACACTAGAACTGATATATCCATATCTTCCAAGCCACTCGGCAGGACTTATATTGGCTGGGTTAACAAAACAATATTCTTCAAGAACGGAGCTAGTTTGAACTCCTAAGGTAAGTTTTCTTATAAAATATAATAAGTTTTTATTTATTGCAACATTAGTTGCTGATATGTTTAAGTCAGTTAAATCAAATATTTCTTTTCCATATATTTGATTTCCTTCGATATCATATAAAAATAAATCTTGAGCACCCAACGGGCTATCAGAATAAAAAGCCACTTTTCCAGAAGCTGCTAAAGATGAAACAATAGCAATTCTATACTTACTATTTTCTTGTCCGTTTTCTCTGTAAATTGCAAAATTTTCTATTGAACTTGTTGAGTCAGTATATTGATTTGTGGTGACTGCATTAGCAAACTGAGTGTCTTTAGTATATAATGTAGGCAAATTTAGCCCAGCTATTTGGTTATAACTAGATTGTATTTTTGTAAAACCTAAACTAACATCTACACCAAAATCTTCTGGTTTAGTCCCATTAGTCCCATTAGTCCCATTAGTCCCATTAGTCCCATTAGTCCCATTATTCCAATTAGTCCCGCAAGGACTAATAGAACCTAGACCTATTAATTCTTTTACTTCTGTATCTAAGTTAGACCCATAATCTGTTCTTTGTAGTCCTGCACTCAATTCATAAAATGCGGTAGGAACTTCTAATTCCTCTAATGGAATGGCTGATGTCCCTAATTGAAAGTAGCCAACTTGAAAATTCTCTATCGGCTGATCTTCTTGTTCTGTAAACAAGTTAGCAATTGAATAACCCATACCCTCAGTAACAATATTATTGTCCTGATAGATTTTAGTTTTTACCCCATCTTCTATTTTATAGATTTCTACTACGCCTCTAAACATATGGAATACCTAATATTATGTTGGTCTTGCTAGTTCTCCCGGCATTTCTGTAAGGCCAGAGTTTCCATTTGTATCTATGTAAGGTAATTTAAAAACTACACTCCCATACGATACATAGTTACTTTGTGCTACTTGGGAAATGGTTTCCCCTCCCCCTTGCCGAACTCTTAAATTATTAACCGTTTGAATTACAGTTTCAGAACCTAACTCGTACTCTATATGGAAGTCTTCTATTGCTCCAGTAGAGGTCATCAAGAATTTAGGACTGGGAATATATGTGCTTGCTCTGAGTTTAAATATTCGTTTTAATACTCGATCTTCTCTGTCGGAAACAACCAAATTAGAATCTAAAACCTCATCAGATATGAATAGTTTAATATTAGTTGCAAAAGCTGTTACTAATTCTAAGTCTGGATTAAATAGTGAATGTAACTGTTCTGTGATTTGATCCAAATCATTTTTATATTTTGCCCAAACAGAAACTTCATATTCGATCTCAATTGGGGATGGTACTAAGCTAATTAATCTAACGCTACGCTGCTTCTTCTCGTCCCAATACTTTTCCGTCACCACCAAGGGTTTATATTTTTGACGGCTATCTGTTCTTGAACTCTTTGGTTGATCTACAGATATTATTGGGAGAATTAAATTAGTCTCTTCTGTTAACTTTGCTATGGCACGCTCTTGAGTAGCATGGATAGCTTGAACATCTACTACTTTTTCTTCACTATCAATGACCACAAATCCGGAGAATGTATTGATTACAGAGCGTAATAGTTCTCTATACACGAACGATACATTGCTTGCTTTTGCATTAGATCTTGCAATTAGCTCTCTGGCAATTTCGTTAGCTGTTCTACCTTTAATCGTAGTCGGGGATACTCCAGAGGATTCTGTACTATTAATATCCATCTATTATATCCCTTCTGCCCACAGGAGGAGCTACATTTGTCTTGTTCATATTCTGAATTTCTTCGGAATCTCTTAGTACCTTAGCTGTGCAGATATAATGATAAACACCATACCCCTCAAAGCTGTCCTCTTGTACTTCAAAAATTTCATACTTTATATTTTGAAAATGAGGTTGTATAATGTCTCCGGGGATTGGAGGTCTACTCAATTTCTTTTCTAAATATGATTTATTGAAAGTAAAGATCTGGTCACTAGTAAGTTGAATGCCAAATTGGTTTAATGGCTCTTCTACAATTTTAGGATCATAGTGCCCATAAACCATAATAGGATGGGGGCTGATCGGCTTATTCTTTTGTTCTAAATAAACAGTGTCGTATTCATTCGATCTAATAAATTTGTAAAAATTTACTTTAGACCCAGACAACCTAATATTCTCTTCATCTATCAAATTAAACAAATTAATATCTGGGTTGTTTCTGTCGAATAAATTTAATTCACTATCGACATTGACAACTTCTATTTCTGGAATATTTACATTTGTTTTGAAATTTTTGGACATTAGTATAAGGAGAAGCCGGGGGGTTCTTCAAACTCGCTAAGGAGTTGCTTTTCTAACATTTCCAATTCTTTATCACTTTGCTGAATAAGGGCATCACCGTTTAATTGGCTACCACCACCGGGTCCGGGTAGGGTTTTATATTTACCACGAATTTGGCCTAAGATATTTTTAGCTAAAGCTAATGCGTATCTTTGTATAAAATTCCTATATGCAGGTTGAATTGTATTAGAATCTAAGGATCTATACTGAACTATGACGGATTGATCCGTTGTTGCTGGAACTGGATACAACTGTAAATATTGGTTGTTTATAATATCAAACGATCCATCCTGTCCCAATATCTTTCTCATGGTCTCAAGACTCATCTGAAGTAAGTTAAACTCTCCAATACTAAAGTCGTTGAACAAGAAGTTTTGTTGGAAGTACTTTAAGAAGTAATCTTGTTCTAGTGATTGGCCCATTCCCGGGATACCAATTAAATCCTTTTTATAAACAACATACTGAATATTATCTAAAACATATCTGGGTAATTCATAAGTGTTTATGCCAGCTACAGTTTTAAATGTAATAAACTGATTAGCCCATAGAGGAGCATGGTTGGCTAGTTTTGTGATTGCTTCGTCTATTACGCTTTTTATTTGAAAATCACTTAATTCAACTCTTATTACGGGATATCCTAATCTACCTAATATAAACGCTTTTATAGATTCTTCAAACTTATTAAATTCTATATTGTCTTGAAGGGTAGTAGTATTTAATTCTGAGGTTACAATTTCACCATTCTGTTTTGATGTGTCTACTAAGTTTCCATAAGGGATAGCAAAACTGTTTCCGTAGCCTTCAATCTCTGGTTTAATAATTCCACCCATAAAAGTACCTCTATTCTATATAGATAAACAAAAGAGCCTGAGAGACTTTTATTTCTCTCAGGCTCAATTTAATTACTACCTAACAATCAGCGGTTGAAAGCTGTTGCGTATGGTGTGTAGAGGTAGTTAGCAGCAGGACCAACGATTCTAATTATTCTGTAGAATCTGCTTGCTGGCTGAATTGCAGCCTTAGCATAACGGGTCAAGATACCCTTTCTTGGTTGGAAGGTCTCAGGATCCGTTAGTGTTGGCAATGCTTCGATTGGGATGTATGGGCAGTAAACGAATCCACCGTCCATGGGGCTTCCACCCTTGTAACCCATCATGATCTCGTCTTCAGGCCAGAGTGGGTCGATGAAGAGATCATACTTACCAGCGAACTTACCACGGTACTCAATCTTGTTAGCACCCATGTTTGTGATGCCTTCAGTCTTGGGACCGATACCACCTTCGAGCTTGGCAGCGGATTCCAACATTGCACCAACGAGTGGTGAAGTGATGATCCAGTTACCGGGGCCACGGTGAGTTGTCTTGTAGATGTCCTGTGAGGCGAAGTTTAGAACGCCCAAGAGGTTAGCATATACATGACCAACATGTTGAGGAGCGAAGTTTAGTGCGGTGCTTGTAAAGTCTACGACAAAGATATTGCTGTTTGCTCCAGCAGCACCTGCGGGGTTAGTAGCAGGCAATCCGGTTTGATCGTATGTAAACGCAGCAGGAGTGAATGTAGCACCATCTTGACCAATTCCACCAATGTTACCAAAGGTGTTTGAGTTTGTGGTATTGTCCAAGGATGCACCTTGCCATCCACCAATGTTAGTTCCAGTTACATTGTATGCTAAACCACGGAGGTCTTCAATCAACTCGCGGTCGATTTCAAGTTCCAATTCCTTTGACATGAGTTCAGTCAACTCACGCTCTAGGTCTAGGTTGTGATAAGCCTTGAGGTCTTGGCTGGCTTCGATTGTCCAGAGAGCACGCATCTTACGAGTACGGGCTACGACTGGCTGCTGCTCAACAGTAATGTTGAGTTCTGGAATACCTGAACCGCTTAGGCGTTCACCTGCTGATACGCTCCAACCCAATATGGTATTGGTGTTGGGCCAGCCAGCAATCTTACCACCGTAAGTTGTTGAAGCTGAACCTCTAGTTGCACCGAAGAGACCTGATGTTTCAGGTGTTGGGTAAAGGTCTAGGCTGTTAGCTGATGCTTGTGAACCTATTGGGTTTGTTGTTATACCCTTGTAGGTCAACTGGTACTTGCTGTAGAGTTGGTCAGCAGCACCACCGTATTGACGGGCTGAACCGAGATAGAAGATCTGTGATACTGGACCTTCCATTGGCTGAACTGAACCGATCTTGTTGAAGATCAATTCAGGGAACACTCTACGAACGAGTGGGAATGCAAACTTCTGGAATGTACCAAGACGGCCAGTTGTAGTAGCACCTTCAAATGCTTCGTTGACTTGTTGGGCAACGATTGACTTGGCTTGGTTCTCTAGAAGAATTGCAGTAACCTTAGCTGTGTATTGGTCACTAATGCCTTCTAGTACTGGTGACCACTTCTCAACTAGTTTATTGTGGTTGGGATTGTGTAATGAATCGGACATAATTTTCCTCAATTATTTAGTTTTGGCATTAGGGCCATAACACCTTCAGTCAAGAACTGGTTGTTCACCTTAGAAACTTTCTTGCTTGAAGTATTTTCCATCTCTTCGGCAATTATAACTGCCTTTTCAGATGACTTGAATGGGAGTGTGGATTGTTCATTTAATGTTTCCACTTCCAAAACAAGTTGTTCAGCTTGTTCAGTTAGAGCCTGATTCTTCTTTGAAAGAATACTTACGGTTCTATCTAGTTTTTGTATTTGCTTCATGGCTGAGTTAAGTTCCTCAACCAAAACGCTATTCTCTTCTTCTACTTCGGATTGTTCACGGACAACCTGAGCTATTGCGGATTGTTCGTCTGAGCTATTTAACTCTAATGCCATCAAACTCTTAATGCTTTCAAAGAGTTGTGCATTACGATAAACTTCACTCTCCTCTTGTAGTTCTCTAAGAGCGTGTTCCTTTATTGAGTGGATTTCCATTCTTAGGAAACCCTTTACTTTTGATTCTAATAATTTTACTCTTTCGTTTACTTCTTCTTTAATAACCGAATCAACCAAAGTAGCTATTTGGTTGATTGTATCTTCCGATAAACCTTCGGGAAGTAACTCAGCAATATTTTTTACTTTTGTCATAAATGCTCCTAGAACCTATTAATATCTATAAAAGATAAATTAAAAAACTTAGATTTTTTTACTTTTTGTGGCGATTGACAATTTTATCAATCTCCCGTGAAAGAGATTCTGCTCTGCTAATCTCTTCTATATTTACATCTTCAATGATCTCTTCGGGCTTATATTTTAAGTCTAACTTATTTTTAAGTAATGTAACGAAGACATTTTCCCGTAGAGCTTGTTGTTTTGTCTTCTGCTTTAATAATAGTGTGGATTCCGAAACACTTGGGAAAGCTCCTCTTGTGCTTGGGTCTGCAACGAGGTCAAAGGTTACCATTTTGTAATCTTCTTGAACTTCTTGCTTACCGGGAGTATCATCACACTCTTTTAAGCTACCTAAACCACGGCTGGAAATACCTATTCTTACGCCGTCTTTAATTAATTGCTGTGCTACCTTACCTGCGGGGGTATTGAGTAATTCAGCCTCACCTATGAGTTTATTACCATCCCAACCTAACTTGGTAATTAAGTGAGATACATTAGTTAATTTAACTGATGTGTACTCAGGGTGGTCTAGCTCACCTAACAATCTTCTTTCGGAGATCATTGGCATGAGCTTACCCATCTCACGCTCTAACAAGGTTTTCTTGTAGCGACGATTGTTATTGTTAAACTCATCGGCTCTACCAAAGATACCTGCTACGCGAACCAAACCATTACCTGATTTGGATTCATTAATGACTCGTACTGAGTCTGTACCGAAGAAGTCTGTTAATAGGTTCATGTTAAATTCCTAAAAATCAATTATCTACGAGACGGTCTTCCTTGGGGATTTTGTTGATAAGATCCGGGTTTTTTTGTTTTCATTGCAGGAGACGGATTTATCGGAATCATACTTACTCCTGCTTTACTAGCTGCTTTATGTAACCATTTTTGAGCTACATTTTGCCCAGCAGATTGTTGTAATGTCTTAGCATGGCTTTGCATTGTTGATGGTAATCCCGTTTTCTTTGCTTTTAAGGCAGGGTTACCAACCTCATTAATTTGAGCTTCGGTCAATAAATCGTATATTCTTTGGATGTAATTCATATTAGCAATTCCACTTTCTTAATGCTTTGTTTATTCTGCTATCAGGATTCTTAGCAGTCTTTGCAGATGTTCTGCGCTTCTTCATTCCACCCATGCGAGCACAGAATGATTTTCTTCTCTTAGCAGACTTGGAACCCTTCTTAAGTTTTGAAGGTTTGGTAGTGACTGCTGTTTTAAGTTTTGAACCGGGGTTTTCTCTACGATAAGATTCAACACCCTTCTTATTTAATCCACCAGATGGATTTTTACCAGCTTTTTTTTGCCAAGCTGCTACTTCGGTTATTAATTCACCTATGCGTTCAATAGATGCATTTTCAGGTTTTCTCCCAGCCCTTTCTGCTTTTTCAGCATACTTGGGATCTTTTGGTCTTTTTGATTTTTCTGGGGGCGGAGGTGTTGCTTTTTTCATTCCTGCGACAACAGGCTCCCAAAATTTAGAAACAGGTTTTTCTTGTTCCGATAAAATAGTAAATATACGATCTACAGATTCAGATACAGGAACACAATTAGGGACCTTTCGACCACCCTTCATTTTCATTCCTACTGCGGTATACCCTTTCCAGCATGGACCTTTTTTCTTTTGTGTTTTCATATACTATTAACTTCTATGTCTAGGTACTCGTTGCCCAGTAGGTACATTTCTTTGCAATCTAAGACCAGCTAATCTTTGCTTTGCACGATTTCTACCTCTCTCGGTTTTATTATCGGATGTTCTTTTAGCAGCATCTCCTCTTAATTCATCATCCGTAGTTTGCCATGTCATTTTACCTGCTATCTTGCGCTCTCTTTCTTTTATTCTAGATCTAGCATCCTCAGCAGCAGACTGCAAACTAGGGTTTGTTGGGTTTCCTTCTGCTGCTGCTATAATTCTTAGATTTTTTTTCTTACCTTCATTAAGTTGAAAAGATTCTCTAATTAGCTTTGCTATGTCACCGTAATGAGTTGAAGATGTTTGTTGTTGATAATTTTTCATTCTTCTCTGATACCTAAGATGTGATCTTAAAGATCTTGGAGAGGTTGCAGGTCTAGTTTTATTTCTTCTAGCTGCTGATCGGTTAGCCATTCTTTGTTTTTTAGTTTCTTTTGGTTGATTTGGATTTATACCGTATTCACTTCCTATTTTTGATGGGTCAATACCCGCAGTGAATGAACTAGGTGCTGGTTTTGGCAAAAATGTTTTAGTTAGACCACCCGCTTTAAATTTTGTATTAACACCACCAATAGGTGCAGATGGTTGAGGTCCTAATACTTTACTTGCATCATCCCCTGTAACAGGTGTAGATGGTTTGGGTGTAGGTGCATAAACACTCCGCATAAGCATTGGGTTTGTATTAATTCCTGCTGTGCTGATTGAAGGAACTGAAGAGCGAGCACCAAAATCAAAACCTTTTGGTTCTGGTTTTAAATCTATGGGACCTTTATCCACCCCTAAAGTTTTACTGGCATCCCGACCAACAATAGGTTTTGAGAGGGGTTTTGGTTTTTCTTCTGGTTTAGGTGTAGATATTAATGGTGGTAACCCCATTTTTGCTCTGTATCTATCAACAAAACGACCTGCGGCTTCTTGTCCTTGTTTATATCCAATTTTAAAATCGCCGGGTTTTCCAATAAAGCCATGAGCTAGTCTGCCTACACTCCCTAACCCCATTCCGGATATTGAAGGAAAAAACTCGTCAACTCTATGCATTTGGTCTAAGGAATCAATAATTCTAACATAAGACTCATTTAAGCTACTTTGTTTTTTCATTTGTGTTCCTTATATCCTTTAAATTTTTTGTTAGTTTGCTTGCCATGCTTTCTCATGGTTCTAACAGCATAACCTTTT
>Ga0181343_1001294_pt1 | contig 10054 bp, 2 predicted proteins | sample Su13VDMLBSD_FD_130110 | JGI IMG/M metagenome (GOLD analysis project Ga0181343, IMG submission 130110) | Freshwater viral communities from Lake Michigan, USA - Su13.VD.MLB.S.D | ecosystem: Environmental > Aquatic > Freshwater > Lake | place: USA: Michigan | collected 2013-07-15 | reverse complement strand
TTTGTTTTTTTGTGTACATCATTAATTATTTCGGCAGCGGCCATCGTCATTTTAGTATATAATGACCGATCTATTAATACACTGGACTTACCCCTGCCACCTGCTCGGATCGGTCGTATTCCTTTTTTTATTATGCCGTCTGTCCAGTTTTTAAACTGCGCGTATTGGTTTTCGCTGTCAAAAGGAAACGCTTTCTCCTGTATATAATCACTATAATCAACACTAAGCCTTGTGGCAACTCTCGCCTCAGTCCCAAAAACAAATGCGCCATAAGGGTATTGTTCCAATTCACCCGGACGGACAATTTTAGTGTTTTCGTCCAATATCCTCGCAACTGATAACTGATGAATCATGTCTCTCAGCGGCGAACGATCGTCGAGATTGGCATAATTGCTCCTTATATGCTTCAACATATCGTCTCCCGAAAAAAGGGCTTCTTCAGTTGCCTTGGCAATATTGTTTAACGTTTTGTATGAGATTATTTCAGTAAAGTCAAATCCCCCTTCATCATTTGGAATACCTATTTCATAACCATTCTCTCCCTTTACTACATTAGCCTCATTCAGCATCTCATCTAAAACAGCGCTCATGTTTTCGTTCATTACAGCTGGGTAGAAAACATTTTTTATGTAATTAGAAGTACCCTCCATTCCAAGCTCTGGCACAAAGGCTTGTTCAAGCGGTCTGCTAAATGTTTTCTGGTATTTCTGATGCGTATCGCTCTGAAGCTCGGCGACAAAAAACTTACCTGTCTCCTCGTTTTGCCAAGCCCTGATGTGACCGAACAAACCAATCTTTACTTTACCCTTGTCAGTTCCTATGTCTTTTATATCCTTAATCCAGGCTTCCACTTGCTCTCTTGGCCCGGCTGTTCCAATGTAATTCATTAATTCATCTTGAGGAAGCCCCGCTGGTGCGTCTGAATCCCAGGCTATGAACGTGCCGCCAGAATTAGGGACCTCCCTCAAAATCCAATTTCTTTTAGAGAATTTTACTGGATCATAAATATTATCCCAGTGACCACTATAACCATGATTAATAGGCGCATTAAAAACAATAGTATTAGCTTCTCCATATTGTTGTTGGTTTTTACCCATATAGTTCATGCCATATGTACTATACGATGGAGTATAATGTCTTTCAAAATTCAATACAGCAAGCTCAACATCACTCTTAAATTCATCAAACGGGAATTTGTTTTTATCCTTGTATTTTGGAGAGTTCAATACCATTTCAAGAATAGGCTTTTCGCCTCGCTGCTTGGCCTTGGTCTTCACCATGTCCTTTATGTTCTGAGCAGACACGATCTTGCCCTCCATAGCCTTGAATGGAGGCAAGTTGAACATTGACAAACTCACACGAGCCTTGAACGGCATTGCGAGAGCGTCATCACCTTCTTCTTGGTACAAAACCCCACCCATATCCTGAAGCTTCTTCAGGTCGCCCTTCTTTACTTCGTTTATGAACTCATCGTAGTAGTTGTCTTGCCCGGTAACACCTTTCCACACCTTCGCCATTGCATCAAGCAACTTCATCTGAGCCGCAATCTCTTTGTCAGACATTGGGACCGCCTTGGGCTTCTTGCCTACGAGTTTCTTTGCCTTTGCCAGTAACGATGTATCGGCAGTTACGAGCAGTCCTTGGTCGCGGAGCTTTTTGAGGCTTTCTTCTACTTGTTGTCTCTTTGGCTTTTCAGTTTTCTTCTCCGCCTTTGGCTTGGTTGTTTTCTTTTTCTCAGTAGGGGCGGCTTCAGTGGCCAAAGCAGTTCTTTTATCCCATAACGCCTTAGCTTCTTTTGATTGCTTAATTGGCGATGGTTGTAATTCTATTCCTTTTCTTTCTTCTATGAAGTCGTAAATCGAAGAAGCTAATCCCTTTCTTCTATGTTCTTCATCTATCCTGACGTTCTCAACGTAATTTCCATCCGCACTTAACTGCGCTCTTCCGACTTCATTTCCGCTTTCGTCTTCTACAATAAAAGTGTTGTCATTATTATTCTCTTTTATCTGAGATAAAACGAAATTTTCACCCTTTGTTTCAATAGGCTTTCTGGCAACAAATAAATCTACTCCGGCCTGTTGGTTTAATTCCTGGGCCAGCACTTCCGGGGCCGCTTCTTCTACTTGAGGGGCGGCTTCGGCAGCTGGCTCTCCAATCAAATCTTCCACCTCTTTTACAAGTTGAGGATCTGATCCGTCTGTCTTGGCCTTGTAATACTTCCCTGATTTGTATGCGCTGTTTGTTTTTATCCAGTTTAACACACTTTCGTTTGACACGCGATCAAACTGCGACAACAAATCTGTAACTTCTTTGTATTTAGGTAGCGTTTCCACCAAAGCTTTTGCTTCATTGAACCTGCCTTCAAACTGCTGACGAACTTCATCAAAAGTTCCTGAAAACCCATCCTTCTCCATAGCCTCCATGTCTTCGGTAATGGAGTTTCCGATCTCCTTTATTTTACCATACACCTCAGCGTTTTCGGCTGACTCCTCGTCTGCCAAAGCATATTCAACATCAACCAAGTTTGATCTGAGCGTGCCAGTCAAATGTTTAAGAACATTGAACTTCTCCTTGTCCTTATACGCACTCTCCAGCGCCTTGGCGGTTTCCTCAACTTTCTTTTCTGGAGTTATTTCTTCTTGTGCTTGAAGAACTCCACCTGCTGGAGCCTCTTCTTCGCCTGTGTCTTCGATAGGTTCTTCTTCGACAGATTCTTCCCCTTCTCCGATTTCACTTGATACCCCTGGGATGTTTTTGTTATCATCTGGCTCTTGGTTTAATATGTTAGAAATATCTTGTTGTGCCGTTTTGATTTTCTCTTCCAGGTTAGTGCTTTCAACACCAACGGAAGCAACCGCCTTCATCTCCCTTTCGTATCTCGACAACTTCTCAGACAAAAGAACAACCTGATCCTTATCCTCTGCGGTCAATGTCTCCCAAGCAGGATGGTCTGTGATCTTGCCCTTGTAATCCTGGTCATTCTTGATGGCCTCAAGTACATCAATCGTGTTGTTGTAGTTACCGCCGGATACCTTCTTCTCCTCGGTTATATTTTTGTTCTCTTGGTAAGCGGCTACTTTCTCACGCAGTAAGTCGAGTGAGTTTGATCCAGTCTGGCTTCCATAAGAAGAGATTTGAATATTGCCATCACCGACAACGCCAAGAGCATCTTCATTTTCCATGATATCAGCCATATCGGACTGAGTCATGAGGTTCTGACTTCCGTCAGCGTAGGTTATTGAATACAACTCTGGCTTCTTGCCGTTGAGGAAGTCGATACCCGCCTGTTGGTAGTCCTTAGCCTGTTGCTCGAACACCTTCGATATGATGGGGTCGTTTTTAAAGATGCGAGCGTTTCTATCTGCATCCTCTGCGCGAGCAGTAAAGAACGAGTAAACGAGTCGCTGATCTCCCTTGAGTTTTGCCGCGTCAGAAGTATCCTTCACACGCTGCGCTCTCTCAACCTCGATAAGCATGTCGGTCGCCTTGTCTTCGTTGATTTTACCTGATGCAAACAAAGATGAAATAACACCCTTAGCAAAATCAGTGTTTCTTTCGAATACAAGATTCTGTAGGTACTGACGTTCCTGGTCCTTAAATGCAGGATTCATCTTGGTTTTCTGGTCTATCGCATCATATGCGGCAGCCGCTGTTTCCGTAGGCCCTTTCGACCTAAGCTGGCCAATACCACCAAGGACGAGCGTTGGAGCAAGCATGATCGCGTTCTCCTTGTGACGGTTGTAATCAAAAAGCTTTTTGCCGTATCCATCCCAGGCATCTCTGCCCTCAGAGATATTCTCTTCTGCTATGTTTTGATGGAACTCCTGCGCTCCTTCCGTTACATATTCAGCCCCCGCACCTACTGCAACACGCTTGGCTTTGCTGCCGATCTTTGACAAGGCATCACCAACAAACGGTAATGCGTCAAATGCATAAAGACCGATCAAGTCGTATTGAGAGTTGAATGATGCCCTAAACGCTTCTGAAGCCTTTTGAACATCACCACCGCTCTTCTCAAACATATCGTTGTATGCTCGACCAGCCATGTCCATAGATTCAGTCAACCATCCAGTAAATCCACCTACAACAAGCTGGGCGACCGCTGGCGCTCCTGCTGCTCCTGTGGCGGCAGTTACAATACCTGTAGCAACCATTCCTGGAGCCATAGAGCCTGCTAGTTGACCACTGAGGTTGGTGAAGTTCTGCATATCAAGCAAGTCAGAAAACTCTTTGGCTCTTGCTTCCGGCATCATATTGTCCGATGCAACTGTTTCGCCAAGAACCTTTAACAACTTACTGTTGAAATATCCACCATAACCGCTTATAACGCCACCCATAGCTCCTTTGGTTGAACGCAAAAACGTACCCAATGGACCTGAGTAATTGTATACGGCGTCACCAATTGCCTCTGTTCTTTCGAACGCCGACTCTTTGTAAGCCGCATTATACTTGCTCTTGATGTCTGCGATTAACTGAGGATCCTCGAATGATAGTAAATACTGATCAAGGGCCTGGGACATTTCTTTATCAGCCGTCTGCTGCAACATCTCCAGCTCCGTTCTTATTTTGCTGTTGTACCTTGAGTAGACCTCGTTGGCTGACTTGACATACGGCTCTAAACCTTGATATGCCTGCTCGTACTTATCATAAGCCTTAGCCATCTCTTGGTCGAGCTGGTCTATTGCGGCGGTATAGGTAAGTTGATCAATATTGCCAAGCTTGTACATCTCGCCAAGTTTATCAGCCTTGGCGCTTACATCGTTCTTCTTATTGTCGTACTCAGCCTTTAACTTATCGCTGTTATATGTGTAGTCGCTCATGAAGGCAGCAGCCTCCATCTGAGCGTCTTTTATGTACTGATCGCTAAGACTCTTTGCAAGGTTCTCATAACGAGCAGAAATCATATCGTCATCCTTCCAGTAGTCAGCGAATTGCTCCGGTGTCATGCCGGCAATCTTCGCGGACTCCTCTCTCAGCTGACTCCACTTAGCGTAAAGCTCTGGCTCGTTCTTTTGTAGTTTTGCGTTGGCCTTTTCATCAATGATATAATGCTCTGCCTCGATCTTTAATTTATTGAAAATGTTTTGCCAAGCCTTGCCTCCATCGTCAACGAAGTCATACGATTTAACAATTTCTGTAGCAAGATCATCTATCTTATCGACATCAACAGCATACTCGCCTATGTCTAAAGTCTTGGGGGCGCTAACGCTCCTGCCGTCTATTGTCGCAACCTCTTGGTTTACCTTGACAGCTGACTTGATGTAGTCTTTAAATGTGCCTTCGTTGATTTTAGACTTAACGATTTCATCTATCTGGACGTTTGCTTTATTGGTGGAATCCGAAAGCTTATCTTTCGTTGACCCCAACAAAGCCTTGTATCTCTCATATACAGCTTTAGACGCTGTACGAAAATCATTAACGCTAAGATTTTCACCAAGACCACCGCTACCAACCATGTTGTCAGTAATGCCTTGAGAAAGCTCTTTCCATAGGTCTGGGTCATATCGTCGAATGTTGTCAACAACTTCCTTTTCCGAAGCGCCGTTTAACTTGTTAAGTCTTTCGTATTCCCCTGATTGAAGCTCGTAATCAAAAAGACTTTTTTGAGTCGGATCAGTCTTAGTAGTTATGCCAAAGACAGCCTCAGTAGCCTTGTCCTGAATGACACGGGGATTGGTTACAGCAGCAACCTTGCCTGTAGCTTTTGCTGTTTGCTGTATCTTATTGGGAACCAGGGCAGAAACCGCATCTGCTTGCAGTGCTTCCTTCTTGTAAGAAATGTCTTGATAAGGCTTTTTCTTGGGAGGCTCAACCTCTTCTGTACTCAGCGTAAAAGCTTTTCCACCCAGCTGTGCAGGCACTTGCAAATTTTCTGTACCAGACTCTTTTTTTTTTAACTTATCATAAAACTGCTTGGGGTTAAGAACGAAATCGTCCTTATACACATCCTTGAAGATGCCGTATATCTTTTCCTGATATGCAGGATCATTTGTGACTTTATCAAAGAACTGGTCTTCATTTAAAACAAATGATTCTCCATAGGCTTCCTTCAAGATGCCATGCAGTTTATTAGAGTATGGTGTTCCTTTTGGCATATTTAATCATTAGGTGCTTGTGCAGGGAATCCGCCGGTAGTCTTGGCGGCTGGGGTTTTACCCTTTGGAGCTGGTGAATTTATTGGCTTATTAAATAAGTCTTTCAAACTAACCCCTGGAGGAAGAGCGCCTTGAATTGCTTGGTAGTTTACGTTTCCTAATTCTCCCGGATTTGGACTCAGCTTGAATGTCCTCGTCTCAACAAAACCTTCCTCATCTTTTACTTCGGCTTTTAACACGTAAGCGTTAGTTGCAGAATCGTAGTGAGCATACATAGATTTAGCTGTCCAAATCTTTCCATCATCATCCTTCAAGGTAACAGCAGATCTTCCAGGCTTAAATGTAACCGCATTATATCTACTAGGATCTCCTCCGTATTGATCTTCTCTGGCTGGAGTTGGAACCCATTGAGTTGTTTTTGTCTCCCCTCCCTGTCTGCGTGCGCGAGGGATATGGTGTTTAGTAATGTCTGGCCAGTAGTTTTCTTGGAAGTCATCCGCCATTCGCTTGGCAAAATCAGCTTTTGTTTCGTTACCTTCTTTGTATTGGTCGTATAGCTTAGCGCCTTTCCCAGACTGGATGTATCGCTCTATACTGGCCGCATGGTTTTCTTCATCTACATACTTAACGTAATCTCCCTTCTCATCTCTTTCCTCACTAAATCCAGGGAATATAGGTCTTTGAACAAGGTCGTATACGTCTTCTTTTTCAGTCAATGGATTTTTGCCTATTCTTAACTTCTGACGCTCTTCAACCGTAAGATTAGGGTCTGTGTATTCCTGTTCCCACGCATCAAAATCAGCTGTAACCCACTTTTCCGGATTCTCTAGATAATCAGCCTTTTTCTGTTCGTAGTATTCTTGGTTAGCCTGTGATATTTTGGCTAAATTTTCTACTCGTTGAGACTGTTTGCGAAGTTCCAAGTCTTCATCAAGAGACTTGTTGATATCGAAAGTATTGTCGGCAATCCTTGTTTTAATGACCGTATTTAAGCCGTTGGGGCCGTCTACCAAATCATCTATCTCTGCTTGCTCAAGGTCGTATACGTTTGGAGCCGTCTCAAGCCTCATTTGAAGATCTTTCCTTCTCTGCGCCTCCTTTTGGGCAACACTAGCAATGCCTCCTCCTATTGCGTTAAGACCGGACAACACACCCTGAACGACAGGCTGCATACTAACCCCGTATTGTGGGATAGGCGATTGCGTGAAGTCGTTTACGTTTTCCTCCATCTTATTTTCCTAATCCGTTTGGAAACATGTTTTTAAAATTAGTCCAACCCTCGTCTCCTGATCCGGCGGCGATATAAGGCATTGCAGCTCCAACAGAAGACCCTAGGCCCTGCATTCCGGCGTTAACCATTTCACGACCTTGTTGTAGGTTGTTTGTGTAGGTCTGGAATTTCATTTGATAAGGCTGCATCTGGTTCACATTGAACATGTCTTGCTGAGTCTGAGCAAGACCGCCAAGTTGCTGCTGATAGTTCAGCATTCCAGCCCTTTGATATTCAGCGTTAGACATTCCAAGCTGCATCATTTGATCTTGAGAGGATTCTCCCAGCTGAGTAGCCACCGCAAGCAAGTCTTGTGAAGAAGTGGCTGCGCGAGAGGCTTGACCAAAGGCACGGCTATTCTGGACTCCCATATTATTTAAAGCCATTTCATAACCGGGCATGCCCTGTGTTGACATGCCTCTAGCAAGAGCGATTTGTTGTTGCTGGGCTTGCGGCACGGCCATCATTGGTCGCTTTAGGTTTCTTAGATTACCCTCGGCTTGCTTACGCATTCTTTCGCCGCGAATAATGTCTATAGCAGACAAACCAACGCCTACGCCTCCTGTAATTAAACCTAGTCCTAATGGTCCCATAGTTCGCAAATTTAAGATAAAACACCTTTTATTCCAACGTTAAAAAGAACAACTACCGGGAATGTTGGATAGATAGAAAGTTCATGGATTAATGAGTAAGCCCTCACATCCTCCCCGTTCATCAATGCGCGATCTGAGTAATACCAGAATCCGTCTTGATTTGTTTCCGGGGAAATATCTTCCAAAAGAATTGTGGTCTTATTTGTCAAAGAGTTGTAATCCGCATACACAACAATTCCGGTGAATATTTCACCGTTAGACTGCACGATGGTTATTCTTATTTGATTAGTTCCAAGGGGCGCAAATTGGCTGTAATTGCCATCAAACTCCCATCCGTTTTTATCATAAAGAATAACGTAAACACCCGTGCAGTTGCCTCCCGTGTACATATACTTGGGGTCATAAAGGTTCTTTCTGTAATTCACCTTTGAGTAACCCTCATAAACATTGATAATCTGCGTTGGCATTTGAGTCCTCATCCCCATCGGATAGCTCTGGGTTGGCTCGGAATAAGCAATAACATCAAACGTGCCATTAGACCGTTGAGTTATTTCTTGATATCGTTTTACCAAAAGTGGATTTTCGTTTGATACAAATGTGATCTTTTGGATAAAAGGTTTTCCGTGAAACGAAGTGGATTGCTGGTTGTGCAAAAACAATTCATTGTTAGCATTAAAACCAATTAATGTCTGACCAATATTGGCAAACCAAACAAATGGATAGTCATAGGTTGATCTCCATCTATCGTTTACATAATCAAACACTACGTGTTCGTAACTAAACTCATCAACGGTTTCTAGAAGTCCTGTAACACCATCTACGCCTGGACCATTTTCGTTAATTCGAATAATGGTTACGTCTTGCTCCTCATTATAAGTAGCGGTAGTTACATTGCCATAATAAACTGTGTTGCCCTGATATATAATAACTGTTCTTTGGAACAAGTCATCGTATTCGCCATCTACAAGCCAAAAATTATTTCCAGCACCTGGGTTAAACACAGACGTGGTGACCAGTTTTTCCACATCTCCAAATCTAAATGCAAAGCCAACCTCGCCCATTGTTTCGTTGATATAAGTACGGACTACCGCGTCTGGATTGGCTTCTAATCGTTTTGCTAACGACTTGGACTTGGTTCTGAACTTATAGTCCTTGCCGTTGTCAGGATCCACTTCGCTAACTACTCGCTGTCCATTTGGTCCAGAAAGAACAAACAATCCATTAATTGTATCAAAATACATGGAGTCACCATTTGGCAACTGAGCGGTAGCGCCAGATACCGAACATCCGTACAAAGTCCTGTAGTCAAACCACGATGCAAAGGTCGTATTAGAAACCCGAACCGTAGAGTCTGATCCAACTTCGTTTGGGTAGTACTGAATATATATCGAGTTTTCTTTTTTAGGCTGAAGACATTTTAAGGTCTTACCCTCCCTGCCCGACATATACGCCCTGACTACTTCCCCATATATAGGGTTCAAGTCCTGGATGTTTCGATTGTCGAGACCAAATGAAGACAAGCCATTTACCTGAGTTCCAAAAATGAATGAATCAGAGTGAATAGCAGTAGCCTGACGATGAACCATCTTGGCGTTTATATCTTCAATTCTTATCCTTCCAGTATTGTGAACATTGCTCAACCAGTAGTCAGAATAATCAGAATCCTCAACGTAATAGTAATATACCGCATCCCCGCCCACAAGACCTGTTTGATAGTTTCTTTGTCTCAAATACACGTCTCCATAAGACAGTGTAAATGTAGCAGGAGTTACAGAGTTCAAATTATCAACAACCTGGAAGTCACCATCAATAGTTATGAAAGCCATTGAAGGAGTTGGAGTCACTCCAACAAGCTGCATATTTGTAACGTTGTACTTTTGATTGTACTTAAATATGTTTATGGTGGTGTTTCCACTAGACAGAACTTGTCCATTGTCCCCATAAACCGTGTAATTAACCTCCTGGCCATCTAGGTACGTGTACTCCCCGAAAATATAAACACCAAGAGACAATGCTCCTGGGATTATCCCGACCGTCAAATTGTAGTATGATAACGCGCCGTGCGCCCTGTCGTTAGTGTGTGGGTTCTTAATCTC
>Ga0181343_1001293_pt1 | contig 10055 bp, 12 predicted proteins | sample Su13VDMLBSD_FD_130110 | JGI IMG/M metagenome (GOLD analysis project Ga0181343, IMG submission 130110) | Freshwater viral communities from Lake Michigan, USA - Su13.VD.MLB.S.D | ecosystem: Environmental > Aquatic > Freshwater > Lake | place: USA: Michigan | collected 2013-07-15 | reverse complement strand
TCTTCTCGACGCTGCGGCCAATTACGTACCCGCCAAGACCCAACTGGACGATATCCCACAATTTGAGATACTCAGCTTCCTGCAAGTTAGGCGCAGCAAAGCCAAACCACCGGGCCGTAATCAAGGCGACAAAGACCAGCATGGTGATCGGACGCCAGCTAGAGGCGAGAAACCCGCCAGCAGCCTCAGTCTTGATGATGTCAGCCGCACCCTTGGCAAGGTCAGTCTGAGCCGCCATGACCGCAAGATCGCCAGCCTGGTACAGGCGCATCAGCTCCAGCTTGGCCGCGTCCTTCTGGGCCGGATCAGGCCACACGCGGTCAATAACCTTGCCGCCGATATCAAGGGCAGCCGAGACAGGATCAAAAGCCATGTGTCACCTACTTCAGATTGACTAGCTTGTAATGCGTGGTCGAATAGGTCTGCATCAGGTCGTCGATCAGGTTCTCGATCATGGTATTCTTCTTGGCAATCTTGTCCCGATTGGTCTGAATCCAGCCCAATTCCGTACGAACAGTGTTCACAATACGGTCCTTGGGCATCATCATAATCCGCACTTCGCCAATCAGGCCATAATAGCCCTGGTAAGCCTCTACAATGCTGTCAATCTTGTCGATCAGGTCATCGTAGAACTTACCTAAAGCCTTATGCTCGCTATAGGATTTGGTCGAAAAATGCGCCAGATGGGCCGCGTTCCGCATGGCAAAAACGTGGCTAACGAGTTCCTCAATCATGGCTTTGAAATCCCATTTCCGGCCAGCAGCATAACCATGCCGACTACAGCCACACCAATAAACCAATATATCTTCTGAGCGACGGACTTTCCGATCTGCTCATAGACCTTCTCAATAGCCCGGTCTGCTGCGCGTTCGGCTATGGCGTCCATTTCGGCTTCGCTCAGGTTGGCGCTCATTCTGGGGGTGCTTCCGGTGCTGGGGCAAGCTGAGGCTGAACCTGCTTGCGGATTTCGTTGATGATGCCTTCAACCTGAATAAACGGAGCATTGCCCAAGGCGGACATGATGACGTTGATCTGGTCGATGGTAAGGTCGAGTTGCATTAGGCGCTCCAAGGAAGGGGTGGGTTTACGACAGGGGGATTGACCTGATTGGCAATGTTGGTGTCAAGAGCCGCCTCAACAGCAGCCTGATCGACGCCGTTGGCCCAGACCCAGCCCTGTACCTGAGTTTCGGTCAGATCGGCATACGGGGTGTAGGGGTCACCGGCAACGTAGGGTACGCCCACCGCGCCGTACTGGGTGGCACCATAGGTGCCGTCCGTGGCGTTACAGCGCCAGCCCACGGTGAAGACGACATCCGTCTCGCCGTCAGCCTCTGGGTAGCAGGACATATATTCGACGAGCCATGTGTATGTGTTGGTCATTATTTATTCTCCAGTGCTGCGAGGCGGGTGGTGAGTTCATCGATGATTTTGTACAGGTCTTTGACGCCCCAGAGAGAGAGATAGGCCATTGGCTCAGACGGGGCTTGCCACCTGTCTGTTTCTTTGGCGGGGGGGGCGAGGCCAAACTGTTCGCCCAACACGCTATAAGCCTGCTGCGAGCGAACACCGAAGCCGCGATGCGGTGCGCTGGTCTTGGTGAAGTCATCGTAAATGTCGAAATCACCAAGCCACAAATCATCAATCATCTGGCGCTTATCGGACTGGACGATACCATCCCAATTTTTCAGGCGTTCGTCGGACGTTGCGTTGTAGCTGGTAATTGTTCCGTTGTTGAGGATTGAACCCCCGGTTCCGCCCTGCATCACCATGAAAAAATAGCTGCCGCCGTTATTTGCAGCGCTCGCTGAGAAGCAGTAGTTTCCAGAAGCCCCCTGCGTAGCAGTTACAACACCACCGTTGGATGTCGTCACGGTCCCGGATGCTGAAACGCATCCAGTGCCAACGCTGCTTGTCGTGCCTACACACAGACTGCCGCTGGAGTTGATGCGGGCGGACTCCGACCCGTTTGTGTAAAATTGAGTTATACCAGACCCGCCTGTTGGCTGAATACGGACCGACCCGCCGCTGTTAGCAGCTAATGTAATAAGGTTTGGGTCTGCGTTGCCCGTTCCGCCTAAGTATACGCCGCCCGTGATTGTTCCGTTATTAAGTTGGTATCCAGTGTATGCACTAGCCCCGGCGCTTGAATTGGTTATCTGTGCACCAGTAAAGCTATTCTGCGTCTTCGTAATATCCAGAATGTTGCTCGGCGTCATGCCGATGCCGAGATTGCCGCTGGTGTCTAGGCGCATTTTTTCGACGCTGTTGATATAGCAGATGACCGGAGCAGAAACGGTTGTTCCTAATACAAGGCCACCTGTCGAGCCTGTTTGCAGACTGAATGTGTTCGCCGCGTTAATGCCGCCACCACCACCGGTGGAGCCCCACATAATGGCATAGCCGTTATATGTGCCGTTAGTCGCCTTAAATGCGGCACCGCCGTTGGAACCGCCATTATTATTCGAGATAGAAAACTCAGACAAAGCTGCCTGATTATTCGTAACAGTTGGCGAGCCCGTCAGCGCTGCCGAAGCACTCAGCACCATGCTGCCCGTGCCGGTCACGCTGTTGGAGAGAGTGACGCCGCCGTAGTTCAGGGCGCTGTTCAACTGCGTCGTTCCAGTCACAGCCAGAGCATTAGTCCCCAGCGTGGCACCGCCTAGCGCCAAGCTAGTGGCCGTAATGCCAGCCATCGTGGTCGCGCCCGCAATCGTAGCCGTCGTGCCCACCCACAGGGCCTTCTGCATCGAAATGCCGCCCGCCGTGATGATCGAGCCGGTAGTGGCCGACGTGGCATCCGTGACCAGCGTGGACGACACGCCCTGCGCGAACAGAATGCGCGCCGTGGTCGTGGTCTGCCCGTCCTTCGTGATCGCCGTGGACAAGCCAGTAGCCAGGTCCGCCGTGAGCGCGTTAAACGCCGTGGATGAGATGACCGTGCCAGTGACCACTGGCTGGCCACTGCTGTTGACCACGAAGGTCCCTGAACCATTGTAAGACACTAGACAACTCCATCGTTATAGCATATACATGGGTTCTTCATAGGAGACAACCATGACATACCGGATTAAGGGAATAAAACTTACCTGCGTCAATTGCCATGAAAGGGACGCCATAGCGCGGCAGCTTTGTCGCCCGTGCTACGTTTCCGCCCATAGACGCGGCACTTTGGACAATTACCGCCTTCTTGGCCCTAACGATGTATTCGAAAGCCGCATCGACAAAACCGGAGATTGCTGGCTTTGGACGGGCACTAAGAACGACTACGGATACGGCATTTTTCTGCTGCCGGGTGAAACCCCCGTCCGCGCCCACCGCTACGCCTACGAGTTCTTTGTTGGCCCCATCCCAGATGGCATGATTATACGTCATACCTGCGATAACCCGCCCTGCGTAAACCCGGCCCATCTTCAGGTAGGAACCAAGGCCGAGAACAACGCCGACACAGCTGAAAGACGCCGCCATAACTACGCCACGGAGCATTGGAATGGACGCCTCACGCGAGACGACATCCAGCGGATCCGCGATAGCGACGAGCCGCAGAACGTCTTGGCGAAGGAATTTGGCGTCTCTCAATCTCATATTTCTCGTATCAAATCCAGACAGCATAGAAAGGAAGGGTAAGCAGAAATCCTGATGCGGGGCGGGTCATTTAATCGCCTAACACTGGTTGTGCCGCATAACCAACCATACCAGCGGCAGGGCCGCCATAAGATTTCATGTTTTCAAGCATTTTAGCTGTTTTGATAGCCTGTAGCCTTTGCGCGGCACTTGGACCGCCACGGACAAGCGCGGACAAAGCATCGACGCTTGCTTGGGTTCCTGAAGCAGCCCCGCGTTTTGCGGCCTCGCCAATGCCAGCCAAAACATACGGTCCAGAAGGGCCAAACGCATGCCCAAGGACCGTGGTTGCCGCGCCGGAAATAGGACCGCGAATGGCTAATTTGCCAAGCATTTTCATGGCGCTTTGAATATTAGACCCCTTGGCGGCCAACTTAATCGCGTTCTGCTCTTCAAGGGAAAACTGAGCCATTTTCTTTGCATTTTTAGCCAGACCGGCAAACCCGCGCTGCAAAGCCTGGTCTGCGCCAGCTTGGCTAACGTTAGCTCCGGCAGTAATGTCAGCGTTATCAATTACATGCTGTATGGTTGTGGATTTTTTCATAGTGCGCCAAGCATTGCGCGCTTGCGTAAGAATTTCCGGGCCAGTTTTGTCAGCGGCACCAGCAACACCAATAATATCGGCGTCGTCTAAATCATCCATAAAATCAGTTATGGATTTAGTTATTTTTCCACCCAAAGCTCTATCTTTTGTGGAAACATTAGTCGCTAGACGGCGAACCATTTCCACGCCAACAAGCGTTGAATTATTTTTAGGTAACTTTTGAATTTTATTTATAAGGGTAACAGCTTCTTTGTTTACTGACGGATCATATCCATGTTCAGTAGCTATTTTCTTTACTTCTTTAGAAAGCCTAGACAGTGCATCTTTGGAAATAATGACGTTTTTATCTGGGTTTTGGAAAACTTCGTCGTAGAGATTGCCGCCAGCTTCTTTTAACTGGGAAACCGTAGGCGCAACTTCGTCCACCATTGATTTGACAGGGGCCTTGGACAAAGCATTGGCTATTGATGCGCCCGTGCGCTTAACCAAGCCAACACCAACAGGAGCAAGAAGCGCCCCACCAATTCTCGCGGCTGGCTCAAGGGCTGTTCCTTTAGTGGCCTGCCCAGCAGCCTCAGACGCCACAGCGGGGATAACCGCGCTTGCGATACGCGGGATAGCGCCCGATGGGCCAGCGACCATGCCGGGTGCGAACTGCCCAATGGTACGAGCATATTCGCCCGCGACGGTCTGCGGTTCATGGTATCCTCCGACAGCGTTAGATAGTTTCCGGCTTAGAACGTCGCCGGACAGCGGAGATCCAGGCAATTGTACATTAGCGCCCGTGACCCTATTAGCCAACCCGGTAAGCCTGCTTGTCATGGCGTCAGATATGGTGCCAGGTAGCCCAACAAGACCGGCGACACCCTGCCCCAAGCCGGAAAGACCAGACTCTGCGACATCCTTTAGCGTTCTCATGTCAAACTTAGACGGAGCCTGAGGCGCAGCCGCGCTGGTGTCTTCTGCATACTTTGCATAAGGATTATCAGCATATTTTGCGTATGGGTTATCTTCCATTTATTTCCCCAAAACTTTAGCGGCTGCACCAGCGCCAAAGACTTGATCGAATTGCGCGCTTGTTGCTGGGTTTCTCTTTAAATCTGCAATAGCTGCTGGAGGAGGACCGCCGCCCGCCACAGGGGCGTCGTCGTATTTATTCTTATACTTATCGCCCACGCCAAACAGTTCCCAAATGCGCTTTTGGGCTTTATCAACATTTTTATCAAGAACCGGCTTCATTTTTGCGGTTGATTTTTGAAGCGCCGTTTTAATCCCAGATATACCGCCTGTAGACAGCCCGTCCTTAATTAATCTGTCCGCTTCAAGCTGATCTTGGACAAATATGTTGTTTCCTGACCGGCCCTGCAAGGCCGCGTTATACCCGGCCAATTCGGTACGCAATTGTTGAAGTTGGAACCCATACTCGCTTGCTTCCGGGCTATCTATTTCCTTGCCAGCGGCAATTGCCAAGGCGTTAGCTACGCGCAATTTCCCGGTCCTAACGGCTTCTGCAACAGGCGTTAAATTTTCAATTGTTCCAATAAGTTCGTCCTGCATAATTTCTACTTGATTAACACGCGCTATATTTTTTTGTAGAGTTTGAGTATTTGCCTTGTACCTATCAATAAAGCCAGCTGCGTCAACGCCACGTTTTGCTAAAAATTGATTTGCGACAGAAAATGCTGCGCTCCTAGTTTTTGCATCCCGTGGAAGAGACCCTGCGTTTCCAGTGAGAACTGCAAATGCTTGGAGAGGAAGCCCAGTTTGTCCTGTTATGCCCGTAGCCAAATCGTCTTGCTGTCCTAGTACAAGGTCACCGCCAGCCGTATCTGTTCTTGCGCGCCCTGCGTTGGCTAGCTGAAGCTTCTGCCTCAACGCTTCCGGTGACAGATAGTCAGGAGCCTGCTCAACGCTTATGTTACCAAGGCCATCTTTATACACAACAGTGCCTGGTCTGAAGCCTAGAACGGCAACTTCTGCTGGCTTAAGCGGGGTTTTTGTTTTGTCTGCGATTTCTTGGGCGCGCGCCGCATCCCTAAGTTGTTTTTCATACGCCCGTCTGTCGGCCAAATCAGCCGCCGCGTCGCCCCGCTCAAGCCTACGCGTAACAAGAGGCATACCCATTGTAGCCGCCTTTTCGCCAAAGATGCTTCTGCCACTTAAAGCATTGAGCGCATCTATCTGTTCTTCGGGCCGAAGGGTATACGAAGCGGGCTTAGCCGGGGTCGGAAGATTTACGTCGTAGCTGGGGATGCCTTCGGCATCAACGCCCTTATAAGCGCCCTGCGATAATGGGGTTGCGGCAACCGCTGGGTTCATCCCAAATATGCGGGCGCGCTCTTCATTGACAGCCTTTTTCTCAGCAGCAGTGGCAGTCGCTAGATTTTCATCAGCCTTACCGCCCATATACGCGCCCATGAACTGACTTAGCGCCTTACCCAAGCCACCGGCAACGGAAGGCTGGGCTGCGATGCCCTTATAGGTCAGGACTTCGGGCTGCTGCTGGCCCTGCTGCATCAGCAATTCGGCCAGCTTCTGCCGCTTGGCAAGGGCAGCCGCCTGAGCCTCATACGGCAAGCCTGACAGGTCTTCACCCTTGGTCAGGCTAGTCCATGCGTTCTGGATAGGATTGACAACATTTTGATTGAAATATGATTCTTCAGCCATTTTAGATACCCGGAATCTTAATCATGGGGGTCGATGCAACGTTGGCAAGCGGGTCTGGCATATTAGACATATAGCCAGAAACGCCCTTCAGGAGCGCGTTTCCGAAGCCTGCCGCCGCCGAAGGCATGGCGTGGATGCCCTTATAGGCGGTGGTTTCCAAGCCGTCGCCCTGGGCCTGAAGCAAAGCGGCCAATTTCATGGCCTTAGCTTGGTCTTCCGGCGTGGATGGGGCGGTCAGGGATGTCTTAATGCTTTCCCACCAAGGCTTTTCGCCAGTTTCTTCAGCCATTGAAAGCCTCCAATATCTTCATAGACGGAGCCAGCGCCGACTTCAAATCGGCCATGTTGGCTGCATATTTAGCATAAAATTCAGGGTATTTCAGCTTTGTCCAAGCCACCCGGTCAGCAGATTCGCCCATGTAGGCGGTGCAATCGTAGCAGTCTAAGCTGGTGTGCTTGATGGCATAGTGGTCAGGTAGGGTGGCCCGGTGCTGGAGGATGAACGCGAAGACCTGCTCCTCCGTCCATGTCTCTAAGGGCTGAATGCACAAAATGCCTTCTACGGTTTCTCCGTCAACAGCAGATGACCTGTGGCCTTCGTCCGCCCGTTGCCCGCGTATCATTTGTGTAATGCCGCGTTTTTTGGCTGCTTGCATAAGGGGTAACCCTATGTTTTCAAGGCAACATCCAAAATAAGTCTGTATTTTGATTGGCTTTTTTTGAGTCAAATTCATGCCAAACACCGTCCAATCAACGGGGACGACATCAGACGGGATGCCCGTCCGCTCAATCTGGGCTTGCTGGTCAGACTGAACTTCTATGAACTCCGTGGCTTCTGCCCTAATTTCATCAACAATTGCCAAAGTCTCAGGATAAATCTTGCCGGTATTAACCCAAAAGACGACAGGCTGCTGCTCGCGGTACATATACCAGCAAGCCAGCGAGTCTTTACCGCCTGAGAAAGCCAATCCCAATGTCATGCAAGGATCATCCCGCCAGCACCGGCAACGCTGCCGAGCATACCCATCATGCCCTGATTGTTAGCCGCCGCCTGATTAGCCTGGATACCGTATTGATCCATCGCAGCCTGACCCTGCTGCTGGACGCCTTGGAAGATGGGCGCAGCCTGAATGTTCTGGCCCGCGTATGACTGGAACTGCGGGGCCTGAATTTGAGAACCCGACATTAGGGCGCTGATCTGGTTCAGGGGCTGGTTATACAAGCCAAGCTGTTGAGCAAGGGCTTGCTGCGCAGCCGTATTTCCAAACTGGGCCGCACCAAGGTTCTGGTTAAACTGCTGGGCGGCAGCCTGATTATACAACCCAGCCGAAGCCCCGGCCTGACCGTAATTCTGGCCCATTGCGGCATTGGCCTGGTTCTGGGATGTGACGCCCTGACCGTAATTCTGGCCGATAGCTTGGTTCTGAAGCTGCTGGGAACTCATGCCCTGCCCGTAATTCTGGGCAATGGCCTGATTTCCGGCCTGGTTGGCCTGTAAGCCCTGGCCGAAATTCTGACCGATGGCCTGATTGCCCATCTGCTGCGCTTGGGCAGCCTGACCGAAGCCCTGACCCAAGGCGGCATTGTACATACCGGCCTGACCCATAGCCTGGCCGTAGCCCTGCTGGTTGGCGCTCATGTCGAGGCCGATGCCCTGCAAGGCAGCCTGGCTTAAAAGGTCGTTCTGGCTCTGCTGCTGCTCACGCATGGCGTTATTCCAGGCTTCAGAACCCGGCGTAATGCCCTGATTGGCAAGCTGCTGGGCGGTAGCCGCAGACTGCTGGGCAAGCTGGGGCTGGAGGCGGTTCATGATCGCCTGCTGGCCTGTCATACCGGCATTGACCGGCATGGCCGCAACGCCAGACATATCCGCGCCCGTCCTTAGGTTGCCGAACTGGCCCGCATTGACGCCCTGAGCCTGCCCGTAGGCACCGGCATCAATCCCCTGCGCCATGCCATACTGACCAGCCCCAACGCTCCCGGCCTGACCATACGCGCCGGGGGCAACGCTCCCCGCCATGCCGTACTGGCCCATAGCGGGGCCGTAATTGACCGGCATCTGCTGGCCAAGAGAAGTCTGGATTTCAGGGCCTCTGTATTGGAAAGGCGTACCCATGACGTTCTGGGCAGTCGTAATGCCCTGCTGGCCTAGATCGGCAAGGCTGCGCTGAACGCGCTGCTGAGATTCAAGCGTTCTCTGCGCTTCAGGCGTCAGCGTCTGGGTGACGGTAGGCTGCATATCGCCAGCCGTCGTAAACTGTGAAATATCAGGTGCCGCGCCTTGATCTATGGCATTGCCATACTCGTCCTGCTGCCCCTGCTGGCTCTGCCAGTTCTGCATGGCCTGGTCATAGCCAGCCTGATCTACCTTTTTAGACTGGTTATATGTAACCGTTTGATTGCCATACGGGCTGATGATATTAGGGTTGCTGAGAACTGCGGACTGGCGCGCGGCATCAACATTGGCCGCACCCTGAGCAGTAGCTGCGGCAGCGTAATTAGGCGCTGCGGGCGGCGGCGGTGCTGAACTTTTTCCCATAACGATCTCCTAAAAACCTGCAATACGCTTTTTTAAGCGTATAAATTACTATGTCACCTTCGGGGCTTGCGTCGGCTATTCTGCCTTCTTCCGCAAACCCCATTTTTTCAACCAATTTCATACTCTTTGCGTTTGTACTTCCGACTGGCAATATCACCTTATCGACATTGCAAACGTTGTAGGCGTAGTCAAAAACCGCTCCAAGATAGGCTGGCGTCAGACGCCCTTCGATGCCCATGTGAGCCATAATTGATCGGCCATTCCAGTTTTCGTACAATACTCCCGCAATAATCTTGCCGTCTTTTACTAATCCAATAGCGGTATCACCTTCGTGATAGACGCCATTAATTTTCTCAGCCACCCATCTTCCGATGTGCGGCCCACTAACTATACGCCAGCCCATCCGGTTTGATACACCACATCTGTCGAAGCCCATTGAATCTGCAAGCCGCTGCTGGCCGTCTTCATCTGTAGGCCGCCGCAGTAGCCGATACCCGTAATGCCCAGCCATGTGTTCTGGATCGCAAGATCAGCGCCCCACAGAGCCGTGTCCCAAGTGCTAGTAGCCGCATCCCAGACGCCATAAGCCGAGCCGGTAAAGGTCACCGGGGCCGTGGTGTCGGACGTATCAAAATCGATATTCATGCCAACGCTGATGACGGGATCGCCATTGCTGAAAATG
>Ga0181343_1001292_pt1 | contig 10057 bp, 15 predicted proteins | sample Su13VDMLBSD_FD_130110 | JGI IMG/M metagenome (GOLD analysis project Ga0181343, IMG submission 130110) | Freshwater viral communities from Lake Michigan, USA - Su13.VD.MLB.S.D | ecosystem: Environmental > Aquatic > Freshwater > Lake | place: USA: Michigan | collected 2013-07-15 | reverse complement strand
AGTACTCTGGGATGGAGCTATCCGTTCTAGTGATCACGCCAGTCAGCGCTTGGTCTTTGAAAATGAGGAATGTTAAATGAGCATTGTTGAACTGGTCTGGAAAACACCAGATGCAGAAGCTTTAATCACGAAGATGGCACGTGTGTCCGCGCCAGCTAATGAGAACAACATGGAGACTGCTCCTAAGTTGCTCCGTTACCTGATCAAGAATGCACACTGGTCGCCATTTGAAATGGCAAACATGTGTGTAGAGATTCACACCACTCGTGCAATCTCTACTCAGATCCTGCGGCATCGTTCTTTTTCCTTCCAGGAATTTAGCCAGCGCTACGCAGATATCAACTTGCTCGGTTCAACTTATGTTCCTCACTTGCGTCGTCAAGATGTAAAGAACAGACAGAACTCTGTTGATGATCTTGATGCAGAATTAACTGCTCAATATTACAGGCGCATCAGTACACTCTTTGAAGAGAGTGAACATCTTTACAGGGAGATGGTAAGTAAAGGTATTGCTAAAGAATGTGCACGTAACATTCTCCCTCTTGCATCTCCTACCCGTTTATATATGAACGGTTCCCTCCGCTCCTGGATTACTTACCTGTCTCTACGTGAGAAGAATGGTACTCAGCTCGAGCACATGCAGATTGCAAAAGATATTAAATCAATCTTCTGTGGGCACTTCCCCACCATTGCAGAAGCTTTGGGCGGCAACGAGCCCTGGGAGATTTAATATAGATGCTTCCTCCAGGGTCAGCCCATGGATGACGACAGCTTAAAGACCGCTGCTCTTGCAGCATGGTTAAACATTGTCTACGGCGGACAGGACACACGGGAGTACACCTACTCACTGCGTCTTATCCGTCGTGCAATAGAGAAAGTACCAGAACATATAAAGATTACAGAACCTGATTAACTGCCTGGGCATCCTTTGGAGTAAGTCCCAGGCCTTGTTGTATTTGCACACACCACGATGGACAACAACACCCAAACCAAACTACCAAAGGTTCCGGACAAAGCGCTTGAAGCTTTGAAGGCTGGTATTCAATCTGTTCTTGACTCGAAGGATTGGACTGGCTTTCTTTCTGCCATCAGGCAGATCCATGATTACAGCTTCAATAACAAGCTCTTGATTATGCTTTCGCAGCAGAAGCGTGGCTGGCCGTTCAGCCCACTTGTTGCAGGCCGGACTAAGTGGAATGAGAAATTTAATCGGCAGCTTAAGGAAGGAGAATTTACCAAACCGATTTGGATTCTTGCGCCAGTCCTTATTGACAAGCGCGACGAGAACGGCAATGTCATTCGGAAGTCGGATGGCACGCCCGAGAAGCTTGCTATTCGGTTCCGTGGAGTCAAGGTTTACGACCACCATCAAACCCACGGGGATCCAATCCCCGAACCAGATACTTCCACGATGCTAGCCCAGTTGGATCAGAATGCTCCGGCTGAAGTGCTTTGTGGCATGTACGGTGTTGCAGAACGTCGCTCTGTTCCAGTCCTCACCATTGGTGAAGAGGAACTCGGTAAAGCACTGGGCCGCTGCTGGTTTGAAAACAGTGGTCGTGCCAGTAGGATTGAACTCCGTAGTGACCTGAACACTGCAACCATGATCAGTGTGCTGGCCCATGAGCTAGGCCACGCCATCCTCCACAACCGTGATGAGTACCTGGAGCATGACTCGTCCTCGATCAAAGAACTCGAAGCAGAGTCAGTCGCGTATCTTGTTTGTTCTTATTACGGTTTGGATCTTGGTGGTCGCAGCTTCCAGTACATTGTTCATCACAACGTTGCGTCTGATGATGTTGTAGGTGACCTACTCAAGTCAGGTGATCGGATCTTCCGTGCTTACCAGGAAATCATCACAACTGTTGATCAGTTTGTTTCTCAAGAACAAAAGCAGCTGGTAGCTGCGTAATCTAAATCGTTTATCAATGAAAGGCTTTACCGCCACTAAAGAACAGCAGAAGCAAGCTGCCTACTGGATTGCTTGCTACACCAAAGATAATGAAGATGAACCCTTTGGCATCAAAAAGAAACTGGTCACCTATAAGCCAGGGCAGAGTAAGGATCGAGCGATCCTCAAGTACTGCACTGAACTCATGAAACTCAACCAGAACATCTGGGAGATCCTTGTTCATCAAGGTCCAGACCAGGTACCTGAGAATGGTGACCAGATCACACATCGTCTTAGCCGTGAACGCTTTGCAGGCTCGACAACGAAGATCTAGTCCTTTATAATTTCTTTGGTTCTGCAGACCACACCAGTGGCCACTGGTTGAGATCACAGAGTAGAAGCTGTGATGTCGCAACGATGAAGCAATGAGAGGAGTAAGGGCCGACCCTTACTTAATATCCGTGAACGGAGTCCTCTCTAACTTCAAAGTAAACCACCAGTTTGAATCGGGCGGTACTTAATACCACGGTACCTCAACCAAAGGGCTGGCCGATGGGCTAAGTTCCACCAAGCACGATTCTTTAAAGCTTCTTGGTGTCGGTTGTAGCGGACACCACGATAAGTTAATTCAGTCATGGCAATAGCCACATACAATTAACTATAAGAATCTGTAGTAATTGTTACCGTTTATGAGGTAACAATACTTCTTTAATTAGTATTAAGATTAGGGGCGCAACCCCACCGATAGCTACACGGCAGGGCTGTTCACTTACCAGCAAAAGGAAACCATAAAAACTTTTGCTCCCCAGGGCCTGTCATGGTTCTTCTACGGCCCTGACCACATCATACTCTGTTAATTCTTCTTTTAATTCAGGCTTACCATCTACAACATTGTTGTAGTGATCTTCACTTACGCAAGTACCAATGTAATCCATTGCTACACAGTGGGGCTCAACTTCATTCAGCCATTTCTGTACTGATAAAAATGTTCCACCAGCTGGGCCAAACATTCCACCATGTTTATTGTTTGGCCTAACTCTGATTACATTGCCACGTGCTTTACATAGTCCGTGTTCATCTTCTTCTAAATCTTCTGAAGTATGGACGTATTCTCCTTCAAAAGAGAATCTAATATCCCCTCCTACATACACTTCGTAACTATCAACGTTTGGATGTGTATGTTCTGGAATAATAAAATTACCTGGTACTGAAAAGAGTTGTACTTGGTAGGGTGCTTTTCTATACAGTAGCGTAGATGTTACTTCTCCGATTCGCCAAACACTTTGTTTTCTTGGTGCTGCCCAAATCGGAGGCATCTCAGTTAAGACCCACTCTAAAAATAAAGAAAGATCATCAAATTCCATACAGTCAGTGGCGTTCTTATAATGGAGTCTAAGTGACTTTACAACACCAATGCCATGGCTGTACTATCTAAACCAAAAATCATAGGGAGAGTAGCCTGTGATTCCGGTTCAATCGCTCTTGTTGATCCATCTTATCTCCAGGTATCGGCTACAGATACTGTTCAGCTTCCTAATTGGAATCTGTTTACTTCTGTTGATACTGAAGTTGGAGATGGAGACTTTACTGTCTATGCTCAACGCGACAGCCGCGGCTGTCTCCGTCGTGTCATTATTGAAATTGAATGACTTCTCCGTTCATCTTTTTGATCTGGTTTCTAGTCAATATTATCTTCCTCTTTAACTTTAACTTGCCCGCTGGCTACCTTGTCATCGTCAACCTATCCTTTATAGTAGCCAGTATGCTTTCTGAGACGGAGCAAGAAAACCGTTTATGACCATCCTGCTTGACCCCAGGCGAGAGCCAAACCGCTGGCTGGCTGCCATGTTTGATCACCTGTTACAGGTTGGTGATCCTGACTCAATTGAATCTCTGCGCTCTGGTTACTATCAACTCTGTAATGTCATTGAACCTGCTCTGATTGAGAGCTTGTTTGAACCATGGATTGAAGCATATCTTCAAGGACTTGAGGATAAAAGTCAACCCGAAAACATTCAAAATATCTCTCGCCCACCACGGGAGTTAGCTGATCTTCCGGAACCACTGGAATGATTCGGCCCAGCTCATAAAGAGGATCACCTTTATAAGGCGGTCGGTGCCACCAGATTCTTTTCTTCTCTAAATCAACAATAGAATCTGGGTGGTTTTTTACCCAGTAATAATAAGACCTGAATTGTTTTTCAGGGTATCGGGATCCACAATCTAAATAAAAACAGTCACCGGGTTCTAGTTTCCAACGCAGCTTTAAGATTGCATTGGCAGCATAGTTTAAAGTTTTGATTCCACTCTTACCTGTTAGATGGCTTTTAAGATTGTTTGCGCGTTTATTCTTTTTATTTCTGTACCAATCATTAAGCTGGCGTTTCGATTTGCTTACCGCAAAATGAACTTGCCACATCCAGTTCTCACCTGACCAGATCTTCAATGGTGTAAACGTAACCTTACAATACTGATCATTGATCTTAAAAGTAGTGGTGCTACGCTTGCGGCATACTTTATAGGTCATGATGTGGACGATTTAATTCAGGCAATCCAAAGAGATCCTGAGCTTTGGGATATCGTGGAGCGCCTAAAGAACCCTGATGAAGAGCTAGAAGATTTCTTGCTTAGCTTAGCTCATATGTTTTCCATTGAGTTTCAGGAGCTACACAAGACAGATCTTTCTGACAAGCTTGCTTCTTTGTTTGGCGGTCTGCCAAGCAAGTCTCTGATCATGGCACCGATGCTGCTGCACATTGCATTGGATATCTTTCTGATGCGTGCCATCCCTGATCAAATGCAAGGAGCGTGACATGCAACGCGGTTATGTTCTTTGTAACCATGATCTTTCCCATGTACTCTGCTTTACGCCAGGGAAAGACGGGGTTGTTTTACAAGACATTGACAGTACAAAAGTACTGAATCAAGCAATGTGCCTGCACGATCTGACGGAAGCAAAAAATATTTCACAAAGGCTTCAGGACAAAGACCTGACAGCTGACCTTGAGATTGTTAACGTAGCTCGTCTCTACAAAAAGTTCTTTTGATCTGGTACCAATATGAGATTAGTATTGGACCTTGAGAGTAATGGATTGCTTCCACAGATGGATACAATCCACTGCATTGTGCTGCGTGATCTCGATACTGGTAACATCATTAGCTGTGCTGATCAACCTGGTTATCACAGCTTAGAAACAGCATTAGATTTTATAAAAGAAGCTACCTTAATTGTTGGTCATAATGTAATTAAGTTTGACTTACCTGCACTCAGAAAAATATATCCAGGTCTACAACTTAAACCTAATGTTCAATACTATGACACCCTAGTGGTGAGCAGGGTTATGTGCCCTGAACTTGAGCCAGTTGATGCTGCAAAGTTCTCTCATATCCCACGCAAATACTTCGGTCGCCACAGTCTTGCTGCCTGGGGTGAACGTCTTGGTGTTAGCAAAATTAATTTCAAAGAAGAGAGCAAGAAAAATGATGAAGAAGTTAAAGATGTGTGGGAAAAATGGACACCTACAATGCAAACTTATTGTGAAGGTGACGTAGAAGTATCGACTAGACTATATGAATATCTTTCCTGCCAAGAGCTTGATGCCAGGTGTCTAGAACTAGAGCATGAATTTGCTTTAGTCATGGCACAGCAGGAAACATTTGGGTTTCCCTTCAATGAAAAGGCAGCCTATGCGTTGGTCAACACGCTCAAAGCTCGACGCTCTGAGCTTGAGGATCGACTCCAAGAAACCTTCCCGCCAATCGAGGAAGAGCGCTGGTCGCAAAAGACTGGCAAACAACTTAAGACGAAAGTTACAGTATTCAACGCTGCTTCCAGGCAGCAAACTGCAGAGCGTCTTAAAAGTAAGTACCCAGAAATTACATTTGAATCGACTGAGAAGGGGAGCCCTAAGGTTGATGACGATGTTCTGGAACTGCTTGGTCAGAACTACCCAGAAGCTAAGCTGCTCGCAGAATACCAGCTCTTTAACAAGAGGCTCGGTCAAATCGCAGAAGGTAAAGAAGCATGGCTAAAACATTGCAAGGTCTATAACGATGGCCGTATTCATGGCGAAGTTATTACTAACGCTTGTATTAGCGGCAGATGCAGCCACAAGAGGCCCAATATGGCCCAAGTCCCCAGTGTTGGTCACGCTTTTGGAGATGAGTGCAGGGCTCTGTTTCATGCTCCTGATGGTTGGCTGCTGGTTGGTACTGATGCTTCTGGACTAGAACTCAGGGCCCTTGGCTCTTGGCTTGCTTACTTTGATGATGGTGAGTACGCCAGGTTGGTCAGCACTGACGGTTTCGATATCCACACATACAATGCCAAACTCTTTGGGATCTATGATGGTGTAGGTGAGATCAGCAAAGCAACTCGTGATCTATCGAAGCGGCTTATTTATTGCATCTTGTATGGTGGCGGTGCAAAAAAGACTGGATCCATTATATCTCCTGATGAAAGTACCGATACCCAGTACAAGCAAGGTAAGAAAACTATTGATACGTTCTATAGCAATCTACCTGCTATCAAGAAGCTTAAAGATCTCATCGAAGATCGCATTACGCAACGCGGTTATCTCACTGGTATTGATGGCAGAAGGTTACAGATTCGCTCTAAACATTCGGCCCTCAACCAACTTCTCCAATCCACAGGAGCAATTGCAGTAAAGAAAGCAACAACAATTCTATACAATGATCTAACAGATAAAGGTTTAATCTTTGCACAAGACTGGGGCTTTGTTGCACATGTGCATGATGAATATCAATCTTTAGTTAGACCCCAACATGTAGATCTGTACAAAGAATTAGCTATTGATTCCTTTAGAAAATCAGGTGAGTACTTTCAACTTAAGTGTCCACTAACTGGTGAAGCACGAGTAGGAAAGAACTGGAAAGAAACTCATTGAGGAGCTTTAATCTCATAACCAGATCCTGGCTTAATTAAACCCAAAGCATCTGCCAAAGGAATTGCGCCACGAGGATTTCCCTCTTTCAGCATTTGTATACCAGCTAGAGGATTTCGCATTGAAGGATCAGTATATTCAGGAGTGTAGTAATTGAAGTCATAACGATCTGTTATTTGTTTAGTTGTTGGGTTAATCCAGAAACGCCCCAAAGACTCTGATAATACTGAGCCTGCAGGAAAGTCCTTTTGTCCAACTGGAACGCTTCCTTTAGTGCTTATTGCTTTTTGAGAGGAAATATATTTAGGAATATTTGCGGAATTCAAATCATCCACGGCAAACATACGCGCAATCAAAGGGTCCTCGACTTGCGTTAGTTTTTCTTTTATCTTGGCTTGCAATGCAGTTTCCCATTGAGGGTTTAGTATTTGTTTTGGGCTTCTTGCGCTTGCATAAGCACCAGGTATTTCAGCTCGAACAGCAGGCGGCAATTCAGTTAGTGGTTTAGATGTACCACTAAGGAATCGTGCATACATCCCTTCAACAGGAGGCACGACACCTGCAGATAAACCTTTATCTAATACAGGAATTACAGCAACATCCCGAATATTAGTTAGTTTGACAGCATTCTTAACCGGTTGAGTTGCACGCGATACAGGAGAAGCTACTCCGCCTCCAGGTAACCATCCTCCTAAAGAGCGATCAGCCTCACGCCAAACATCTCCAGCCTTTCGAAAGCCGCCTGACAACCAATTCGGAAAAGGCATCCTAAAAAATTCTTGAGTCTGCTACTCCTTTTATTTTAAAGAAAAGAAGCTTCAGAACTGATTCCAAATAAAATAGATATATACATTATCATGTTGCCGTGCATCTACCTGACAACATTGATGCTGATCATGTTGTCATCTTGCAAAAGATCGACAAGATCATCCTTGCTGCAGAAGAAAAGGAATATGATATTGGCTTTAGGCGTCGCCTGTATGCCCTAAGGAATCTTGTTGTTCATCACTCAGGTAAAGCACAAGACTTCAAAGATGAAATAGAAAGCATCATTCATAAGAATAAGAACAAGATTCTTACTGTAGGTATTGCGCTAACAAGTTCAATTCTTATACCTTACTTTGTATTAACAAGAACAACTTGGTTGATGCCAAGACCAATTACGTGCAAAGAGTTTCCTACTAAAAGCACTATGTATCCAGGGCGGATACAGATCTGTATCAACGGGGTTACGAAGGCTTACTCTGTACAGAATGGAGATGTTGAATTGGATCTAACCTTTCTCCAGGCTCCTCACCAGCGTGTCCAGCTGGATGCTATTTTCTGGATTGCAGACCAGCTTGGAGATAAGAATGTAGATTACAAAGGTGAGTACAACATTGAACGGGTTAGAATCTATCACAAGAGTTTTCTTGTTGAAGATAAAGAAGAGAAAGTTAGTGCCTGGTTAAATCCAATTGTTCCAGCTGATGTTCAACTTCCACTATGGGATTATATCCGATCTCTAAAGAACACTTATAACTTTGACCGTATGCCAGTCGAAGAAAAACTAAGTAACTATATTAAACGTGTTGGTCCTTTACTTGCTGGTGTTGGTAGTATTGCTCTTACGATTTACAGGTTTGTACGCGCTGGACGGACTCTTGCTTAGTGAGTTGCGATTAGCTTGGGCGTCAATTCCAAATGATGCCAGCGTTGAAGTAAACACTGCAGCAACAAATGTCGGATCCATCTTCTCTAGCTTGCCTGCATAACCTAAGGTCAGCAAAGCAGAAGACCAGAACAAGATAAAGATCCGAACAATAGTATGGGCAGATAAGTTTTTACTTTTTCTTTCCGCCATTCTTAGCCTTACGTGCTACTGCATTGCCGCTATTTTGTTTAGCGTTTTGCTTTGCAGTAGCTGCCTTATCTTTCTTATTTTTAGACTTTGCCATTTCAAATTAAAGTATATCTATTATTCTATCGACTAATTTCTTCCCAATCCATAGATGCTAATACATCTGCTCCAGATGTATTTGCAGCAACAACTAAAGTGATTTCGTAAGCAGTAGAAGTAAAGCTGTTCCTCTCCAGTTGGAAAGAAAATAAAGCTTCTTTCAAGATATCAACTGGAGTAGATCCTTGGTTAGAACCATTAAAGAAACCAGAAGCTAACACCCTTCCACCTGCAAAAGATGTACCTGTAATGTTATATTGAACAGCTGAATCATCTCCGGCGCTTAGCCATGTTCCTCCTGTAGTTGTACCCGATGCAATTACTTTCCAGTTATAGTTTGCATTGTTGGTAATCCCCATAATTGATAATGCTGTGAGGATAACAATTGCATCTAAACGATTCGGTGATGCCTTTAAACGCAAAGAAATAACAGGATAGTAAGTTGCAATTGTAGTTAAATCACGTGGAGCATTAATAGCTGTTTCAACTGATTGTTGTAAGCCACGAAGTTCGTAGCCACCTTCTGAAATAACAGTGGAACAAACTTGCTTTAACGTACTTGCACTAGCTGTTGCGCCAGTGTTTTCAATCTCGTAGCGGAGCGGCAGAGATGCAGTTGTAATATAGGTTGAAGTAATTAAGTTGGCGTGGTGAAATGTATGACAAGGAACAAAGAAACCGTCAATAATAAAACCTGTGCGAACAGAGCCAAGACCAAGCCATTCAATGTCCATCCAAAAGATTTGAGCTTTTGTAATGTCAAGTACAACTCCAGATGGACCTGTGCCGTCTAACTTATCAACGTTCCAGTTAGCTTGCGAGACACTTGTTTCTGTAAATACACCAGTGGAAATACTTCTTTCTACAAGAGATAAGGTTGAACCACTAAGTTGTAAATAGATCCCATTGTCTGCACCGAAATAACCTACACGTTGGCGCAGTCCAGTTTGACCTGGAGCCATAACAAAAGTATTTAAAACTAAAAGAGATTTGCCAGGTTGGTAAGAAAATACTTTTGTTGTTTCTCTATAGACCCTAGAACCCGATGAAGTTGTGACACTCAGATCAACCAAACCTTCATTGGGTTGGAATGTAACTGCACCTCCAGTTGCTGTGCTGCTATTCCAAAGACCGTTATCTTTATAACGGTGGCTGGAATCAAACAGAGTTAACGGAGAAGAAACCCGTAGACGACCAAAAGCATCAGTAGATGTACTTGGATTCCCTGTTATAGGGTTTGAAATCGAAACATTTAAGACCTGATCATCAGGGTTTAAAACCTTAACGACTTCGTAACGATTTAAATCCCTTTCAATTACAGTT
>Ga0181343_1001290_pt1 | contig 10067 bp, 6 predicted proteins | sample Su13VDMLBSD_FD_130110 | JGI IMG/M metagenome (GOLD analysis project Ga0181343, IMG submission 130110) | Freshwater viral communities from Lake Michigan, USA - Su13.VD.MLB.S.D | ecosystem: Environmental > Aquatic > Freshwater > Lake | place: USA: Michigan | collected 2013-07-15 | reverse complement strand
TATACATTGTTTGCTACAAGGTTTCCGACCACCGCGGTGCCAAGTCCACTATCATCAATAAAGGTACTAATGCCATGTGAACCCGACAATCCTAATTGCCAGTTACCCGGGTCAACTGCTTGCTTTAAGCGTGAACGTTGTACGTTGATAACGTAAATATCTTCTGAATCTATTTCATCGAATGAGAACAAAGAAACGTCCTTATTCAACAAGATATTACGATATTGTGCGTATGTGACTTGGGTGGGTAACGTTGACGTATTTAATGAGGTAAGCGCAGGAGAACCCGCTCCACTTACGTGCCCGTATGCTACGGAGAATTGAATATCAGACGTAGTGGTGTCTGCTCCGTTATAAAGGTCATAATAAAACTCACCGGAATTTGCAACTTGGACACTTGAAGTAAATACTGCTGAAAGACTTCCCGTGTCTCCCGACCACATTCCCGTAGTTACTTCATTACTACGCAATGCTGTTATGTCGCTGCCGGTATCAAACGTTGTGAAAATACTGTATGCCATATGTTATTCCTATTATGCGATTGTTGATAACGTAAAGTTATATACGGCACCGGATGTTCCACCAAAAATTGAAACAGAGGTTGACCCGGACTTTGACTTAGCTGAAATCTTAAATTCTAATCCATTTGCTACAATTGAACCACGACTATTAGCTGGTACAATTCCCGTTGCCGGAGTTACAACTTGTACTTCTGCTAATGAACTATCTGCCAAGAGAAGCGTATAACTACTTTCCGCTTGTTGACTATCGGACGTATACGTTGTGGTAGGTCTGATAGTAATATTGGGGGTTCCAGCGGTAGCATTCTTATAAATGGTTACGGTACCGTTTGCTGGAATTGTTGTACCTTGAATAGTAATTTGCGGAATAACTACTGACCCGTTTGATGTAATTGCATCCGTAATGGTCACTAATTTATATCGCATAATTTGTGTTTCATCAGGAGTTGCTTCTAACACAGGCATGTTTTCAATAATAGCACCGTAGTAATTGGAACCGAGTGGATGAGCCGTGTTATATAAACTATAGTCCACTTCATCGTCTGCGACAGCGAACTTGGTAATTTGGAAATTACCAGTGCCGGTTCCTTGTGACAACAGTTCCCGTCCACGATTGGTTAATATAGCGTCCACGGTGATTGTGGATTTATCTAGGTATCCCATATTTCTTAATCTCCTGAGTAAGGTACATCTACTATAAGTATAAAGTAATTTAATTTAAGTCAATTATTTAACGTTCAGCTGACCGGCCCCACCAAAAGTAATTGTATCCATTTGTTCTGGGATTTGGACAGTTGCGCCCCCGCCCGAGGTCGTTTGGGTAGTATTTGTGTTTACCACCACATTAAATTCACTAGAAATTGATACACTAAATGGTGGTCTATTGTCAAATGTACTATTGACATCACGACAACCTAGGTAATTTCTACGTTTTAAAGCAGTACCATTATCTCTACTAAACTTATAATGGCGAGGAAGATATCCCATTGGTGACAGGTTATCTGGTTCGTATGCGAAATAATCAAATGTAATTTCTGATGATATCGAAGAAGTAGTTTGATTATTGATGGTATAATAAATATTAGACCCCTGAGTTTGCATCAAGACATACGGAAATACCATGGGGACTTGTTCAAGTAAACCATCGAATAGAACGCCTGAACTTCCACTTGGAAGTGAATTAAAATCACGGGAGATGTCTGCGTTTCTATTTGCATCCGATGCGTACATACGAACTCGTAGTCCAGGTTCGCCGGACACCCCATATAGACTAAATACATTTGCTATCTTAATTACACCCGTCGTGCCTTGAGCCGAAGAACCGGACGCATAAGTAGCGACAGGTAGGACGGTGGAGTTTCTTCCATATTCTAATGCCATAGAACTTGATGGAAGTAATGTTATTCTAGCGTAAACTCTGTCTACTGGCGAATCCGTTCTAGTGTCTAGCCGTACGGTGTATAATTGCTTGTATAATGTATAAATATCATAATAATATTTACCACTTCCTTTGTGAAAATAACTAGTAGTTCCCACTTCTGTCAAGTCTGCCCGAGGTGGAATGTTGTAGAACGGTATAAGGGTGTTTTCTTCACTGCTCAACCGTGATGAAATTCCAAGATATGGATTACGAGCATATCCAGTGGATAGTGTACCATCCCCAACCGTTGTATCTATGGTCAAGGCTTCTATTGAATTAAATGAACTATTATTATCCAGTAGCGATGATGTGACACTTGAATTACCAATAACTTGTTTTACTCGACGGAATGGTGGTAATTTTGATGATTTTGTACTGTCTACTACATCAACCGTATCTGTTACTTTTAATGAGGCAGACATTGGTAATGTATATGAACTTGCTGATGGTAATAAACTAAATTTTCCGTAATTTATAGAGAAATCATATGCTCCAACCGCGCTTGAACCGGACCCAGACACGTATGCATCAAAGTCTTTTGTATTGCTGCCATCAACTCTGGTTGAGCGAACTAACGTGTCCTTGTTACGTGATAGAATAGATGATTCAACTACAATGCCATCAAGTAACTTAGCACGAGCTGGTGTCATTTCGTCTGCCAATTCACTTGGACCTTGTACTAAGTCCTTAAAGAATCTAATATATTCGTTTGGATTTACAGTTTGGTTAAAATACTTCTTGTATTGACGTTGTAAGTTGTCAAGAGTACTATATACAGACCCCGTGATATAGCGTGGACTACCAATGATGTTATTGACATCCACCACGCCCATCGACCGCATAATATTTTGATTGATGTAGTCTACTGGAGAAATATTAAATGCAACTACATTTTGTCCCCCAATATACTGCTTTTCTTCAATTTGCTTTATACTGACCTTTGAACTAAGTACTCTACTTCCACTTTCATCAATAAACTGCTTGCTAAACTCTGGTGCAGGTGCGACAACAACCTTCTTATTGGTGTACACCGTAGAGCCAACAATTGGAGTAAATTGTTTAATTGTACGAGAAATTCTATTAAACGATGCGGTGGTAAATCCAGTCGCCGGCAATGTGGCTACGGTGGCTACGTTTTGATATGGACTTTCGTTAACTACAGATGCAGTAATTGATGATAGTGGTTGACTAAATGGTACGTGTACATATAACGTTGCATATGACGAAGTATAATTACTTCCATAGTATGAACCTGGGTCGTATGCTTGTGAAATAAAGTCATCGTTTGAGATATTTTCTCCCCAAACTCTAATTTCATCTACTATACCATCAAATTTTTCACTAAGCTTAATAGAACCAGACCCACCAACATAAATGTGGGTGGTACCACTCCATAGCGAAGAAAGATTTGCAGATGCAGATTCTTGGAATAATATTTGGTCACCATCGGTTTGAATGATGGTAATATCTGACGATTGACTACGCAACATAATATTGGTATAGTCATCACTGAATAATGGGAAATAACTACTGGTAGCGATAATAGCTCTTCCAGAACCACTTACTACGTGAATCTTACCGTATTCTGTCTTTGAAGCTGATGGGTGAGGAATTAAATCTACAGCCCACGTATCACCGGTAATAAGCGAACTATTTTGTAACTTGTTTGGAATAAATCGTAGCTGTACAGTTGATGCTGCTATAGATGAAGAAACAAATGGAACTTTGACAAAGTTATCAACTGAGGCAGTGAACTGTAACCCGTAGGTTAATTCATCTGACTTAATATAATTTCCTGCTAATGGATGTGTAGTTTCCTTAATTTGTAGGACTGGTGAATTGATTCCGTAAGTATTTAATAATGCATCAAGCGATGTACGTGACCCCTTGGTTTTATTAAAGTACACCATACTGTGTAAGAAACGCTTCCACGTTTCTGCCACATATGCACGTGACCCAGTTTCACCGGTAAATTGTGCATTAAATGTTTGTAAACTTTCCAGTGAGTACACATTCGGTAGTTGTAAACCAAACGACCGAGCCACTTCATACACTTGGTCCATCGTCAATTCTTCTAATGGGTCTATCTTAGTCGAATAAATATTATGGAATTGGTCAATATATACTTTAATATTATCCATCAAGTGACCGACCATAGACATGAGCATTAAGAACTCATCGGAGTCCGCATCTTCTTGAATATGGTTTGGTAAACTCTTTATTAAATAATTTGGATTACTGTTGTCATACCGTTCGGCAATACCTTGCTGTACTGTTAGCCAATTTGTTGCTACTGTACTATTTGGACTATGTACAGTTCCGTCTACCTGTTTTGGCCACGAACCAGTGGCATTATATTCAACTTCGGATGTTACATAGTATGCGCTAGCTGAGTAGGCGATAGATTGACTTGCGTAATAAAGGAACTGTTCATATTGGTCAAAATTTCTGATGATGTTTTCCTTTTCTCGTGCCTTTAACATCAAACTAATAGTACTACTTGATACACTTGATGAAATACTAGCCGAAGTTAACTCTTCAATTTTTAAGAGCTTTTGTTTAAATGCGTCAAGTCTATTGTAAGCAGACCCAAAGTGTATAAAATTATTATAATCAGTGAAATCAATATTCAATTCAGATGACTTAAAGTCTCCACTAAACCATCTTCTAAATACCGTGTCATCGTAGGTAATCGTTGTACCATTGACAATTCCGCCAGCAGACCCCGTTGCAAGCCCTAATGTAGTAAGAGAAGCATTTGTAGCTGCCATCTTATTGTCTACAAAGTTTCTCGAATCCATATTAAATGGACGTAAATATGGAGTATTATCTAACGCGGGACCGGCATCAAATTCTACGATATCTACTATAGATTCTGCTAATTCTCTACTGATGAATGCCCGTGTTTCTGTCGCAATGGTGGGGTCAAGTGCAGTTAGTAACTTTAACTGTACGGAACCACTAGTTTGGGGGGCAAGACGCCAAGATTCTGCTACGTATTGTCTATCGTTGCCAAAGTTAAGTAATGTCTTATATTCTCTATTTTCGTCAAAGAAAGTTAATACCTTTTCTCGAATTACTTGACGAGCTGCATTTGCCATCGCAGAAAACAATTGTACGTTTGCCGTAGACAATGTAATGCGAAGCGGGATGCTAATACTTGCTTGTTCTACGTCCGGTGACCGTGATAATGTTGGATTTTGTAGATTTAAGATAGAATCAATTAAATCTATATAATTTTTAAGATATATTAATGCGTGTACATATGTACGTTCTAATCTATCTGCACCACTAGTTTCAGATTTAAATGGAAAATAATTTGTTAGTGCATCTTTATTAACCCATTCTGGTCTTTGAGTTCCATTCCCACCAGGACCAGGATGTTCTGGAAGGGTGATTGCGTTACCGGATTCATTTGAAACACAGAATAGCGCGTCAGCTAATGATTCTCGTACAAGAAGTGCAATAGCTTCTTCCGTAGAGACTTGATTACTCTTAAATTGTAAGTCTGATTCTTTTCTAGAATCATACAATCTTTCAATAGAACGTCGATTACTGTTTCCTGCTATGGCTTGAGAAGTAATATTTGGGAAATCTGCGCGTGTCATTTTCCACGGAGCAGCGTTATCTTCTCTACCTTCTTGTCGTCTTTGAGCAGCTAATTTTATTCCAGCTGTTATTATTGCTATATAAGCAGAATATCGTGCAAGAGTAGAAATTCCTGCTCCAAGTGCAGATCCACCTACCAGATTTGCATTGGCTACATTTAATGCAGCTAAACTATTGTTAAAAGTTTGTAATGCATAAGCTGCTTGTGTTGCTTGTACTGCAAATCCTGCTCCGGCCGCTACTCCTGCTGCAGTTGTAAAATTTAAAGCATTTGTAGCAGCATCATTTTGTACACGTTGGGCTTCTAGTTCTAGCTCACTGAGATATTTTTGAACCTTATCAATTTTAACCGCACCATCACCAAAAAACTTTGGGTCAGTGAAACTGTCGTATATAATTTGTATTTTACGTTTCTTCTCTAATAAATCACCAGAACTAAAGAATATTTCGTTAAACTTTTGTCCTAATTCATCCACTTCGGCCGGACTTAATTCCGTAGGAACGCCTAACCCCAACTGCACATTTTGTGCATTTTGGGTTACCCGTTTGTATGCTTCATTTTGAGTGTTAACAAATATTCTAGACATATTTGATTTTGTTAGGCTTGTGGAGTAGACGGTAGTGAAGACGATGAACTATTGTCTCCCGGAACAGGAGCTGTTCTAACTTTAAATATAATAGTAGCACTTCTATTGTTATCTGCGCTAACCGTAACCGTAGTTTCTCCAGGAGATATTCCACGAATAATTCTTGGATTATATGGATTGAAATCTGCTTGAGTATTTGTTGGCTGTTCTACTTGAACAATACTCATATTATTCGACCTCCATTCTACCCCTGATGATAAGTCTTGGTTACCATCAAGGTCATAGACAGAGATATTGACCTCTATTCGTTCACCAACATCTATAGTATAAATATCGTTCTGAACAACTATTACGTTCTTAGGAGAATTATTTTGACCAGTTGGATTAATAATAGGAAAACTTCCGGACTTAATTTCTAAATTAATATTCGGATAAATAACGCTTTCTGGGATATTTTCTATTTCAGGAGGTAGGTCTAACTTGACCAACACAACTTTACTACTACTTGGATTTAACACTACATTTCCAGTTGGATATTTTAAACTATTTCCATTAGCAGGATCTACAATGTTTATCCACGGCACCGTAGTAGTCATGTTGACAGTAATAGGTATCTCGCTATCAGAATTTGCCATAGCTAGTGGAATATCCGATACTGTGGCGGGATTAAAATTATAGTTTCTAATATAATCTATGCTACTTGAAGCAATTACATAAGAAAACTTTTCACGAATATTATACGTACTCATATTAAATCAAACCGGTAACGTTGTGGATTATTCTTTTCATCTTCTAAGGCTGTATCGTACGCGATATCAATTGCATTAATTACAATAGTGTCCAACTGTGTTTCTGTAAATGATGAACTGCCCGAAGAAATTAGTTTTTGAACAGAACTTAGTGCCAATGGATATGCATTATTTAATATATTTTGTGCAATCGTATTGATACCAATTTGTGTACCACGGTCCTCATCAAATCCGTATTGAATCAATTTTTGACCTGACCCACTAGCAAAGTTTTGATAAATTGAAGAACTATCAATTTTAGCTGAACTTGCTGGTACGTTCAGTTGTTCTGACCCAGGTTGGTTAAATATTTGTTTTAATACTGGTTCTATCCATGTTGTATTGATACGAGGAATAGCAAATTGTTCTAAATTTGATTGCTTAGTTAAATCGGTAAGCTTTAGTTCTACTTCTTTTCTTGATGGTGAAATTTTATTTATTTTTAAAATTCTATTATCATAAGCACCAACTTCATTTGCAAAGAAGTTTAATATAACTTCATACTGACCAATTGGTAAAATTAATTCTGGTAACTTCGAAAAATCTATATACAATAACTTACGTTGAGTATTATCTGGATATTGTAATGTTTCTGTACTGATTGCTTGGCTACTATTTGGAATAAAGTCAGAGAATATTAGACTATTATCTGCTAAACTGTATACGTTAATTTCAATATTATTTTCTAGTAATGCTTCTGAAAAATCAGCAGGAACTTCCATATCTAACAAGTCATCTGCCTTGTTATCTACAACGCGAGAAACAGTATATTTAGTATACTGTTGTGCGAGTTGATTGATGTTCGTCTTAAAATTCTTTTGATTTGCCATTAGTCAAGCTCTTGGAAGTTTTTATTAATTCTGGTTGCCCATACAGTATAATCTAGCTTTTCTTTATAAATTGGTGTATAGTACGTACTGCCGGTTGGATTTAAACTACCAATAATCACAGTCTGAGCGGTGTTGGAGTAGTTGGTCACCACGGAGCCGCTGTGCCCGGAAGCAGACACATCAAATGTAGATATAGACAAGTCTATAACTTCTTTATTTGCGATACTAGCACTATCTGGATTTTGTTTATTTATGATTACGAATGGCATAGACTATTCAACTTTAAATAATGTTTCTGTGTCAATTACCCGAGAATATTCCCCAGAATTAATCTTTAACTTTAAGGTATAGAATCTACCAACATATAATGGGGTTGTGTCAAGTACGATATAAGAACCGGTTGGGTCTGTACTAATCTTACTATAGTCATCAAATCCTATAACCGTTATATTACTTTGCGTGTCTACGATTGAATAATATGATGATGTTGGAAGATAATACTTGTTCTTGTATCGTAAAGTACTATCAAATGAACGTAATGGATATTCATCACGAACAACAAGATTTACTTTAGTAATATCGCCCTTGGTATATATTTCTCTTAAATTTGTAGGAGCTATTTTAACGTTTAGCGTAGATGGTACTGCTGCTAAACTTCCAGTAACAAAGCTCTGATTGTCCCATGCTACTTCTAGTGTAGGTTGGTGAATCGTATGCGTTTGAGTAGAGAATATTTTAATGTTTCCCTTATTTGTAGCGTCTTGTTCATCCGTTGTTGGGAATTGTAATCCCAATCCATAAAATGTAGCTTGAAGAGATTGACTGACGATGGGTCTGATAATGTTTGTAACATCTAGTCTGATATCTTGTAATGGATATGTTGATAATGTTATACTTCCAGAGGTGGATGTTGTTAAGAAATCACCACCAGCTAAACTCCACGAAGTTGACGTACTTGGTCGTTCCCATGTTGCACCATCGTTTACATTTTCTACGTTTTGATAGAAAAATCCACTACCTTCATCCCACGATTGAGATACCTTATAAACAATAATTTTTTGATTTCGCTTTACGGTGTCAGCGTTTGCTAATTTTAAATTTAAAAAATAACTGGCCGTAGCTGGCACTGTTGCTGTGGTTGGTAAGTCAAAATATATTAAGGAACGTGCTGACCCAGTTGCATATGCAGTAGAGCTGATAAAGTCTACACTAGTATTAATGACTTTACCGATTTCTAAAATTTCATCTAGCCCAGCATTATTTGTTGGAAATGCTTGGTAAAGAGTCGTGTCCTTACTGGCGGTTAATATTTTTCTCATTGTGTTGCGTTCCCTATGATGTCAGTTTGTGGATACTTCAACTCAAAGATACTTGGGTCAAGACTTGGATAAATAACCCCATTTATCGTGGCTTCATCAATATCATATCGGTAATTTTGGTAGTTTGCACCATCTTTGAATTGATACTTGTTAAAGACTCTAACCCCACGAACTGATTGTACACCGTCTACTAACCCAATAGCGTATGAAATATCAGCCAAAACAATTGGTTGATTTATGTTCCATCTTTCAATGTTAAAGAATTCTTGTACTGTACCGATGCATCGTGCTAAAACATCGTTTACATTATAGTTTCTAAGAACTGATATATCGAATTGAACTCCAATATTGATGACGAATGCATCTAAAATATTAACATCATCTGTTAGGAGTCTGAATTGTTCTAAATATCTAGCTAAATTATCTTTTGTTACCGTGTTTAATGTAGCAAAGTTACCGTTTGTATCATATCCCAAGGTATATAAATTGATAGAGTTGGGTTTTACAGGATTTTCTACATACGTTCTTTCATTATTTGCTGCTAAAATTCTATTGATTTGTTCATCACGAATCGCATATGCTTTTGCAATACGACCATACTTTGCTGGTAGTGCGTATGCTCTTACTGCATAGTCTTCTGCGGTGACCGCACGACTTTGTGCGTTAAAGAACGCTAATGCATTTTGTCGAATTTCATCTAAAGATTCACCGTCTCCACCGCCGGTAGCAGGTAAATCATTTGTAATTGTTACAGTTTGTAATGCTGCACTGAATGCGCTGAGTTCTGCGGTGGAATAATCTGTTGTGTCGTTTAAAGTAATTAGTTCTGATACTGAATTAATCGTATTTGATGGGGTGTTACTTTCCACACCGCCGCCTACCAAATAAGTTACAGTCAATGTTGTGTTTGCTGGCGAAATGCCGTATGCATTACTTGTCAAAAAGTTTACATTATTGATTGCAACATTACCTAACGTATTTTCAATAGTTGTT
>Ga0181343_1001289_pt1 | contig 10069 bp, 7 predicted proteins | sample Su13VDMLBSD_FD_130110 | JGI IMG/M metagenome (GOLD analysis project Ga0181343, IMG submission 130110) | Freshwater viral communities from Lake Michigan, USA - Su13.VD.MLB.S.D | ecosystem: Environmental > Aquatic > Freshwater > Lake | place: USA: Michigan | collected 2013-07-15 | reverse complement strand
CCAGTCAATTTCAGGAACTCTAAGGTTTCTAAATTGCTGAGAATCTATTTTATTAAGTTTGACTTTTAAGTCATAATGCATTGCTCTAATATCCATTATTCACTTAGTTTAACTTTTCAAGAATCCTTGCTTTGATTTCTTGGTTTTGTGGATTGAGGAAGTATTCTGTTACATCATCAACATTATGACCAAGAATATCTGACATATAATAAATTCCTGAACCTTCTTTAGTAAGTATATTTTTATAAAGTGCTTCTACAATCATACCTTTAACATACACAAAGTTTTTATCTGCTTTAGAGTATTTCAAGAAATCATTAATAAACTCTCCTTCAATAATTTCACCAAGCTTAACATCAATGTATTCATTAGATTGTTTTCTTACTGAAATATCAAGAATGATTTGAATAAGAGCTACTTTCTGTTCCTTAGTAAGTTTGTCAGCAATCTTATATGCTTCTTTCTTTTTATTTAGCTTATGTGCTTCCATTTCAATATGTTCTGATTCATCATATAGAATATGTGTAGCATTAGGCCATAGTCCTTCTTGATATTCTTTTTCTGAATTAGCTACATAAGGAGATACTTTATAATTCTTTACCTTAATGTAATCTAATGGTTTAGTTATATCAAGAATAAGTGTTTTGTTAGGAAAACGAAGTTGAGCAACTTTAGTACTCCAATAAGGATGTGGTAAGTTAGGATTAAAAACATCATCTAAACTAACACCCATCATTGAACCATACTTAATCATTTCTTCTTCTGTTAGTCCTGTATCATACTTTCCTGTTTTAGGATTATATAAAATCTGTGAACTGTGTTCTTGTGCAAAAGAATCTTTGCCTGTTTTACCATGCCATTTTTTAAAATCAATAGGTCTTAACTCTACAAAATTTGGATTTCTCATAATTTACTTTTTAAATATTTCAATTTAATAATTAAAATAAAGAGAGGAGTTTCCTCCTCTCTTTAAGAGGATATATTAAGAACGAGAAAGGATAAGTTCACCACAACGAGATACATCCTCAATGTGAATACCACATTGGTCTTTAACATGCATTTCATAGTAGTCACCTGAGTGAGAAGCAAGTTTGTTGTTAACTGGACCATAAGGTGTAACAAGACCTGCTGTGTAAACTAGTGACATACCACCTTTCTTCTTAATTCTTTTGATGTTAGATTCATTCTTTTCACCAGAAAAATCAAGGAAAGTAAAACGCATAGATTCAGTTGGATAACCTGTAACTGGGTCAATCTCAAAGTTAATCTCACGGTCATCATACAATGGATTGTGGATTAGTTCAAGTTCAGCACCATTTGCCATACGATATTTGACAAACTGATAACCTGCAGCAAGACCATTTTCATTGTATTCAGAAGCAGTCTTGTTAAGGAATAGTTGGTCAACAACTTGGATGAAACCTTTTTTCTCCATCCAATCTTGGATAGCACGATGGAAAATAATCATACCATATTCACCTGTGTATGCTTTGATTTTACGTTGTCCACCAGGTTTAACACGAGAGTAGAAAATGTCCATCAAGTACTCTTCAATTAGAGTAGCAGTTAGGTGAGTGTAACGATGAATATGAGAATCTTCAAGTTGCTCTTGAATACCAGGACCTGAATAGATTGGTCTACCATTAGCACCAAGAACTGAATCAGTACTGCGAGAATACCAATAACCTCTTTCAATTTCTTTGTACCATTGTTGCCAATATTCTACTTCAGCATATTTAATCCAAGTATCATGCATTTTACCATTAGGGTCTGGAACCTTAACAGCAAGTACTTGATTGTGTGCATCACCTGTTACTTGATATTTCTTTCTAAAACGAGAAAGTCTATTCTTTAGAGTAATAGGAAGTGAGTACTGAGTTGAACCACTTTGCTCACCTGCTTCCTCATATTGAGAGAACAATTTTGCCCATTGAGTACCAGGAGTAAGATAAGTTACAGGAAGGAAATCAGCAGGATTATCAGACATAATACGAACTGTGTAAACCCAACCTTTACCATGTCTTTGTGGTTCTTCTTGTACTCTCACTTGATACTTTTTATTAGTAGTACCAGGGTGAAGAACATCACCAGGAACAAACCAGTTTTCATCAAGTTTAAGTTTGAAGTTTTGTTTGAATTTACCAGGAGTAGTATTAGTAGCAGGTTCTACATTTTCAACCACAACAAGTGGTCTAGTATTACCTGTTCTCAAACCCCATTCCCATTCATTAGAAGTAATCTCTTCTTCTTTACCTGTCATAGACAAGATGTAAGTCATAGGATTATCTGAATAACGTGTAGCTGAAAATAGCTTAGTCATAACAGATTCAAATACATGTGGCTTTGCAATAAGAGCTGCACCCAAGTGATTGAGGTCAGTCATATTAGCATGCCATGGCATTTGTTTAGTAACTAACTTATTATTTAATTGTGCCATTTTTTAAAAATAATTTTGTTTAATAATTAAAAGTAATCTATCAACCCTTTATTGCGAGAACCTTTATTGCTAACAGGAGTAATTTTTGAATTAGAAAGTTTTGATTTTGTTTCTCTAACTAATTCTGTTTTTGCTTTTTCTTTTAAATCACTTAAGTCAAAATCATTAGATAGTAACTTAGCTAGTAAAACAGTTTTTTCTTTATCTTTAAAAGCTTGTTGTAAGTCATTCTGAAACTGTGTAAGAAATTGATTTTCACCTATTTTGACTGCTGCCTTAGTCATATACCCATGCAAATCTTTTTTATCCTTTGATGTTAATGACCAATCTTTTATTTGAACATTATCTTCTATTAGGCTTTTCAAATCTCTTACATATTGCTTTCTTTGTTCTTCTTGTTGCTTCTGCATTTCTTGCTGTCTTTTTACAGTTTCTTCTCTTCTTTCTTCTAATTGCTCTTCAATACCTTCATAATACTTATGAGCATATTTAGAAATTTTACCAGTTTCTTTTAACCATTCAATCTTATCTTCAATATCATCATCATCTAAGTTTTCATAGTTTTTGTAATAATGTTTCAAAAACTTTTCTTCAGTTTTTTCATCTCCTCTAATTGGAGTAGGAATAGATGTGTATTCATTATATAGTTTAAAAAATTGAGCAGTATCTCCACCTTCTCTTTTAAATCTTAAAAATGCTTTTGCATCATTATCAAGTTCATCCATAAAAGCTTTAATGGTTTCATCCATTCTTGCTTCTATTTCTTCTTCTTGAATCTGAATAAACGTTTCTTCATCAATATCACTTTCATCTTCAACTTCAATTGAGATAACTCCTTTTTGTTTAAGATTCTTATACAAGCTTGAATATGATAACGATTGTTTTTCTGAACTTTCATTTTCATCATCTTCATCAAAAAAGTTATCTACTTCTTTTTCAGGTTCTGATTCTTTTTTAGAATCTAAATTAGTTACTGAAGAATCATCTTCTCCACCAACTTCTTTAAGAGAAGATTTAACTACTGGTTCTTCTTTGGGTTCATTCGACATTCCAAAAAAGTCTTCTGAATTATCCCAACTAAAATCCATCAGACCTGCTTCATTTTCTTTTTCAATACTCATAACGATACAAATTTAAGATTTAAAATTAAGTTTTATTAAGTTTTGTTCTGAAGTTTTTAAAAACTTCTTAATTGCTTTTTTTGTCAACTTTTTTCTTTTCTATTTCTAGTTTCTGTCTATCTACTTGTTTTTGATGCTCAAACTCTTGTTCATTTAAATCTTGCTTTCTCATTTTAATTTGAGCTTCCATTCCTTTTCTTGCTACTTCCATTACATCAGGTTCTCCATCTTTATCTAAATCTTTATCTATTGAGAATCCCATAGACATAATAGTTTGTTTCTGTATCTCTCTTTCTGTTTTTAATTTTTCAATCATCAATTCAGTTTCTCTTTCAAAAGCCATCTTTTCTTTTTCTGCTTGTAAAGCTTGTTGCTGCATTTCCTGTTGTTTTTCTAATTGCTGCATTTGTTGTTGTTGTAATTCTTCTCTCTTCTTAGATTCTGATGTTTCAAGCATTTCTTCAGCTTCTTGTATTCCTTCTGCTCTAATTACTTTAATGACATCAGACAAATCAATCTTAGCAGCTTGCATTGCTGCATGAGCAAGTTGTGCAACAAGTTCTTTAGCTTCATGTGCTTTAGATGAATTTGAAACAAAGATACCATAAGTAGAGTTATCAAGCATATCTGAATCAATATTAATCAATTGTCTTGAAAAATCATCTAAGATATAATATAACTTTTGATTTTCTTTTTCACTATATGCTATCTTAGCAACTTCAATTAATCTTTGAAGTACATTCTTTTTAACATAATTATGAAGTTCAAATACAGGTTCTAATATATGAGAACTCTGAACCATTGTTTGTTTAGTATTAGTAACAGCAGCATTTGGTCCAATTTGTCCTTCAGCTTCTGGTGGAATACCAATAGATACTCCAGCTCTTCTTTCAATATACTCAGCAAGTTGAATATACTTTTGAATATCAGATGCTAAAGACATATCTATTTCTTTGACAGCATTAGGTATAGAATAGTCACCTTTATTACCTTCTTCATTAGGATTCATAAATCCTATTTTAGAACTCTCTAAAAAATATAACCATTTTTCAGTATCTATACCAGCACTTTCAGGAATCATACCAATGTTCATCATAAGTATCTTGCCTTTATCTGATGCCATTAATAATTCTATTCTATACATAATGATATCATAGTAATACTGATATGCTTTTATTCTATCTACAAAAGAAGTAGGTAATGAATTAGTAGCATCCATAATAGCACCTATATATGGAAGTTTACAATGGTAAAGATTATTTAAATCTTTAAACTGTCCAGGTACAGGTCTTAGATTTACATAAATATCTTTACCTATTTTATATCCTTCATATACTTCAGGAATCCATTCCCACTTACAAGATATATCACCATGCTCTCTATTTAGTACATATCCTTCATCAACTATTCTTTCTTGCACTTCTCCATTAGGGTCTGTAAATGTAAGAAACCCTATTTTTCTAAGTGCTTTCCAAGTAGCATGTACTACTCTTACAGTCCAACCTTCATCTTCTTTATTTACATTAAAAGTAAATGATGAGTCAGTAACATGGTTAGCACTTTGAGTATAAAGAGAATATACTTTATCAATTTCTGCATTACTAAGTTCATCTCCAAAGTAAGCTACAACTTGAGCAGGAGAAAGTCTATATACACATACTGCCCACTCACCTTCTTCAATAAATTCTTGGTCAGGTGATTTATCATAATCAAAATAAAGAGGGTTTATTACAGACATTGCAGGTTCACCATTAAGAATACCTACCCAAAATATTTCTTTAGCAGATATACATAAGTGTTTAAATCCTTGATTAAATTTAGTAGCTACATTTTCTTTTTGTACTAAATATTCTAATAGTTGATGTGCTAATGCTTCTGCTGGGTCTTGATGTTCTCTTTGCATATATCTCCTTACTTCTTCAGGAGTCATAGCATTAGTTTCTTGTTCTATTTGTTGTTGTATTTGTTGTACTTGTTCAGGAGTGGGTTCTTGTCCTTGTAATTCTGCAAGTTTCTTTTGTTCAATACCTGCTCTAATAGGTTTCATTATTTCTTGAATAACATAATCTTGAATCATCTTAAATTCTTGTTCTTCTCTTCTTGTAGTAGCTTCTTCATTAACTGCCATTACTTTCCAAGAAAATGGTCTTTTCATTTCCATACCTAACAGCACTTTTATCTTTGGAGATATAATATCTCTATTAACAAAGTTAGCAGGTAACTCTCCACTTTGTGCCCCAAATGGTCTAATTACATATTCAAAATCTCTAATGTTAATAATGTTATTAAACAAGTCATAATTAACTTTCATTCTTTTATAATCAGATACACCATTAGTATCAAATGTATCAAAACCATATCCATTAAAACCTACTTGTGAGAATGACCTCTTATCTAAGAAGTCTAAGTTTGCTTTGTACCAATGTTTATTATCAGCATTTTTTTGTGCTCTTGTTATCCTATGTTTAGGCATACCAACACTTGCTGCTGTTTCTGTAGTTATCATATTAGTTGATGTGAGTTAGAATTTTTAAACCATGATTTGTAACTGTTTAATAAATACTTTGCTGATTTGTTCTCCTCATTCTGTTCATATTTTTTTTCACCTTCTTCTTCTAATTGAAACATTATCATCATAAATGCCATTACTCGGTCAAAGTTTCCTTTCTTATTATAAAGTATAAGTTCTTCTAAAAGTCCTGGGTCTTCAATAGTATCTAAGTTGAGAATTATATTTCCATTCTCATCTACATCTCTTTCTTGTAATAACCATTGCTTTATATATTTAGCTCCTGCATCTTTTAATTCAGGATTCATGTGAATACCAAACACCCTTGCTACTTTAGAATTCTTTATAGTCTTAGATATAACAGCATCAGGTTGAGCAGCTAATAAGTGTAACTTTCTCTTCTTTTCAAAATATCCTTTGACATCTCTAATCATATTCTCATGCATTATCTCTGCATTATAAAGTTCTGCTAACATCTCTACTATCCTATGAGTATCATCTACTGTTTTCATCCTACCTACATAAGATGCAACTATCTTATGTCTTGAAAATGAAAACTCATTATTACTTTTGTAAACATATACAGCACCTAATGATACACCTGAAGTTTGGTCTTGTTGATAAGGGTCATATCCTATCTTGTACAATCCTTTAGGTGGGTTAGCTACTGGATATTCATAAACTACAGGTGCACCACTTAGGTCAAGAATCTTTGGTTTATAATGCCATACAGGTGCTAACTCATTTTTAAGGTCAGGTATTGCTTTTACTTTTCCTTCTTCATTTCTTATAAGTGATACTGGTTGTCCTTTCTTATGATATATCTGTTCTCTCTCTACAATATTCAATCTATTTCTAAGTTCAGTAATTGGAAAGTCATTAGTAGATACAGTAAGAAAAGCTTCACTTGGTTTGAGTGGATATTCCTGTACTCTTTTCTGAATAACTCCTGTACCATTAGATGAATTCTTTAATATCTTTTCTCTTTCTTCTATCTCATAATCAATAGCTTCTTGCTTTAATGAATTACCTTGCTTATCATAAAAACCATCCATGTTCCAAAATACAGGATGAAAGAATCCACACTTTGTATTCTCTGCATTATCATCCCATACATTAGTAAATGGCATTAAATTATAAGTTGCTGGGTCATAAAACATTTCAGCAAAATCTACTGTACCACTTTCCATATCACCACCTGTACCAAATATAAGTATCTGTCCTGTTATAAACTTACCTGCTTTTAGTGTAGGTTCAGTAGCCATATAAGAATCCTTAAGGTTAGGAAACTTACCTGCTTCTTCTAACAACACATATTTAGCATCTTTACCCCTGGCAGCATCTGGATTATCTTTAAAAGTTACTGCTATAACTTGTGACTGATAACCTTTCTCAATAGCTACACCATTCAACACTTCTTTATATGATGCCTTTCTATGTTCTTGTTTATCAATGTAATCTCTATTCTTTCTCCACCCAGTATGCTCATTAAGAAAGTTAAGATAGTCAGTAACCATACCCATAGTTCCTTCAGGATATAAGTACTTCTTTTCAAAAGCACCAATAAGACATAAAGAGTTTCTAACACTATTATATATATTAGCTACCTTAGCTGCATTCTTAAATGAATAACCTTTTCTTCGAGATTTACCTACTATAATATGTCTACCACCATCTAAAAACTCATCTTCTACTTTTACTTCTAATTGAAGACCATCAAATGTATTTCTACTTAGTCCATTATAAGCTATTTCAGTTGCCCAATAGTAATTATAATCACCATCCCAAAAGTCAGGAAATCCACTTAACTTTTTTGCCTTCCTACCTGATGCTCCTTTCTCAACTCTCATAATAGGACAGAAGTTCATGTAAAAATAATGGTCACCTGTTATCTTAACTCCTCCTACTTCATATCCTTCAACTGTCCTTCTAAATTGTTCTTCCCAATATATTTGCCATGAAGGAGAACCCCAAGGGTCAGGACAATAATATCCATACTTTTCAAAGTGTCTAGCTTCTTCTCTAAACACTTCTGTATTTACCCAAATACCATCAGGGTTTCTTATAGACTGGAGTTTACTCATTATTGTCCAGGTGCAGTAGTTACAAACTTTAACCTATAAATAGTATGTGCTATAAGTTGAAGAATCTCATCTAATTGATTTTGAATCCATCCTTCTTCATACATATTTCTTTCTTTAGTAACTTGAGCATAAAGATTCTGCATATATGATAAAGGATTAGACATAGCACTAGCAGAAAATGAAAGTGTAAGTTGACCATGTATTCCCATTACTGTTTCAGCAAAAGTATCTAATCTTTCATCTAACCCAGTATAAAAAATAGATAGAGCTTCATGTGGAGCTAATGCTCTACTTCTTTGTTCAATATGAGTAATGTGAGCATCTTCTTTAGCTTTAAAAAGCATAGATATAAATCCACTACAATCTTTAGACATAGTCATACCCATATCCATAGGTTTAGAATATTCAGAAGGTGTAGATTTTATTGATGGTCTAATATCATCAAATGCTTCTAATAATTTGTTTTTCATAACTTAAAGTTTATATTATTTTTCAAATGGATTAATTTCTTTGCCTGCCTTTGTTTTAGAACTTTCATACAACTCCTGCTCAACTCTATCTTTTAAATCAGTCATTGATTTAAGTACTTCATTAGCAGATTTTAATGCAGCAATAACTTCTCCAATTTTATACACAGGTATTCCTTTATCTGTTCTTTCATTAAAATCAACATTCTCAAAAAAGTTAATAGTTTCTTCTATACCACTTTTAACAGCATTATAATACCTCATAGATGGAGAAGCATTCATTAACCATTCTCCATATACCATTGCAGCTTCCTCTACTAATTCATCAGGAGTCCATTCTTCATCTTTCCATAACCCCTGTACTATCTTACTTTTCTTTACATCAACATGATACCCAGCATAAGGATTTGTCTTCTTTGGAGAAACTGAGAAACAAATATAAGAAAATTCTCTGATAGCTGTTTCTTTATGTTTAGATTTATCTCTATTCCATATCTCACTAAATGGGTATATAAGTAGTAACTCTTTGACAGGGGTTACATGAGAGTTATGCATTTCAAATATTTCTACCATATTCTTTATGTTAATGACATTAGCATATCAATTAATTCTTGCTGTGGAAATATATCATTCTTTCCTGCAAATACATTACCATGTGTATATATACCAGGGTTCTTTTCTATTTCTGCAAGATTACAAAAATCAAATGCATATTTAACACCTTTACTCTTAATCATTTCATACAATCCTTTCTTAGGATTTATCCCATATAAATCTTGTACATAATAAATTAAATTCTTTGTTTCTTCAATCTGCTTATCAGATATCTTATGAAAGTATTGATTAAACCTATACATATATCCTAAGTCAACTACTTGGTCAGGACTTACTTCAACTCCAGGCCAAGCATAAAATGCATTAGGACTTTTAGTTATCCATTTACTTCCCTGATAATATCCACCTTTGTGTAATCCACCAAAAGAACAAATTTCTAAACCTAATGCTTCTCTATGCATTACAGTATTACCTGCTGATGCATGCCAAGCATAAGCTCCTTTAGGTAAACAACAAATCATTCTACCATCATAACCTAAGTCACCTTTTTGAGGATGTTTACCACCAAGTACATATTCAGTAGCTACTGTATTAGTATCTTTTTCCCAAAACTTAACTGTTTCATAAGGATTATCCCAACCTGCAGTATGATGTAATATCATCCACCTTTTAGTTACTGGTCCAGGATAATAGTTAGGAATCCATTTACCATTAACTGTAATACCTTGAGATATAGGATAATACTCATAGTCATCATTAGTTAAATCAGTATCTCCTTCACCAAGTAAAGCATTCCATGTTATAGGACCAACTACACCATCAGCAAGGAGATTAGATTTTTTTTGAAATGTAATTACTGCTTCATGAGTAGCCATTCCAAATATACCATCAACTGT
>Ga0181343_1001288_pt1 | contig 10070 bp, 15 predicted proteins | sample Su13VDMLBSD_FD_130110 | JGI IMG/M metagenome (GOLD analysis project Ga0181343, IMG submission 130110) | Freshwater viral communities from Lake Michigan, USA - Su13.VD.MLB.S.D | ecosystem: Environmental > Aquatic > Freshwater > Lake | place: USA: Michigan | collected 2013-07-15 | reverse complement strand
ATGATAGACCATCAAAACTATTTCGTTCCCGCTGCTGAAAACTTCGCCAAGAAACGCCGAAGCCTTGGTGTGGGAGTGACTAACGTTGCTGCTGTTTTAGCGAAACATGGTTTGAAATATGAAGATACCAAAGCACCACAACTAGTGGCTGATTTGATGGAAAAGACCAGCTATTATCTTTTAGACGCAAGTGCTGAACTAGCTAAGGAAGTTGGTCCATGTGAAAAATTCAAACTAACGAAGTATAGCGACGGTATTCTTCCGATTGACACGTATAAAAAAGATGTGGATGCTTTCGTTTCTCCAAAACTTAACATGGATTGGGAAGCATTGCGAACCAAAATCAAAGAGACGGGAATGCGTCACTCAACACTAACCGCATGTATGCCGGTTGAAAGTTCATCTGTCATTCAAAGTTCAACGAATGGTATTGAACCACCACGCTCATTGATAAGTTTCAAAGGGTCTAAATCAAGCATTTTACCAGTGGTTGTGCCAAACCTAGATAAATATGCATCTGACTATACTCTGGCATTTGAAATGACATCAAACGAAGGATATCTGAAAGTTGCTGCGGCTATTCAAAAGTTTGTTGATATGAGCATGTCTATCAATACATATTATGTTCCATCTCGTTATCCAAACAACAAGGTTCCGGTGGAAGCTGTCATACGAGACATGTTGACGGCATATAAATACGGATTGAAGAGTATGTATTACGCAAATACGGACGATGGTGATGTCCAGACAGCAAAAAATAACGTTGCAGAGATAAATAAAGTTGCAACAAATGAAAAACCTGTTACAAAGGTAGAACGCTCATCTTGTGAAAGTGGAGCTTGCACTTTATAATTTATGAAAACCGTATTAAACAAAAAAAATATAGACCAGATAAAAAATCCAATGTTTCTTGGAGATGATTTGGGCTTGCAGAGATATGATATCAAGAAGTATCCCAAATTTTACGAGTTGTATGACCAACAACTCAATTTCTTCTGGCGACCACAAGAGGTTACCTTAACCAAAGATATCGGAGATTACAAAATGCTTACCTCCGAGGAGAGGTTTGTCTTTGACAGTAATTTAATGTTCCAAACCATGACCGATAGCTTACTGTCTCGGTCAATACATAAGCTTATGGAGCATGTCACGAATTCTGAATTGGAAATTTGTATGAATACATGGAGTTTCTTTGAAACCATTCATTCCAATTCTTACACATACATTCTACAAAATGTATATCCAAACGCCACCGAGTTTTTGGATTCTATTCTTAAAAATGATGCCATTGTGTCAAGAGCGAAGGCTATTTCTTCAAAATACGACGCTTTGATGCAAAAAACCGATGACCCTCGCCAGCAAATTTTCGATGCTTTGTTAGCCACCCAAATTGTCGAAGGATTGACTTTTTATGTTTCATTCGCATGTTCTTTCTATTTTGGTTATCGTGGAAAAATGGAAGGAAATAGTAAAATCATTAAATTAATCAGCCGAGATGAAAATCTTCATGTAGCCATAACACAAAATATTCTCAAGTATTTGGCAGAGAACGAGTCAGAGGGATTTTCCGACATTATAAAAAAGAACGAAGATAAAGTGTATTCCGCATATGAGATGGCAGTAAACGCCGAGAAGGATTGGGCTGATTATCTATTCTCACATGGAAACCTAGTAGGATTGACCGCAGACAGTTTAAAGTCCTATATCGAATGGTTGGCTAACAACCGATTAACAGCAATGGGATATAAAAAATTATATCCTGCGGCCAAAGTAAATCCTCTATCCGGCTGGTTGGATAGTTTTTATGACAGTAAGAAAGTTCAAGTTGCTCCACAGGAAACAGAATTGAGCAGCTATGTTAAGGGCGTAGATAACTCATTAACTGACAGTGCTTTCGCTGATTTTAAATTATAAAAAATAATCTTAGCAATAAAGCGGAGAATTACTGAAATTCTCCGCTTTTTTTTATATATTTATTAAGGTTGCTATGGATGATATACTAAAACATACCGATTTGATTTTCAAGATTCTTGTTTCATTATTGACACTAGCTGGAATTTTGTATAAAGTTGTGAAATTCCTTGGCAGCAAAATTGCGGACGAGTATAACCATTTTATAAGTGATAGAGAGAAAATTGATGTCATTTTCAAAGAAATAACACCTAATCATGGTGGGTCTATAAAAGACCAGATAAACGATTTGAAAAGAACCTCTTTTGAACAAATGAAATTGACGCAATTGATGTTCCAACAACAACGCTGGCTTTTGGAAGACAATGATGATTGTATATTTGAAACAGATGAAACTGGATTGTTCACATGGGTAAATAAACGGTTTGTGCAATTATGTGACCGAGAAGTATCATTCTTCATGGGTAAGGGGTGGAAAAATGTAATCCACGAATATGAGAGGGATGATGTTTATTCGGAATGGCAAAGTTGTGTGTCGGATGGTCGTGAGTTTGAAAAAATTGTCAATCTCGTAGATTCTACTGGAAATATAATGAAAGCTAAAATGACAGCCAGACGAACCAGTTTTGGTAATTACAATGGTAGAATAAAATTACTATAATCGAAAGAATTTGACTATTTATATATTATGAGTGAAAATATCAACAAAAAGACTTTGGATGAGATGATTGATGTGGCTGTTTCAAATATGATAACAGAGTCTAAAACCCATAACAAACTTAAAAAATTGGTTTTGGAGTGTTTGGAGGAAATCAAAATCGAAGAAAAGACCACGCTGGACGAGATGCAAACGCAGATTGAAAAGGTAGTCAAAGGAATCAATTCTTCATATGAGGTCGTCAAGGACCAGATGAAAAACCTTAACGTATGCGGCTGCAAACCACATCATTTCAGCATTCGTCACATGTATGGTGAAACGTTTGACGTTGAATACTTTAAAGATAATTCGGACAGAACAAAAAAACTTGGGCTATCTTTGGATGAAGTTAAAGAGTTTCTAAAGGAAAAACTAGAAGGTAAAGATAATAAGGCTAACTACGTAGAAAAGGCATTTAACAAATCAGCCGAAAATAGTCAAGACAAGGAAAAGAAAGGGGACTCTGAGCCGAAGCGTATTGGAGAAAAAGCAAAAGATGAGGTTTCAAAAAAAGAAGACCAGCCAGACCAACCTCTCAAAGAAGTTGATAAAATAAAGAAGCAATCAGATTTTCCAGTCAAAGGTGAAAAAGTTAAATATACTCCACCAAAACAAACGCAAAAAGAAAAAATGCACGTTATACGGATGTAATTCAAAGAATATAATATTATGGATAAAAACAATTTAAAAAAACTGATTCGTGAATCTTATCTGGAAGAGCAAAAGGCCAAAGTTCTTTTGGAGAGAGAGGAACAACTATATAAAGAATTGCTGGAAGAGGGATTGTTTTCAACTCTTTCAACGTTCGTGTCATCTATGGCTAAAAAAGGTGGAGAAGCAGCATATGATGAGATAAGCGGCAAAATGTCTCAATTAGGAACGTCGATTTCCAAAAAAGGTGAAGAACTTTATGCAACCATATCCAAAGAGTGGGATGAGGCCAAGAAGCGTGAAGCAGAGCGTATTTTTAAAGAGACATCCAGTGAATTAGGCGAAGCCTTTCAACGTATCTTGAAATCAAGCATTGAAAAGGGACGTAAAGCTGGTTTCAGCGATATTGAACTTATCAGTGCGTTCCAATCAGTTGTTATGAAATCCTTGAATGCAAGTCGTCAGGAAGCAAAGAAGATTAAAACTCCTAATGCACAGGCTCCAGTCACTCCAGAATAAAAAAAGTAGTTCTGCTTAAAAAAAGACTTGCATTCATTAAAGCTCATGATATACTATCTCTCGAAGGTAGAAAAAAATTATGAGTGATAAAACAACTAAAACCGAACGAAAGAACCAAACAAACGTAGTAACTGTGTGGCCAGAAAAGGCTACTAGCTTTATATTGGATGATGTGTTTCAAGCACAGCCAACGCAGAAGCCAATTACTATCAGAACCCGTCTCAAGAAGCTTTTAGAAGCAGGAACGGTTAAGGAAGTTGGTATTTTGCATACGAAGATTGGAAGACCGAAGAATGTTTATACATTCCAGACCGTCGATGAGTCTTTGATTGCAGAACTAAGCAAGAACCAAAACTTCTCATTGAGCGACAAGCTTCAAAAATTCAATGTAGCAACCACTACATCAACCCCGTCCGCAGACTCTGTGAGTTCCGCAACACAAAGTGTATCTGGTTCTCCGGTGACTGTCTAAAGTTTAACGGAATGTCAAAAGAGAGGATGTTTATCATCCTCTCTTTTTTTTTTTTGTTATCTAACAGTCTTTATTTTCTCTTTACTTTTTATAATTTGTTTCAATATGAACGAATAATTTCGTTTATCATAAATGTTTATTGTAGGATTTGATACCTTATCGAATACTTTTTCCAATCCAATTTTAATAAGAACTATGCTACCTAACTGAATGGGAGCATCCATCTCGTCGTCAAAAAGCACAAATTTCGTCGGTGATATTTTAAACAGATGATAATTAAGTTCGGTTTCGTTTATTTTCTTCAAATACATAAACATATATATGATAGTTATATGTATATCAACAATGAATGACTATAGTTTTAACGACTTTAAACTTTTTATAGACCGATTAGTGAAAAACTCATTGGAAACCGACCTGTCTTTAGATGACAGTCCGGCTGACCTTTTTACTAATTACCCGGTTGGAGCCATCTTAACAAAACTCGGACCAAATATTTATTATAAAGATTCCGATAGTGTTGATTATGTCAATTTAAGCGATTATGATGTGGAGTATGTTGATTTATACCGATATCAACTTAATCGTGGCTTAAATCGAGCGGCAATGTGGAAGAAAACGTCTTCTGGTTGGCAGTTCATTTCATTCGCATCCAACTTCAACGAAGTTCGGGAATATAGAAACAACGTTTCGGCTTCGTTTTATGCCGGTGTAGGGCAATCAAATGTCGGTATATCAACCACAATTTGATTGACTTTTTTTATTGTTGTGGTAGTCTATCCAAATGACAAATCACAAATTTGGATTATGTTGCATTAGTAACTCGTTGCGTCAATCTGGTCACAAGTTTCAGACAATGACAAAAACCGATTTTTTATCCAAGCCACGAGATGTTTCTCTACGCATACTATCTGGTCGGGTATTAAACAACTGTAACGTTTTGTATGCTATCCTCAATCAATGCCATCAAAACGGTTGGGCATATCGCATCGGCTCCAATCTGTTTCCTTTGTTAACTTTACAATCTCTTCAATTATCGTGGGATATCTTGCCCGATTCTGTGGAGATTTTAAAAGCCATTGACAAATGCAAAACATTTATCGCCAATCATTCCGTTCATTGTTCCATGCATCCAGACCAATTCGTTGTTATTGCGTCTGCCAATGATATAGCTCGTCAAAACAGTTTAGTTGAGTTGGAATCCCATGCTTCACTTATGGACATGCTCGGCCTATCACAAGACCATAACAGCCCGATAAACATTCATATCAACTGTTATGACTTCGATGACGTTTCACCGATTTTATCTCGTTTGGAAAATTCTTTAAACAAGTTATCACCCGGTGTTGTCCGCCGTCTTACGTTTGAAAACGAAGACAAAAATAAAAGTTGGGCAGTTTCTGATTTATATACCACAGTTTATCCCAAATTTACTGTTCCAATATGCTACGACAATTTGCATCATGTTAACAACTCTCGCAATATTCATGCCACTGATGCAATTATGATGGCAACAACGACATGGCCATCCAACATCATACCAACATTTCATTTCAGCGACCACACCCCGGATTGTCCGCCCAAGGCAATGCGTTCACATGCAAACGAAGCATATCGCTTCCCATCCGAGTTTATAGATACCCCATGTATTCTTGAGATGGAATTCAAGCACAAAGATTTGGCAATACAAAAGTTTCAACAAGAGATTTATAATAAATTGTAATTGCATATTAGTATGGTATATTGTTCTACGAAAGGTTAAACAAAAACCATAACTATGATAAAAACAAGAAAAGATAATATAGTCAAAGCAACCCTCTCACAAGCAATTGTTGGAGACATTGAGTTCCGATTGGTCAATCCATTTCCGAAGCAAAAGAAAGCCAAGAAGCTTACGATGCTCCTGAATGGTCAGCGTGTGAAACTTGATGGTCGTCAGATTGGTGTATTGAAGAAACTCCTTAACACCATCAAGTAATAATGAACACCAGATTAATCATAATCTGGCTAGTATTGGCTGCTTTACTAAGCCTCACTATATTTGTTCCACAGACCGTTCCGTTTGTAATGATAGGAATGTTTGTGTTTCAAGAGTATAGCTTACGGAAAAACATGTCGATAATAGACCAGAATTTTGACTCCATGATAAAGGATGATGAAAAATTGTTCGGAAATCAAAAAATCATGCTCAAAAACATGTCGGTTCTCAAACAGACCATTGAAAAGAAAAGCGACACAAAAATAAAGTGGGATGAAAACACAGACGAATAAATCACTGTTCGACCACATAAAAGAAATCCGTCAGACAAAATCCCCGGCGTATATCAAAAATTTGTCACCAGCAGACTTAAAAAGTTTCAACAAATTTTTGATAACACGGGGATTGTCTATGGATAGAGAGTGTATCGAAATTTGTCACGTATTATCGAAATATTCATCGATATTAGATGAAAATTCTTTCTATTCTCTGGCAAGCTCCAAAACACCAAAATCTTTCAAGTTTTATCCGTGGGTAAAGAATAAAAATCAGCGGTATTCGATAGACTTGATAAAGATTATGCAAAAAATCTATAACACTTCTTTGATAAATACGGTGGAATATCTGGATTTGTATTTATCAAATGATAAGGGTATAGATGATTTGGTTGAAACGTTAAAACGACATGGTTACGACGATAAACAGATTGAAAAGCTTATATGCAACGAAAAATAATAGGAATAGGTGGGTATGCCCGTTCGGGTAAAGATACTTTTGCAACTCTTTTGAAAGAAGAACTGGAGAAAACCGGAAAAACCGTATCCATATACCATCTTGGATATGAACTTAAATTTATCTTGGATGATTTTGTCAAAACTAATTTTGGATTTTCTGCGTTCACCAAGTTAACACATGAGAAGGCAGAGATACGAAATCTTTTTGTCACTGTTGCGGATATCCTGAGAAAACGCACTAAAGGAACATACTTTGTTAAAAAACTTGAAGCGAAGTTACTTGATGAGAATTCTGAGTATATATTGATTCCCGATGTTCGATTTGCAGAATATCCTGAAGACGAGTTTTTCTGGATAAAGAAACAAGATGGCAAATATGTTCATGTTGGTGCATATACCACTGGTCCGAGTGGAGAGGTCAGTCCACTAGAGGCACCCAATAATACTGAACTTTCTAACTATGCCAAATTTTCTGACCAAGCAGATGCGTCTATTTTATGGCGAATTGGGGCAAGTAGGGATGAGTTACTGCAACCGGTGAGAAGGTTTATCCATTACGAGTTAAATGGTTCTAACTGATTTTCCTTTATATTTAAACTCGAATCTGCTGTCCACTTTCAGAATGTGGGATTGTATTTGATGTATAAATCCGTTTAAGATGTTTTTGTATTTTAAATCACATTCCACTTGCTTCTGTGTTTTTTCAGGACACATGCACATACCTCTATAGATTTCCATACATTCACAAAAACTTTTCATCTCGAAAGAAGCAGTCGTGGCATCTGCTCTTTTTAAAAGACTATAAAACTCGCTTGGGGTATTTATGATTGTCATGAGATTAGTTTATTGAATAAATAGTATAAAAATAAACATGACATCAAATATACCGGAAAATAAACTAAAACTGTCAGGAAGGTAATAATTCCAAATAGTATAATTAGAATCATAGACGATGAAAAAAGAAACATCAGATTCCAAAAAATTGTGAAGCATATTGGACACATGCACATCTTTGTAAAAAAGTTTGGATATTTCACATATAAGAACTGAGGGAATGATTTTCCGTCCGAGTCCTCCAAATACTCGTTAATATATAAAAAGTCTCCAAGTCCAAATAGTTTGGCGTAGGTCGGCAACGCATCGGTTTTAAACCATACAATAAGGATTAAAACGAATGAGCATGTAAAACTGATGAGCATCATATAAGAACTATTTTTTGCTTGTGATATACCTTGTTCAACAAATCGGTCCTATTTTCTTTTTTCTTTACAAGAATTCTAAAAATTTCATGTTCGTATGCACCAACATCAACAGTTGCAATGACTTTCTGGAATTCGTTTATAAAACTAAAGTGTTCTGGAATAAAGCTTTTGAAATCAAACGTAAGAACGACATCATCTAAATTTATATCTGGATTGAACTTGTCGGCTATGTTTTGATATTTGGAATGTTCTTTTTTGATATATTGGTTTTCTAACTGTTTGTTGTCAGTAGTTATAAAATCAAACCAAGGTTCCGCATGATAAAGAAATCCAACATCGTTGAAGTTTACCAGTTTCAATGTTGTTTTATATCTGTCAAAAATGACCGGATGACCGTTATCATCGTTTGATATCCACGACTTCCACTTACGTATATATTCCCGTCTTGCCAACAGTTCGGATTGTTTGTAATAATCGTCATCAACTTTAATATCTTTCGTCCAGCGATGACCACGACATGTCAGGTGATATACAAACGCATCACGAGATTGAATAAGTTTTAATCCGTTCAAAATCCATCTCTGGAATATGTCACTATCTTCATATGGGAATGGTGCAAAAATATGGTCATGTCCTCCACACTTGAGAAAGTCAGATTTGCTTATTATCCACGGCGCAAACATACTGTTGCTAGTTTTGTTTTTATATCCCTCTAAAGATTGACAATCCACAACAAACTTCTCAAATTCTGATATGTTCAAGCTATCAAAATCTATTCCAAAATTCATTATGATTTTTTCATTTCCCGGTGGATGTAATGGTGGTTCAACTCGTGTCCCACATACAACAACACCATCCTTGGCATGTTTCAACATGTTTTCTATATAGTTTGGTCCTATAATCATGTCGGCATGTAAAATTCCCACAAATTCAGTCGTCGCCATTTCTATTCCAACATCATACAACACAGTATGTCCAACACGGGAAGGTGAACGATATACTTTGACATTGGAGTTTACCTGTTGCAATAACCATTCATACGACCCATCGGAAGAACCGTCGTCAATAAATATGACGTTTAACTCTGGTGCGTTTCTCTGTATGGACGCATAGCAGTTTTTCAGATGGTTTAGGTTATTGTATGCTGGAATTATTATTGTAAGGTTTTTCATTTTAGAGGTTATCTATAAATTCGTGTAAAGCATCTTCACTGATTTTTGCATATTTTTTAAATGCTTCATCGTCTCTAGTTGATGATGTAAATTTTCGTTTTTGCGGGTGGGAATAATTATGCCCTTTAAGTCTCGTAGTCACATGATATTGTGGTATGTTCATGTATTTAAAAAACAGTTCGGCACATGTATCTTCTCTGACGAAGTTCATCTTTGGAGATATAAACGGGGTAGGAAGGTTACCGGACAGACATAACAGAGAACCGTCTATTTTTTGTTTGGCCAACCGAATTATCTCAATGTCAAATCTGTCATTAAACTCGTTCAATTGCTGTTGGTTTATCACATCACTCGAATTGAATGGCACCGGGGCTGCGAATGGAGACTCTTTTGTTCCCTTGTATTGTTTCAAGTCTTTGTGTTCAACCTCGGCCCACGAACCGTCCCACATTTTTCGAGATGCGAATGATAGAATATGTTGATGGTTTATTGTTTGAGAAGCGTTTTGTAAAATATAAAACAAGTCATATGGTATAAGACAATCACTTTCGCCCCAAACGGTGTATGTATCTTTCGGGTCATACATGTCTCTTCGCCAATCTCCTATGTTATAAAATGGGTCTTTGTTCGTTTTTTGTAAAACGTTAATTTTATGCTTCTGAAAAATTTCATGGGTTTGAAGTTTATCAAACAATGCCTTTATTTCTATACCGGCCAACGGTTCTTCGATATAT
>Ga0181343_1001286_pt1 | contig 10076 bp, 7 predicted proteins | sample Su13VDMLBSD_FD_130110 | JGI IMG/M metagenome (GOLD analysis project Ga0181343, IMG submission 130110) | Freshwater viral communities from Lake Michigan, USA - Su13.VD.MLB.S.D | ecosystem: Environmental > Aquatic > Freshwater > Lake | place: USA: Michigan | collected 2013-07-15 | reverse complement strand
TTTAAATTTAATTGATGATAAAAACAAAAAGTGAAAGGCATGGTCGTAATATAATTATTACCGACTGTGACGTTAAGCAGAAGTTTCTCATGATATCTGATGTGCATTTTGACAACCCAAAGTGTAAGAGGAATGTTTTAAAGAAGCATTTAGATTACGCTAGAGAGAATGAAATGAAGGTTGCCATTAACGGTGACTTTTTCTGTTTAATGCAGGGTAAGTATGATCCACGCAGGTCAAAGAAAGATATCTTGCCTGAGCATAATAGCTACAACTACTTGGACCTTGTTATTGAAGAGGCTGTAGACTGGTGGAGTCCTTATGCAGACATGATTACATTCATTGGATATGGAAACCATGAGACTGCGATCATCAAGAACACTGAGACAGATCCTCTTAGAAGATTTGTTGACCTATTGAATTATAAGAACAAGACTAGTGTATTGGTTGGAGGATATGGAGGTTGGTGGCTGATTAGGGTAATGAAGAAGAAGGGAGATGATGTTTTGTCTACGTTCAAGATTAAATACTTTCACGGATCTGGAGGTGGAGGAGAAGTTACTAAGGGTGTTATTCAGAACAACCGTATGTCTGTAAGGACTGAGGGAGCTGACTGTACTTGGCAGGGACACGTCCATGAGCTATATCATGTCATTGACTCTAAGGAGTATATTCAATTCAACTCACATACAGGGTACTCTGTTCAGCATAAGTACCTTCATCATATCCGTACAGCTTGCTACAAAGAGGAGTATGAGGATGGGTATGCAGGGTATCACATTGAAAAAGGTAGACCTCCCAAACCAATCGGAGGGTACATTTTGTCATTCGACATTGACAGAAGTTACACAGAAAGTAAAAGGGAATGGAATTTGGTTCCAAACTTTGAACAGATAAGGGATAAATAAAAAAAGAGGGGACACCGTTGTATCTCCCTCTTCCAAACAAAAAACAAAAAACAAAGTAGGCAACACAAAGTTAGGTTTTAAAACACCCGATATTATGTATAATTTTGAGTTTTTTTTAGTAGGCTTTTCTTTGGGGTATTTAGTGAGATTATTAATTAATATTTATGGAGATAACAAAACAAGAGGCAGAAAATTTAAGACCACCACGAGGAAGGGTAATCATAGAGGTCCCAAATATCATTTCTGAGGATGTTAAGGTCGGTGAAGCAATTATCAGTGTTAGGGCAATCAGTGACGAGGCTCGTGTTGACATGGGTTCTCGCTCCGGCACTGTACACTCTGTTTCACCTTACGCTGATATCCCTGCTCTTTGTTATACTTGGGATGGTCCGGTAGAAATTGAGAAGGGAGACTTTGTTTACTTTTCGCACGATGCTATTGCTAAGGCGGCTACTGTTCAGAGAGATGAGGCTTATTACTACACCTTTAATGATGAAGGGCATACTAGATGTTTGCTTGTGGTTCCGTACAAAGAGATTATTTTGTGTATCAGGGAATCGGATGGTAAGTTTAGTACTGATCACATATACGCATTAAATGACTACGTTGTGATTAAAAAGGTATTGAAACCAAAGCCATCATTCTTGTATATGCCTGATGAATATGAGAAAGATATTTTTGAAGTTGTATATCCTCCAACAGGGGATATTGTTTACGACTGGAGGGAAGGGTATTTGAAATGTAATTGGAAAAATACTAAGGTAGAGGCAGGCATGATTGTGAAGTCAAAGTCTAAGTCTCCTGTGAAGCTAGAGTTTAAATACAAGCAACTTATGACAGAGGATTTGTATTATATCCAAAGTCACGCTATTATTGCACAAGTAAATGGATAGTAAGGCTTACCATAAGATGAAGTATAGGATCGACAAGATCCCTATGACCGATCAGGTGATATTCAAGTTCCCTGACCTTATGCAGTTTGCAAACATATTTGCTAGTGAGATTGGTATGCCTCAGAATGTAACCGCTGACTTTGTTATGCGATACATTATGTTGATGTACAGCCCTGGAAGTCCTGGTATTGAGATATACCCAATGTTAGCCAAGAGAAAGACTTGGGCGTTGAAAGAGTTAGGGGTTAATCCATTAGTTGATGGTTCGTTCCCTACAGAATATAATGAGCTGTTATTAAATAAGAATCAAGCTTGCAGAGCTAAGGTGGTCCTGTTCCTTCGGTTACAACAACCGGAGGACTGGGCTATCATGATGCGTGCAGAGGAGATGTTGTACGACTTGTTATCCTTAGAGTTTCCTGAAGACCCTACGGATCAGAAGAACCACATCTCCAACATTGAGTCCTTGAGAAAACAGTTGTCTGAATCTAGGGAAAGATTCATGCAGGGAGAGATATCAAAGGCATTAGAAAATGAAATAACCAAGTTCTTAGCTCAAGACAATTTGGGTATCAGACCAGAGGAGTATATGATGTTCGCTCCAAAGGGTACTGCACCAGGTAAGGCTAAGGCTGATCAAATGTTCCCTGAAGTTGGCAACTAATTCAAAATATCATGATATATATCAAAAGGAAGATCTTGTGGCTGTATACCACAATGACGATCCTATCCTTAAAACTATCGAGGTTCCTCTTCCAAGCGTAGAGAGTTTCTATGGTAAGCCTTGGGATGAGGCTGTAAAGTTAATAGACGGATACGGACTTCACCCTAAGAACCAAAGGTTCAACCATCAGAAGGTTCCGGATAAGTTGGCTAACATACAGGATTTGATCCGTAAGAAGATGAAGCTCAAAAAAAGAGAGGTTGTGAGCCAGAATGACATTTATGATGAGCTTGAAAGTAATCGTCTTGAGTATAGGGAGGAGATAGCTTGGATTCAATTACAGATTAAGAGAAGGTATCAGGGATATTGGTTTTTTAATAATGGTAAGCCAACGTATATTGACGGATGGCATTATGTATATTTGAACTTTTGGGACATTCAGAATGAGACTAGACAAGATAGTTTACCTTGGTATCGTGACCTTGATCGCAGGATTTTTATTTATGCTCGCTATTGCTATACTACCACTGAGGCTGTTTACAAGTATCGTGTTACATATAGGACGCAGGGTGAGGTTAAAGTAAAGTACTTCCAACGTGTAAAGAACGCTGAGGAGTTTGCTGCTAAGTTCCCTGCCGCATATATTGATGAGGGTGCTTATGTTGTTGACATGGGATATAGAACCTGCTACGGATATATATTCCCTAAGCGAAGACGTATCGGTGCTACATCACAGGCGGCTTGTATGTTGTACTGTATTGTAACAGAACATAAACAACAGAAGGGTGGTATTCAAAGTATCACTGAGACTCAGGCTCGTAATGACGTTTATATTGATAAGATTGTAAAGCCTTGGAGGAAGATACCATTCTTCTTAAAGCCATCACATGACGGTACTGACTTCCCGAAGGAAAAGCTTTCATTCTCCTACTCAGCTTCAAGATCGCAGGGTGTTACACACAATCGTGTTGCGTCACATGACGGATGGATTGAGGCTCGTGCATCTTCAGAAAGGTCTTTTGACGGACAGAAGCTTCACGCATACTTGGATGACGAGGGTGGTAAGCACGGAGATAGTGGGGTTTCAATTCCAAGAAGGTGGCAGGACGTTGTGCGTAAGTGTCTATCACAGGGTTTGCGTATCAATGGACTTGGTATGTTTACATCAACGCTTGGTGAATTTGAGGCAGGTGGTGGTAAGGAATTCTTTGATCTAATTAAATCTTCATATTACGATGAACGAAACGAAAACGGATTTACAACTTCAGGGCTATTTACACTATTCATCCCAGCATACGATGGGTACGATGAGTGTGTGGACGAGTACGGACTCTCTATCATTGAAGACCCAATCGAACCAGTTAAGAACCTCGAAGGTAACATTGTCACAAGAGGGGCTAAGACTATCCTAATGAACACAAGAAAAGACCTTGAAGAAAAGGGCTTGGATTTGCGTTTAAATGGAGAGATTAGGGATAACCCTTGGACATTGCAAGAAGCGGCGTCTAAGGCGTCTAAGAATAGCAATTTTGACTTATCTATTCTAAGAACTCGTATCAATCAGTTAAAGTTTGATAGGGTGTTCAGGACCAGGAACATATCATTGGACTGGAAGGATGGATTTGGTAGTGAGGTTATTGTAACAGACAACGCAGAGGGAAAGTACACTGTGTCTTTCATTCCTCCGCATGAACAAAGGAACAAGAAGATGTTTGACTCCGCTAAGAACGGATGGTTTCCTTCACCACAAGTATCCAATAGGTACATCTTGGGATGTGACCCATTTAAATTTGGTAACAGGGACGTAAAGGGTAGAAGGAAGTCTAATGGAGGTGGAGCGTTGTTCTATAAGCACGATCCAGCAGTAGACTCTCAGGATAAACCTATTGATCAGTGGATATCTAACAAGTTTGTAGTAACTTATAATACTCGTGTCGATGATGGTAACACTTACTGCGAGGATATGCTTAAATTAGCAATCTTATTTGGGGCGCACGTTTACCCTGAGCGTAACGTACCTATTGTAATTGAAAAATTCAGAGAGTGGGGATATGAAGGTTATCTGTTATACGATATTGATCCAAATGGAAAGCTGGCTACTGCTCCTGGCCGCTATACAGGAGAGGCTGACAAGGAACAGATCTTCACGGAGTTCATGAACTACATTAAGGTATTTGGTAGGAGCGACAATCATATTGAGATGCTTGAGGAGTGTCTAGAGATTAATGACCCAACCGAGATGACTAATTATGACTTGTTTGCCGCAGGTGGTATGGCTCTATTAGGTGCTAAATCCGCACTACCAAAGTATTTACAGGAGATGACAGAAGTCAAGAAGATGAATGACTTATTAGAATTTTTTGATTCTTGATAATTAAATAGCTCACATTTTTTATATTTGCATTTGATGTTGAAGTTTACGCCAATAATTTCTTTTCCTTCAGATAGAATTCCAAAGGAAGAAAAACAATCGTTGAGTTACATAACCCAGGTAGCTCAGGCTATATATTCACGTTGGTATAACGGAAGGACGTTGTACGGTCAGACAGCTACAGGCTGGTTCCAAATGATGACAGACTACGGAGAGGGTAGACAAAGTTCTGCTCCATACCGTGACTGGTTTTTGGGTGTTCAGAATGATAAGAACTCTCCTGTAAACAGAATGACTCAGTATGCTCGCAAGGCTTACACTAATGTTAATTATGACATTGTTAGCCCTGCTCCAAAGTATCTTGCAGTTATTAAGTCTGTATTGAGTGCGTCTGACTTTAAGATAAAGTGCGAGTCTCTTACCCCAACTTCTAATTTTGAAAAGCAGAAGAGAAAGTGGAGAATGTATTATGAAGAGAAGCTTCTAAATCCATTGAGAGAAGAATTGGGATTGAAGAAGGTAGTTCTTCCTTGGACTCCTCAGGATGAGACTGAGCTTGAAATGTACGAAAAGTATCAAGGGTTTAAGTTACCTCTTGAGAACGCAATGGAGGATATTGCAAAGCATACATTTGATATTAGCGACTGGGACAAGATTAGATTGAGAACTATCGAGTCTTTAGTTCAAAATAACTTCGCTGTTAGTCAGGTGTATGCAGATAAGGATGGTGTTACACGAATGAGATACATCAATCCTGCTGGATTTGTTACAGCTTATATTGATGAAGATGAAGAAGGTGAACCATCATTTGCTGGTCATATCCAACGTGTTAGAATTACAGATATTAAAGATAAGTTATTGGAGCTTGGGGCTACTCCTCAGGATCTTGAGAACTTGGCAAGGATTTTCTACGAAACACAAGGTTACACTGTCAAGGATTTTAATTTCAATAGAAAAGATCCTGTGACAGGTAGATACGTTTGGGAAGACTTCTCAGTAGAGGTGTTGCACTTTGAATATCGTGCTAATGACTATGAGTACTTCACTAAGCGTGAAACTAAAGATGGTAAGTTTGTTTTCCAGCAAGAGGAGTTTGGTAATATTAAAAAGCCATACGCTGACGGAAGGATGAGAAAGACAGACGTTACCTGTGTTCAGAACGTATATGAAGGTAAGTATATCCTTGGAACTAAGTTTGTTTACGATTACGGATTGCAAAAGAATATCATGAGAGACTCTCGTGGTAACGCAGTTCTATCTTATGTATTTGAAAGAGTCACAGGAAAGTCTATCGTTGAAAGATGGAAACCACACTTGGATTCTTTGATGCTTACTTGGATTAAATTGCAGGCTGCTAAGTGGGCCGCTGCTCCAAAGGGTATTGTTGTTGATATTGGTTTATTGTCTAACATGGACATGGGTATGGGTACAATGAGTCCGCTAGAACTTGTTCGTATCCGTAGACAGACCGGTAATCAGTTCATTAACTCTAAAACAGACGTTCTTAATAAGGGTAACAATATGCCTATCCAAGAGCTTCCAGGTGGTATCGGTCCTCAATTAGAGGAGTGGTTAACTTGTTGGCAGGATGACATGAACCGAATCATGGACTTAGCTGGTATCACACCAACTATGGCTGCTATGCCTACAACTCCTTCTGAGAAAGGTTTAGGTATCAGTGAGATGGAGGTTGACGCTACTAATCACGCTCTATATCCTTTGAAGAAAGCTATCATGCGATTGAAGGAAAAGGCTGCTAAGAAGGCTATCCTAAAGACTCGTACTAATATGCGTTTCGACAAGGAGGTTCATAAGTACTATGCTCAGTTATTAGGAGAAGAAAAGGTTAGTTCTTTAGATGCATTTGAAGATTTGACTTTAGAGCAGATTGGTATTAAGTTGTTATCAACTCCAACCAACACTCGTAAGAGCCAGATTCTTCAAGCTGCGTTACAATCAATGCAAGCTGGTAAGAACGGAGTTATTGGTATTACATTAGCTGACTACTTGTTCATTGAGAAAGAACTTGAGAAGGATAACGATGAGTTTGCTGCTTGGTATATGACTATCGCAGAAGAACGTCAGCGTAAGATCAAGATGGAGGAGGCTATGCAACAGCAAGAAATGAACGCTCAAGTTCAGGCACAGGCGGCACAACAAGCTGCTGAGGCTAAGGCTGCTGCACAACAGGCGTTAGAGCAAATGAAGCAGGCTTCTATTATGACCGAGTACCAACAGAAGGCGTTGTTGGAAGAGATTAAGCACAACCACAGAATGGCAGAGCTTGCACAAGAAGGTCAGTTAGAGAAGCAGAAAGAGGTAGAGATATCTGGGAATTTATAAAAACAAAAAATAAATAGGCTATGGAAAACAATGATTTAATTATCCCTGCGGATTTGCAGGCGAGAGCGATGGTTGATGGTTGGTCAGACAATCAACTAAGAGATGAAGCTATGAAGCTTGAGGTTAACAACCAACCTCCTGCTATCCCAACTGGAGACGATGGTTTGCCTCCACAACAAGTTTCAGCACAAGAAATTCAACAACTAGCAGGAGATGATAGTAACACTATTCCACCTGCTCCAGTAGAGCCTCAGGGTTCTTCTTTGAACTTAGAAGAGTTTGGTGTTCAGTCTTATGACGAGTTAAAGTCTTTGATTAGCAAGGCTAGAGAATATGAGCCACTAGTTCAGAAGTATAAGGAGTATGACCCAATCATGCCTTACTTGAACGATGTTCAGAATCCTTTTGCTAACGACACTATTAATCGTCTGAATAACTTTGTTAAGAACACAGGTATCAGCGACTTGAGTATTGCTTCAACCATTCTTGCTACAAGTAACGATGAGTTGAAAACCAATCCTGTAAAGGCTTTGGCAATTATGGAAGTGTTGAGCGATCCAGACTTAGCTAACTTAGGATTGAACAATTTGATGCAATACGTTGCGGATAAAAACAATATTGATGTAGACACAACATACGATTCATTGGATGAAATGCCAGTGAAAATGCGTGTTGAACTACAGAAGACGTTAAAAACTATTGAAACAAAACGTCAAGAGTTTGATACAAAACAAGATTACTTTGGATATTTGCAAAACCAAAGAACCCAACAGGAGCAAGTGATGACTCAACGAATGGCTACTTGGGATAACGTGTTAAATGACATGGGATCTAAGTTAAAGTCAATTCCGGTGAAGGTCGATCTTGAGAACGTTGGTGAAGTAACTTTAGATTATGCGGTTAGCAAAGATGATCTAAATAAGTTGCTTCCCGAAGTTCGAGGAATTGTGGGCAGTTTAAATCCTGACGAGGATGGTATTAAGACGGTTATGAAAGTTCTAGAAAACCGGGTATGGTTAGATAATAGAACTAATATCATTAAGGAAGCCATTAAGTCTGCTGAGGGAAGAATCCGAGAGGCAGAGGTACAGAGAGTACACAATGGGGGCCAAGTGGTGAACCGCCAAGATGCACCTGCTCAAGGACCTAAAACCAGTCCTCACTTAGATGCTACTAAGGCGTTCTTAGGTATAAAATAAACCTAAAAAATAACTTTAAAAATTTAAAAAAATGGCTATTGTATATAACAATCCAAATGCTTTACCCCAGGGGTATGGTACAGGTGCAGGCAGTTACGGTCAGCACAATATTCTTTCGTCTATTGACGCTCTTCCTCCAGATGTTTCTACTAAATTGTTTAAGCGTTTCGGTGGACAAGGTTTGGACATCTTGAATCTTTTGATTGCTCAAGGTGCTAAGCGTGTTGTTAATAACTCTAACGGTGCTTTTCACTTTGAAGAAGATCGTTACAATCAATCAGTTGCTGTTGGTAATCTTGGAACAAATGGAGCTACCACTGTTTCATTTGAGATTTTAAACAGTGATGGTTTTGATACTACAAATCCTTATGTTGTAGCAGGAGATCTTTTGATCCGTATGACTGATATGCGTAGATTGCGTGTTTTTTCAGTTACATCTAAAGATGCTACCAACGCTACTGTTACTGCTGATGTAATTGACGGTGGTGGTGCTATCACTTTGACTACTTCTGATGAGTTCGGTATCTACTCTTCTTCTTTTGGTGAAGATACTGCTCAACCAGATGCTAAAGCTACCTACTGGTCTCGTTACTACGCTCCAATGCAACGTCACAAGACTTCTGCTAAAATTACTGGTGATGCTTTGACCGACAAAGTTTATCCTGTAATGATGGACGATGGTAAGACTTTGAAAGGTTTCCACTCACATTTGTTTGCACAACATGAATACCGTCACTTGTTGGGATTGGTTGGTTCTATGATTTTGGGTAAAGGTACTGCTTCTGGTTCAAACGCTAGTAATGAGACTTATGCTCAAGGTATGGTTGAAACATTCCAAAACAGAGCTGTTACTCAACAATGGACTAATACTGGTTTTGAGGTTGAAGATTTGTACGAAATGATTGCTAATATGAAAGCTAACTGGACTGGTAATGATTTGATTGGTTTGTTCTGTAAGGAATTGTATCAATCATTTGAACAAAACATCAGCTCTGGTAACACAAACTTCTTGGCTAACACTAACATTGCTTCTACTCGTCAAGAGTCTGCTAAAGTAATCTTCGGTGACAACCAAGACTTTGAAACTATGATGTCTACTTTTGCTTTCTCTACCTTGACTTTGAACGGTAAAAACTTGAACGTTAAATCATTTGACTTGTCTTACGATCCTACTTTGTTTGGATTAGGAACAAACACAAATGATTTTGTAAACATGGGATTTGTTATGCCTGCTGAAAAGCAAGCTGACGCTTCTGGTTTGTTGCGTAACACAGTTGAGTTGATTTACAAGTCAATGGATGGTGAAGATCGTTTCATGAAAGTATGGGATGACGGAGCTGCTTCTCCTCGCAGACTTGGACCAAACGATAACTATGTTATCTATATGTTGACTCACTTCGGTTTCGACTGGTTCAAAATCGAGCAGTGTGGTCTTTTGTATGTATAATTCATAAACTATAAAAAGGGGGAGCGTAAAAACTCCCTCTTTTAATCTTTTAAAAAACAAAAACAAAAATAAAGTAATATGATCTACAGAGAAGGTATACGCTTAGAGCGTGAAGATTTGCAAGAACACATTGAAATCTTGCAAGAGAAATTCCCAACTTATTTTAGGAAAGAGAATCCTCTTCCGGTTAAAATTGATTTTATAAGGGCTGCTAAATTTGAAATTGACACATTTAGACCAGGCGGTGATGT
>Ga0181343_1001285_pt1 | contig 10077 bp, 17 predicted proteins | sample Su13VDMLBSD_FD_130110 | JGI IMG/M metagenome (GOLD analysis project Ga0181343, IMG submission 130110) | Freshwater viral communities from Lake Michigan, USA - Su13.VD.MLB.S.D | ecosystem: Environmental > Aquatic > Freshwater > Lake | place: USA: Michigan | collected 2013-07-15 | reverse complement strand
TGTATTCTCTGGTTGATAGACGAACCTCATCAGATGTTCCTTGATAAATATTAAGTGTGATGAAGTGTCTAAATCTTCGATTCTTACCCAACTCTTGTGGGTATACGAGAAATGATGGGATTCCAAGTATTGCGTTTTGTTGGTCTGGATCTATTTGAATGCGACCATTTTCGTCGGCTCCACCAAACTCAGAACCCATGTTTCCCTGTGATGATGTTGCATTGATGAGTTCTTCTAATGATCGATCACCAGGACGGTAATATGATGTCTTTTCTTTGGAGCGCGAGTTACCACCAGCCGCACCGAGTATGGGATACTCAAGTTGGTTTGGAATCGTTTGATTTTCTGTGTAATATAACTTCTCTATGTTCTTTCGTTCAGGCATATGGTTAACCGAGAAAACAAGTTCCTACAGGGCGTATTCAGTCCAAAGAACCCCAAGAAGTATAGGGGTGATCCCACAAAGATTATGTATAGGAGTTCGTGGGAGAGAAAGTTTATGGACTATTGCGATTTGAAGGAATCCATCGTTGAGTGGTCGAGCGAATCAACAATCATTCCATACCACTACGACCTCGACGGAAAGACCCATCGATATTTCATAGACTTCAAGATTGTCGTGCGAGAGAAGAACGACATTCTACAAACGTATCTGGTTGAGATAAAACCAAAGAAACAAACTCAGCCACCAAAGCAGCCGAAGAGAAAAACCAAAACTTACATGTATGAGTCTTTTCAGTACGTCAAAAACCAAAATAAGTGGGATGCTGCAAAAAAGTATGCAGAAGTCAGAGGGTGGAAGTTCATTGTCTTGACTGAAACAGATCTTGGAATCAAAAACTAATGCAAAATCAAAACGAGCCAATGACCCTAAAAGTAATCTTTGAGCAACTTCAGGCAATGAAGGACGAAGATTTGGATTCTCCAACGGAAGACCAAGAAGTAGCATCATTGCGGTGGTATGAGCAATACACAGTAGAAGCATACCGAGAAATAACAGAGACGAGTGAGCGATCATACAAAGACAAACAGCGAATTTTGCAAAACAGTATACCCGAATACTACACGCCAATTCAAAAAGCGGGAACCATGTGGTCTTTCTTATATGAAGCAGACAGCGACCGTCTTCAGTACTGGGACAGGATTCCGTTAGTCTTGAGAATGATCGACAACAAAGATGATACCAACACTTTCATGGGGATGAATCTCCACTATCTCTATCCCCGTTACAGAAAGGTTTTGCTTTTGAGTTTGTTGCGGCGAGTTACGGGTGATTTGGAAAATGAAAATGCCAGAATAACTAAACTGAATAGCACATCGCTGTTCAAATTTCCTGATAAATATGGAAGAGCCTGTATTCGTCGCTACAAATACGACAACATTCGAAGAAAACCTATTCGTATACCACCAGAACACTGGCTCAAAATGATTTACCTACCAACATACCACTTTGTTGGCGGAAGACCTAATAAGGTGTGGGCAAAGACTTATGAAACAATGAAGAAGATGGGATTAACAAAAAGGTAATCGATGACGCAGTTTCAAGGAACCAACAACCCCAACCCACTATACGTTCCACCCGATCTAGCAGCAAAAAGCGCACAACAGGCTCTAGAAGATTTGGGTCTTCGTGGTTCTTCTATTCAAAACTCAAATCCTGTCACAAACTCAATCGAATCGCAGATTGCCCAAACCAACGCTAGAATCGAAAAGTTTTACGACGATCTCATCAATGAAACTGGTGGTATGAAATACCGCGATCCGATAACGAGTAATATCTCGCGACAGATGGCACATATTGCGGATATGAACTTTTACTCAAGACCAACGAGGTTCTATTTTGAAATCGAAGGTCTTGGCTGGCCCCAAAACGAAAGGCTTGTTCGCAACTGTCAAAACACAGTAATGCCCGGTCGTGCATTGCAAACACAGCCACTAAAAATCTATGGACCACCTGTAGAGTATGCATATGAAGCAAACTATGCAAATGAGTTGCAAATGACGTTTCGCGTAGGTGAAGATCTATTCGAACGAGATTTCTTTGAAGGTTGGATGGGATCTGTGTATTCCCCAATGACGGGAGATTTGCTCTACCCCGATACTTACATGACAAACATGCGAATCTACCAACTCGACCGAAGAGATCTCAAAGTCTACTGCACAGAACTATACAATGTGTTCTGCAAGAACATATCTGACATAGAACTATCAACTGACGCAACGGATCAAATCACGACGATAAACGTCACTCTTGCTTATTCCGAGTATCAAGTTGTTGGCAAGAGAAACTTCCCATACTATGTCAGAAAAGATCGCGGAGAAACCGAAGAAACAACCACGATTCGATCCAAAATTCAAGATTCTATATCTCAAGCAGAAAAAGTACACCAAGTCCGTCTTGATCGTGGTGTCCAACGTGCTGGTGATATTCGAAATGAAGTTCGGCAAGCATTGAATCGAAATAATTGATTGACCCTTTCAACAATGGAGTAAATGATGTCATTACCAACACTTGGAATACCAAAATACAGAGTAACAATACCTTCTACGAAGAAAGAAACGACATTTAGACCGTTTCTAGTCAAAGAACAGAAGGTTCTCTACATGGCTCTTGAGAGTCAAGATGATAAGCAGATACTTGATGCCATGTGCAACATCATACAATCATGCGTTGATGGTATTTCAAGCATATCAAAGATGCCAATGTTTGACATCGAATACCTGTTCACCAAAATCAGAGCAAAGTCTGTGGGTGAAATTGTCGAAGTGAAGGCTAAATGCCCCCAATGCCAAAAATCGAACGAAATTTCGATCAATTTGGACGAGGTTGAAGTCCAATTTCCAGAATCCATATCAAACAAAATCATGGTAAGCGACAAAGTCGGCATCGTCATTCGATATCCATGCATCACCGATGCTCGCTCCAATCTAAACAACATGAGCGTCGAGGAAGTTTTGCACTTTGTGGCTAATTCGATTGAGACTGTCTTTGACGAAGACAACGTATACACAAGAAAAGACTTCACCGACGAGGAAATCCAAAAGTTTGTCGAGTCCATGACGAACAATCAGTTTGAACTCATCGGAAAATTCTATACGAATCTTCCAGAAATGAAAAAGGATGTGGAGTGTCACTGTATTAGTTGTGGGCATGACTTCAAAGCATCGTTTACTGGGCTACAAGATTTTTTTACATAATGCTCTGTCACGATAGTCTTGGGAATCTGTATAACACAAATTTTGCGTTGATGCAGCACCACAAGTATTCGCTGACAGAGTTGGAAAATATGATCCCTTGGGAAAGAGAAGTATATGTAAATATGGTTGTGAAGTTTATAAAGGATGAAAATGAAAGACTAAAGCAACAGCAGTTACAAACGAGCAGATAAATGGCACTACCAAATCCAGGTTCAACACCCCAAACAACACCACCAATCGACAATAGCATCAGAGAAGCCATTTCTACAGGTATCAAGGCTGGGTTGTTGACCACACAGAGCAAGATATTTTCTAAAGTTCCAGCAATTCTTGGTGGTGGCATTTTTAGGGAGAGAGCAGAAGAGAAGCGACGAGAACTTTATGCAAGTCAAGGTAGAGATGTCAATACGGGAAGAAAACTCACCAAAGATGAGATCGAAGAACGAGAACGTCGTAAGATGTCGCAAGATGCGATGGGTGAGATCAATGAAAATGTTGATCTGATTCGCATATTACTTGAAAAGAATTTTGGTAAACCATCAGCCACAGCATTCCCTGCGTTGGGATTAGCAGGAATGCCAAATATTCTTGCACCCAAGAAAGATACAACGCCATACGAGTTAGCAGATGACTCTGGTGGAATAAATCTTGCTCAAGAAGAACAGAAGATAGAGCAGCAAAAGGCAGACAAAGAAGTACAACTTGAGGTTCAAGAAAAAGATCATTCATTCACGGAAAAACTTTTTGAGAAGTATTTCGGTAAGTCAAACACAGACAGATCCAAAGCAGGAGCAGAAGCAAAGGCTGGTGGTGGATTACTTAGCAAACTCGCTGGTGTCATAGACACATTTGCTGATTTGAAAACCTTGGGTATCATCGGCAAAGGTAGTAGGCTTGGGAAGATCGGTAGTGCCGTGGCTCGCGGTGGAATGGGTCTTGTTAGTGGTGCTGGAAGAATGATTGGTGGTGTTGCAAGAGGAGCAGTAAATCTTGGTGTAAAAGCAGCGGGTGCTGTTACAGGTGCAGTATCGGGTGCAGCGAAAGCGGGTGGTGGTTTCCTTTCCAACATGTGGGGTTCTGTAAAGAGTATGGGTGGAAAGATTGCAGACACCGCAGGAAAATTCAAAGGTCTTCTTGGAGGTATAGGAGGACTTGGAAAGATGGTCATTGGTGCGATAGGACCAGCGATTGAAACATTTCTGTCTTATCAAGATATCAACAATATTAAAAGCGACCCCAGTCTTTCCGCACAAGAAAAGAAAGATCAGATTGGAAAGAGAATTGGTAAAGCCATCGGTTCTATACTTGGTGGTATTGGTTCAATGGCACTTTTAGGTCCAGTCGGACCTGTAGTTACAACTGCACTTGATGCTTTTGGAATCGGACCTGGTGCGCTTGGTGAATACCTTGCAGAGAAACTTGGTGGTGAGAAGATTTATGATATTGCATCAAGTGTGCCACTTCTTGGCGACTTCGTGAAAGTCGATGAGACAGCACCCCCAACAAAAGAAACTCTACCAGCAGAAGGGCAACTACAAACAAACACCCCATTCGAATCACCAGAAGACTACAACAAGTTTGGTATGAATTCGGGAATGCAAACTCCTGCATTAACTCCAACGCAAGTAGCCACCGCAGTTCCAAACATGACACCAACTTCTGCTGCGACATTGGGTAATCTTCAAGTTGAAAGTTCTGCTTTGAAGTCTGCACCTCAAATAATGCCGCCTGTTGTTGTTCCAACAAACAATGCGGTTGTGAACAACACCAACAATGTATCTTGGATGTCATCGCTGACACCAACGAGATCAGGTGCGGATCTTGATGAGAAAGTATTCAGACTTGGTCTTGCATTCTGAGTTTGTTGAATAGTTTCATATCAAACTCATGTATGCCGTCATCCATTGTGTAGAAGATCTTATCGAAACACTTCACACACCACGGCATACACTTCGGACAAGGGCGTGAGATACGCATCTGTCCGTGGCTATTGAACCGAAAGTTCCACAGTTCAAGACCTTCGCGCTTGTCACACTTCAAGAACGCATCAAGTTCTGAATGCACTTCACCAAAGAGATATCCGTGCTTAACGGCAAGAGGGTGTGTCTTGAAACGATTGATGCCAACGGCAAGGATTCGATTCTTGTGTAGGATGATGCTGCAATGCCTCTTCCTACGGGGGATCTCAAGACACTTTGCATAGGCAAAGTCGATCAACTTGCGGTGTTTTTCGGGATCTATCATAATAAAGATTTTCATCCAATCCCGACACTCCTATTTATGGAGATGTCTGAGACTCATCTAAAAACATTCTATTCGAATTCAAAAGAATGTTATTGTTGCTTTTGCGAGTGCTGCGAGAATCAACATCGTGAAGGTAAATATCGCCAGCACCTTGGCAACACCTAGTGCTATCATGACCGAGTCATCATCGTCTTCCTGTTTCATATTCATCAACATACTCCCATATAATGTATGGGTCAAGCAACACCACAAATCAAATCTTTGAATCATTTGATTCTGAATCGATTCACGCGAGATAAAAACATTCTTTCTCTCACTTCCTTGACTTCCCTAAAGTAGACGCTACTCTTATGTCGATGAAGGTCATGGTGTCCTTCAGAGCGCAACTTGTTGAGGGAGGGACTCCTCGACGTATAGATATAGGAAGATTGGTGGCTTTGTGAAATTGTTCCGTATGCTCATAGATACTGACTCCAACCCAGATGACGATGCCCCCATTGTCAAAGGAAAGGAGACTGGTATTATGGAGGAGAAGAACATGTTTGAAGGAGTTAGTGACTCTCGCAAGGAAGCAATGATCCACGATCTCATCCTAGTGGTGAAGTCGGCAATGACGAAAGTGAATGCAAGGGAGCAATTTTGGTGCGACATCCTTGCTAAGACTGAAAATGACATTCGCAGGGTCGTAAACGAAACGATCCGATGAAGGAGTGAAACATGAAAATGGAATTCGATCACAAGTTCGTGGCAGCATTCAATACGTTTATGACAAGCCTCAAGACACTTGTCGAAACATCAACAGCATCATCTAGCACAGCAGACTACGAAGAAGGATACAAGTACATTCGTATCATTCTCGTTCGAACCGATGTGGACGGTTCTAAGAAGAAGTCTGCGTGGGGATTCATCGACAAGCGGACTGCGGACATCTTCCGTGCCGCGAGTTGGAAGGCTCCCTGCCTCAACCACATTCGCGGAAACCTCTATGATGAGGACAATGGTCTGAAGCATTGCCATTGGACTGGTCCTGCGTACATATGGGCAATAAACGATTCCAAGAAGGAGGCAGTCGCGGCTCAACCCGCTCCCGAAGGAGGGATCTAATGGGCTACAGACTGCACATTGACATTCCACTCAACCTCACCGAAGATGATGCAATCAAGCATAGCATTGCTATCATGTCTGCCATCGAAAACATTCTGATGTCGGGTGTGAAGACCGAAGCCGACACCATCAACTATCGTCTTGGTCACGACGATGATCGTCAGAAATCGAACTACCTCGACAAGAATGAGAACGGACACGTCAGCAACAAGAAGTCAAAGATTCTTCTGAAGAGGGAGTTGACAGCAGCCGAAGACACGATAGAGTAAGTGAACAACGCGCCGTGGGAGGTCTTGGCATCCTCAGTTCGATTTATAACCGAATAAGAGTTGGTTCGAATCCAACACGGCGTATTTCTCAAACAGGCTTGTCGCACATGAGTCGCTGCGATGAAAGCCAACAGTTTCGCGACTCACAGGAGATTTTTGAAATGTTCGGACTTACCAATAACAGCGTGTTCAAGTATGTCGGTGTTCTCTCTGCTCTCGTCTTTGTGTGGTTCACGTTCCTCTCACCAGAGAGCGCAAATGCAGCACAGAAGGCAAACTACGGTTTGATTGCCCTGTTTGCATCTCTCGCGTTGTATTACTATTCGCAGTTCAACCGTGAGCGTTCTTTCCAAGAGAACGACAATGTGTATCGTCGCATTGATGACGTTGAGCGCGAGATCAACCTTCGCATCAATGAAGTTGAGCGTGAAGTCAACGAATGTGTTGATAGCAAGTGCGCTGAATCGTGCAAGCGCGGTCGCTGATGATTGATGGTGTCCGTCTACCATGAGTGGCGGCAGAGGGTTCGCGCATTCTGCGAATAACGCGATTTCGTTGCGGGTATGATGTAGCGGCAACATGTGAGTTTTCCAAACTTTCCTCACGGGTTCGAATCCCGTTACCCGCTTTTCGTGGAAGGTTGTCCGAGTGGTTGAAGGAGCAGCATTGGAAATGCTGTGTGCGCGTAAGTGTACCGTGGGTTCGAATCCCACATCTTCCGTTGTCCGATTGTGTAACGGTAGCACAAGAGATTCTGGTTCTCTTTGTCCTAGTTCGAATCTAGGTCGGACAATTCGGTTGTGTACTCAAGTGGTCAACGAGGGCAGATTGTAAATCTGCTGGCATTCGCCTACGAAGGTTCGAATCCTTCCGCAACCACTCAAGCCGCCATAGTATAAAGGCTATTACCGTTGATTTGTAATCATCAAATCTGAGTTCGATTCTCAGTGGTGGCTTTAAAGGTAGACCACTCCTATATATTACTAGGAGGTCTACCAATGAAAGAATCAGTCTGTGTGTGTTGTCAAAGTTCCTTTAAATACAAACCCGCCGCATCTCTTGGTAAGTATTGTTCCAATGCTTGTCAACACAAACACCAACTCAAAGTAAGAATAGACTCTTGGCTGAATGGTGATAAATCAATCTCAACCCAAACCATAAAAAAACATCTACTCAATGAGAATCCGTCTTGTAGTTCCTGTGGAATATCAAACTGGAATAATCTTCCTCTAGTTTTAGAACTTGAACACAAAGACGGAAATGCAGAAAACAACCAACCATCAAATGTGTGCCTAATCTGTCCCAATTGCCACTCGCAAACACCAACATACAAGAATAAAAACCGTGGTAATGGCAGACACAGTAGAAGAGAAAGATACAAACAAGGTAAGTCTTACTAATTTTTCGGTCCTGTCGTCTAGTCTGGTCTAGGACTGGAGACTTTCAATCTCCCAACTGGGGTTCGAATCCCCACAGGATCATTCTTCCATGCCATGTTATGCAATCTCCATCCGTGAAGATCAAGACCATCTCCTAAAAGATAGGGGTAGACTCTTGTTCTTCAAGAAAAAGTCTCTTGCACTTGAAATGTGCGAATACATGAATGCGGTTAGAAAACGCATGAAGATAGAACAGGTGTATTCGGTCTGCAAAGTTAATGAGAATAATTGGAAAAGTTTCGAAATAGAATACGACAGCAGAGATAACAAAGATGACGATGCCCAACGAAATGTTTCAATCTATACGAAACGCAAGACACTTCATGCTGGCGTTGATGGATCCCAAGCAGACTCCGAAGGTTCCGAAGGATATCCGCAAGAGGGCAAGGGATCGACTCAAGCACTTCCCATCTGAGTATGAAATCAACGAACTTGAGAAGTTGCATTCTGCACAGGAAGCGGATCCAAATGTTCTTTTGGAACTGTGCATGAAGGGTCTTGACTCTCTTCGTGGAGAGGCTATCATCCTTGAGCGCAAGATAAATCTAGTTGGTAGTAAGATCGTAGAAGCCATGAATAAGTCTGGGAGATCATGAGATGCCAAATAGCAAGATGAAAAATGTAGCAAAGAAGCACCGCAAGGCAAATGCGCGTTGGAAGGCGAAGAACCGCGCAAGCCTTTCTCGCGCCAAGTCCAAGCCCGAGCCGAGGAAAAAGATTTCAGTTTGGGATCGTGCGAAGATGTCCTCTCTGTCGGGGGCTTCCCCGTCAGCCGTATCTAACTCGACAGAGGGGACTCCTTGCACCGCGTCGATGATGACTTTCGATGAACTCAGAAAGAATGGTGGTTGAACATGGAAAAGACACACATTGTCGAGTCGCTCCATCAAGGTGTCTGCGAGGTAGTCTTCACCAAGGCAGATGGCACGGAGCGTACCATGAAATGCACACTTCAAAACCTACCCACACAGGGAAAGCAGATGCTCAATGAGAATCCTGCGGATCGCAATGTGATCCCCGTTTGGGATGTCGAGAGCCTCAGTTGGAAATCGTTCAATGTCAACAGCGTGAAATCCTTCCGTAGGGTTGGTTCGCTGTTGAATGGGTGATTGAACCCGATAAGCCTCTGTGGCGCAATTGGCAGCGCAAGAAACTTTTAATTTCAGGGTTGTGGGTTCGACTCCCACCGGAGGCATTTCGAATATACATATTAGCGGAGGGTGCTAATATGTGCGAATGCAGGTATTGTGGTAAAGAAGTAAATGATCGCGGAAGAACTCAATGTGGTTCATGCTCAGTCAGCAAGCGTAGATGGAAAGTCAAGTACGATCTGGTGACTGCAAAGGGAGGAAAGTGTTCTAGATGTGGGTGGGACAAACATCCAGCGGCATTGCAGTTTCATCACACAGATCCATCTAGTAAAGAGTTCAATCTCAGTGCAAACACTCTATTGCGTGAAAAAGGCAACTATGAGGAAGAACTTGCAAAGTGCATTCTCCTCTGTGCAAACTGTCATGCGATAGAGCATCAGAATGGTGACAGGTTCCTTGTTGAGTTGGGGTGGAAATCTATGGCGCGGTAGCCCAATGGCAGAGGCGTTCGACTCAAAATCGAATCAGTGTGGGTTCGACTCCCACCCGTGCTATTATGAACAGAGAACGCTATATCGAACTCGACCGATCAGGAACAGGACTCACCAAAGAAGAGTGGGAGCAAGGTTGGCACTGGTGCAATGAATGGGATGGAATGCTTGTCGGTCCCAACACCGACGAAGCACTTGTCTGCTCCTGCGGTCATCCTGCCATCGAAGCATGGAAGGAATC
>Ga0181343_1001283_pt1 | contig 10081 bp, 17 predicted proteins | sample Su13VDMLBSD_FD_130110 | JGI IMG/M metagenome (GOLD analysis project Ga0181343, IMG submission 130110) | Freshwater viral communities from Lake Michigan, USA - Su13.VD.MLB.S.D | ecosystem: Environmental > Aquatic > Freshwater > Lake | place: USA: Michigan | collected 2013-07-15 | reverse complement strand
GTAAATCCCATTGCTTGTATAACCACATTCTGTATCTGTTTCTGTTGTTCCATATCAGTAGCTTTGCCCATATTGTTTGCAAGGTCTTTGCCTTGCTCTACTGCTTTGGCTTTGGCAGCTTCCTGTCTGCGCTCTTGTAATTCTTGTCGTGCAGTTTTAGGTTGGTCGGACTTTTGTTCTTGTTGACCACCTTGTTGTCCGCCTTGTGCAGATTGACCACCTTCTGGTTTGTTTTCTGCTTTTCTATCTTCTTGTTTCTGTTCTTGCCTTCTTTCAGCAACGGCAGCTGGTGGCGGTGCTAATTGAACCGGTGCAGATGGTGCTGCAGCAGTATTAGTTGTTGATGTTGGTGTAGCAATTGCTTTATCAACATTAGAATCACCTGTCTTTGATACTTCAGTTTTTACTGCACCATCGGATGATATTGTAGTAGAGGCTTCTGTTTTGGATACTGTTGATGTTATTGTGGTTGTAGTTTTTGTTGTAGAAGTAGTATCGGTACTTATTATGTTTTTCTTAGCATATGCTTCTGCATAATTAGAACAAGTTCTATCATATAATCCATCTAATGCACATTGTTGAGTTTTATAGGCTTCTGCATATCCAGCACAAGTTGTGCTATACAATGGATTGATAGAACATTGATAAGTTAGAAAAGCGGCCGCATAACCTGGACAAGACGAATTAAACAAAGCATTCACGGTACATTGTTGAGTGAAGTATGCTTGTGCATATCCAGGACATGATGAATTATAAAGTGGGTTGGCATTACATTGTTGAGTAAAATATGCTGCAGCATAACCGGGACATGATGGTGAAGATAAGGGGTCTAAGCAAGGATCTGGTGTGTATACAGCATTGCTATACATGTTTGTTATACTAGCATTTCCACTAGTCCATGGCGACATAGCAAATCCGCCTAATGCAGTTCTTGGTAAAGAACTATTAAATCTAAACTGTCTGCTAAACGTTCCCACCGCACCATTATCATTACCATTTTGAGTATGAGAGGTGCTTTCTAAAACAGTACCGTTGCTAGAAGTAATAGCAACGCCAACGCCTGCATCTGAATAGTTCCAACCTGTTATACAAAATCCACCAAAAAAATCAAATAAAGAACATTGTCTTCCAGCAACATTATAATCATATCCATAATTGAATCCATGTATCAATGCGCCAGCGCCAGCATTAGCTAATGCTTGATTAATGGCATATGCTTGCGATCCAGTTGTTCCAGAAAATAGATTGTTACTTATTGATAATGTATTGTAATTTGGGCAAGATGGTGAATATGCTGGATTACTTACACATGGATCTGTTGTATAATTTAATGTAATTGATGGATCACGAACTTGTGGGCCATAGTAACCAGCCCAAAATCTATTATCTTTACCAGTAAATGATAATGTCATAGAATCACCAGCAAGCATACTTTCTTGAGTAGCAAAAGTTTGAGTGCCAGTTTTTAATTCAAATCCATTTGTTGTTGAGTTGTAATTGTAGATGTCTGTTCGTAAAGAAGTGCCACCTCTTAGAAAATTTACTTGGCCAGTCAATGTTCCTGATTGATCGCCTGAGTTATTAATTTGCCATGAATAATTATAACCATTAATTTTTATACCGGAGTTAGATAAGTTTAATGCCTGTTGAATTGCAAATGCCTCAGCAGTTATCGTTTGAGTCGCTGTTGCAGTTGTATAACCAAATATAAGTGTGTTTGTTGTGGAGTTAAATGCTGGTCCATTTCCACCACCAGAGTAACCACCATTCTGACCTGGAACCGAACCAACCCAACCTGATACAGTTGGAGTTAATATATTCGAGGATGTTTGCGATTTAGCTCTTGGTGTAAAAGCCACCAAGGCTAAAATTACAAGAATTAATCCCCAAAATCTCATTAATCTTTACTCTTTATTTTTTGTGGAACTCGGTCTGGATTTTCTTCCCAAATTTTCTTAGCTTGTTCACCAATTTTACCATCAACTGGACATGGAGTACCAGCATTCATCATAGCAGTAAATACACGCTCATCTTGGCACATAATTGAAACGGCTGCCACTTTCATACCCATGTCATATGTAGCACGAGCAAGTTTTAATCTTTCGCAATTTTTATCGGTGACTGAACCACCAAAAGCAATACCTAAAATTTGTGTTTGAGCTGCACCAGAATAACCAACCGCACAAACATCAGAATTGATGACTGTGATTGCTGGTGCTACGGCTGTTGGTGGTGGAGATTTTACCGTTGTTGTGCTATTTGAAGTGGAGTCGGTAGTGCTTCTTGAAGTGGAATCTGTTACAATCGGATCGGCGGCAAAACTATTGCTCACAATTGCCATTACAAATACGCCAGCAACTATGTTACTTTTGAACATTTATTTCTGATAAAGGTTTTTCCTTTACCATCCTCTGTTAGTTTTATAAAATGAAGATAATAAAGAATACCACAAGAATTTGTGGAATATAGCATAATACCAAATCAATACCAGTGGTATTTAGTAAAGCATGGTGGGCCGAGTAGGACTTGCACCCACACTCCAGCGATTATGAGTCGCTTGCTTTACTATTTAAGCTATCGGCCCATATTTAAAACATATGGTATGTCAACTGTTAGTATAACTCGAAATAGGATACATATTTCCAACAAAATCTTTCTCTAAAACTATCATACTGTTATAAAATTGTATTGATTTGAGGCCATCAAATAATTTTGATAGTTGTGGTGAAGGTTGGCTTTCTGGTATGTGTTGGCGATGTAGAAAATCGACCATCATTTTCATTGTTTCCACATATGTTCCTGGTTTTTGGAATCCTCCCTCCCATGATGGCCAATAACTTGTGTGTGTATCTTCAACGATATAAAGGCCACCTTCTTTTAAATGTGGAAACAAACAAGACATTGATGTGAGTTGATGTTCACTAATGTGGCTACCATCGTCAATAATGATATCAAATTTTTCTTTGTCTTTAAGATAATCTGTCCAAAACTCTTCTGAATTTTGGTCACCTAATTCAACATTAATATTTTCATTATTATACTCATGTACAACACACTCAGGATTTGCATCAATACCAAAAATTTTACCATTTTCAAAATAACGATGCCACAATTCCAAAGATCCACCTTCGGCAACACCAATTTCTAAAACATTTGGTGCCTTTCCCACAAATCGTGATAGATGTTTATCATAATGGTCAAAATATGTGTCCCATTTTGTAGACTTAAAATTTAATTGTTTATAGGTTTCTAGGAGGGACATTATCTAACTCACTTTGCGTAAAATTTAATTTAGTAGAAGCTCTACTGAAATGGTAAACATAACTTTTCATTTGGCCAAATTTAAAACCAACAAATGGTAAAATTTGCGTTATAAGAGTTGTGTCATTTGCATACCAAGGAAATTTATCTATATTCGGATATGAAACAAAGGTACTTTGATGCACGACAAGTGGCATGTACCAACCAACCGAATTTGGTTTTATATCTTCAACAGTTTGAGAATGTTCATCAACAAATTTTTGGAATTTATTATAATCGAAAGTATCAATATCACCACAATCATATTGTATACACTCTGGCCCACTATTCATTTTACCAGGATTTGCTTCAACAACATAACCAGTTAAAATAATATTTGGCGGACAACCAAGAATAAATTTATCCCAATCTTTAGAAACAATCATATCATCATTCATCAAAACTACTGTATCATACTTAGCTGAAAACACACCTTTATTGAAAGCGTGATATACATCTTTTTCGTCTACAAGAAGTTTTATTTCATGCTCATACATTGAATTATCATGTATGTAATTCAAGCACTTTTGAATTGTTTTACTGTTTGATGGAAAAGGAATAACAATTGAATACATTAATCCAGTAAAGCCTTTGCTCGTTTTAAGAATTTTTCAACATGTAAACCCGTTCTCGATTCAAAAAGATGATAAAAGTAATCCACACCCTTAGAATTAACAAATGTTGTTCCTATTCCATAAGGTTTTAATTTTCCATCAAGTTCCCAAGCATAGCCTTGTGTAAAAGGCACATCTTCATAACGGTCTGGAATATAAAATTCAATAGGAATATTTTTCTCTTCACAAATCCATGTAAATTCTTCACATATGTCGGATCTATTTGTTGGTTTTGATGAGGGTCTTCCAATTGCATCAAAAGTTTCTCGGCTTAACCCCACACAAGAAGCACCACAAAATAAATGTTCACTATTTTGTAGATGGTGTGATCTTTGGATATTTCCAATCAAGTATCCTTCAGCAGTTTTTTCAAATGTGTGGTGAATTGCATTGGATGTCAGAGGTATACAATCAATATCTAAAATTAAAACATCGGTATAATCTTCCTCATAGAAAAGAGTTTTTAGTCCCAAATCAATCGCATTGTCTGGAAATACTTCACCATCTGGTGCATTATATGAAAGAAATTTATAATCAACATCCATAAAAATATTAAATTTATCAATTACCGCTTTTTGATATTCTGGAAAAGCTTTATGGATTTGAAAATTACAATAACTGAATATAGCTCTTTTACGATTCATTGATATCACCAATAAAATCTCTTGGCATTGATTCTTTTTTGGTTTTTCCATCAAAATCAGTATAAACAAGATAATTTTCATCATCAATCATCGCAGCACCATTGAAAAAATATTCATCTTCTTGTATGTAGCGCTCAATTTGCTTTTTTCCGCAATCACGGACACGAATTACTTGCTGGCCAAGCCACTTTGATGTGTTGTAGTCAGCAATAGCAGCAATTTTTTTAGCTTCCTCTTCATTTTCAGCAAAAACTACATGAACTTCCGTAAAAGTTGATAAAGTTTCGACTGCAAAACGCTTTTTTTCACTCATTTTCATTTTTCTCCAAGAGTAAATTCAATATTTTTCACAGAATCAAAACGGAAACTTCGCCAATCTTGTTTTTCTAAGTCGAAAACTGCAATTGCTTCATCAGATTGTGTTTTCCCGGTGTTTTTTGGTGATTTTTCACTTGGGATTTTTGACTCCGCAAGTGTGCAAACCATTGTTCGTTCGGTTCCGTCTTTTTTAGTGAACACAATCGTCACTTTTTCATCACGAAGCAACCCACGCAACCAATCCCGACCTTCGGGAGTGTTTACTTGACTGCCTTGTGGCACTTCAATCTCATCAAGTGCAGCTTCGGCATCCCATTCTTCATCTTCCTCTTCTTCTTCGTCCCATTCAGCACGCTCTTCGAGCCTTTCTCTGAGATTCCATTCTTCAACAATGTCATCTGGAATGCTATCTAATGAATCCAAATCAGAGTATTCATAACTTTCATCTGAACCATACTCAAAACGACCAACAAATGCCATTCCTTCTTCGTGATAGTTACCAAAAACGGTTAGTGATTCATCTTGCGAAATGAATTCATACAATGTAACAGGTGGTCCCCATGGCGAATCAAACCAAAATCGTATGCTTAGATTGTCATCATCATAATCATCCACATTCCAATCTTGTGCATCACAATTCCATTTGCAACCCCAATTGTCTATCGACCAAGAATACCAATCAGAGTATCCGTATTTTTTAACCAATTCTTCACTGGTGTGATTAACTGATACATTACCAACATCTTTCAATTCTTGTGGACATGGCCGAAAGAAATCAAACCAATCTTTACCACCCTTTTCGTCCAGAAATTTTTCAAATTCACGAACCTTCTCCTTGGGAGCAACCAATTCAAAGGTATTATTGCACCAATTTGGCATAATATAAACTCACTTTCATCATTAATTTTCTAAAATAGATTTTAAACTAGAACCCATCTTCCTCATTTGAATATATCCCATTGTTCGCTTGAGATATTCTTCAAACCACTTACCTGACTTTTCTGTTTTTTTCACTACACAACCATAAATTCCAGAGCCAGTTAAATTTTTTATGTATGTTGCGGGATCACCAAGAATAGCTTCAAAGGATTCATCGAAAACTGGTATACCATCACCACCACCTTTAAAAAAAGCAATATGATACATGTAACCAAAATTAGTATTTTCGATTGGTACGCCATCAGCCATTTCTTTGTTGAAATCAAAATAAGATAAAACCAATTCATCTTCTTCTTCACCGGGTAAAAAATAAATGCCATCATACTCACTCGATGGTTTTTCATTTTCAGTATGCATAAACTTCCTTTCTTATTGAAGATTTGTCCAATTGCCTACTAAACTTCTTTTTACTTTTAACTACACGGAGTCTATACTTAGGAGAAAATAAATCTTTAGCTATCAGATTTCTTGGCTTCAAGTGATTTAATTTTTTCTTTAAGGTTCGCATTTTCTTGTTCTAATTTTTCAATTTCTGGTTGTCTAGCCGCCCACACCTCAAAAAAATCAGGTAGTATCACTCTGCCTGTTGATGATTTAATTTTAATTCTTTCTTGCCACCAAACTTTATATGCTTCCAGACCTGTATCATCCATTTAACTATACTCTCAAAATTAATCCAACGATATAAATGGTAAGTAATCCTGCATTTACAGTAATCATGGCTTTATCCTTGATGAGAAATCCCCAATACAAAAACAATAACGCACCAGAATTTAACAAATATATGTTAAGAGGATCATACATCAAAGCGGTAGCTAGAGCACCACATAATGTAATTATCGTTGCTACCCATTTGACACCATTTACAAACATATTGCTATTATACATGATTTTTTATCTACCTGTCAAGGTTTAAGTTCAGCAACTAACCAACATAGATATTTTATCCATGTTCTTCAATTGATTGGGTGAGATTGAAATTGTTTTTTGCTTACGGAAACCATGCCAATCAATTGCCAGAATATTGTTACCAGGTACATCAAAACGGTCACAAAAACCAAATTCAGGAACACCAACTGTAATGGGCGCTTGTAAGCCTTGCAACATCATAGACCTAAAATTCTGCTCATAAGTATTAATGTAAACCCGATTCTCAAATAGGCCAGTCGGCCCCCATTGAATATACACTCTGTGATTTTCTTCATTTCGTCCATTTGTATCTTTCTCCAACTTCTCTAAAAATGTAATAAAACTTTTCTTAAATTCAGAATTCCACCGAACCTCATAATCAATATATAAAGAAACAACATTTGTGGAAGTTGGTATAATTTTCACTTCACGCAATTTTATCTCCAAACCTGATTGGCGTATCTGTGAAAGATAATATTCGGTTAACTTTTGTCGTTGAATTAGAGCATGCTGTGTTGTTATATATTGAGCATGTAAATCTTTTCCGTTGACCTTTGTTGTATTTGAATCTCCTTCTAATTTACGCCTAAATTGCCATGGTGATACATTGGCAGTCACGGTGCAAACATTATCTTTACACCCTTTTATTTCATAAGAATTGACTACGCCTGACGAATACATAGCTGCCAAATCTCTAGTGACCTTGCCATTGTTTACAGTTTGATCCGTGACAATTAGCACACCAATTCCTTGTTGTACAGCATTAACTAAGGCCGATTGTATGGCTGCATCTTGTGTTTTACCTTCACCAGAAGCTGTAACAATGATCTCTTTGGGTGTAGCATCAGAAAAGAAAAAACTAACACCCTTAAACATCAAAGAAACATAATCAATTGGTGTGAAAGTAAACGCAGGTACCGATGGTGTGCGAGCAACCGCTTGAGTTGCCAGCAACAACGCAAATCCTAGAAGAATTTTCTTCATTTAGATCCTGAGATTTTCTCTTTTGTCCAATCAGCGGTACTTGTAATATCTTTACCAATACCAGATATTGTACCGCAACCAATTAATGATATTGCCATTATCAAAGTAAATATCAATTTCATTTTAGTTACCCATTAAACGAGAAAGGCTTTTAGCTGCTTCAATATCACGAGTAGAAGATTTCACTACCACTTTAACTGTTGAAGATCCACGATCAAATTCTTTACTGTCAACATATGTACCACGCAAAATTGCATTGGTTCGCTGTTTAATGTTCTCTTGTAATTCACTTGAGATGGTATCTTTGACCATCGTAGATGAAGCTACTTTTAGCTCTTCTTCAGCTTCCTGTAGTGTCTTGTAAACTGTTTGCTTAAACTTTTCTGATTCTAGTTCAGCCTTCATAAACTCGACCAATTGTTGCCTTGCTCTAAGAGAAGCAACAATATACGCTTTCTCAGCTGCATCAGGTGCATTGCTTGTTACACGAGCCGTACCAGAGGATGCAATCGATTCAAACTCACCGCCCATGGTATATGACACCTTAATGTCACCACCAAAAAACTCGGACTTTACTGAGCGCTCATCTTTTTTACTTCCACCCAAACTTGAGCAAGCCGAGAGCATTACTGCCAAAATTACTACACCTAACTTCTTCATATAAATCTCCATAATTTAAGAACAACCATTGTAACACAAAATTACCGCTTTTGAGGCAAACTTCGAATATAGGCAATTACCTCTTTTGCCTGTTTCATATCAGATTTTTCTAAGGCCTCTTCAACATACCCATAATGCATTTCTTGTAATTGGGTAACTAGCAAATTGATGACCCTACGCTTTGCATCCTGAGAGGCCTTATATTCAGGTGAAGTCCAAATATACAGTTTATTGTTGAAATTTGGAATATAATACCTTGAAATTGGAATATAATAACTTGGGTTTATTTCATCATCTTCCTTCATTTAAATCTCCTCAAAATTACCAGAAACGCTTATGCGTATTTTATCACTACTATAAAACGGCCAAACACAATGTGTTAATGTGGCTGGAAATAAAATGCCTGTATTTTCGTATGTTTGATCCACAGGTACATTTGTCCATTTTACAAGACCATCATCACCATTGTGTATAAAGGTAAATTTTCCTATGCTACTGTCTTTCATAAATTTACCTTCCCACAATTTGTTTTCATCCTCAATGCGAAAAGGAACCTGTAAATATAAAGCAAAACTGTAATCACCGGGATGATCGTGTAGGCTTTGAAACTCGGTTTGCTTTTGAAAGTTCACCCAAAACTCAACCAGCTTCATTGGCTTTGGTAAAAACTTCTGCATACAATCCTCAAAGAATTGCCGTGATTTCAATAAACGAAAATCAGATATGTCCTCTTCATTTTCAGACAAACAAACAGACTCTAAATCCACAAATGCCGAAAAATGTTTTTGCTGAATGCTCTTCATTTTTTCTTCCACTTCTTGACGTATTGGCTGCATTTCTTCTGAAGTTAACCAGAACCGCCAATAACCAAACTGCGAATTTAAAGGGACATACTCTTTCATCTCCAAGTCCTATGATCCTCAGCTACACATTCAACTCCATCATACTCTTCGATATGCCACTTCACATCATCGGGTATTTCAATAATTTTTAGATCCGCAAATTTTCCGTTTCCAGCGGCTCCTAGGCTTTCCAATACCTCAATCAATATTGGATCACTTCGGTCAATTTCTCGTTCACAGAAATAATTCTCCGATGCTATCGAATCTTTATAAAAAATCGAGATACTCCAGTTGGTATTTTCATCTTTGACCAGATTGAGACCTTTCCGTTTACCATACTCCATAATGGCTTCATCTGAAAGACCAAAGCCACCATAGTCCGAATTAATTACTATCTTCACTAAAACTCTCCTTAATTTTATCGGCACAATACTGGCCATCCTGTTTTGTACCAATGTTTTCACAAATTGTAATACACTCTGCCACCAATAACTCCGCAAACTTGGTTAGATTCTTGGTGGTACAATGTGCTATACGAGGACGACCAGTTAAATCGATACCTACTTGCTGTGCTATTTCATTTATTTTTGACATATTATAATCCTATTGCTACGGCTACCGAGGCCGCATTGGCCGCTGAAGCCACAATGTATAACCAACCCACATGATTCATTCCTTGCTCAAAGGCATTTCCTGCCCAGCGCCACATAAGAAAAACCATAGCCACTTGTAACGCTATTATAAAAGTTTCCATTAGATAGAAAGTCCAATGATTATGAGTATACCACAAATAATAACAACAATTAACTGCTCTTTATCCAAAAATTCCATGATATTCTCCTTAATCCAATAGTATCATATACTCTTGTGG
>Ga0181343_1001281_pt1 | contig 10096 bp, 9 predicted proteins | sample Su13VDMLBSD_FD_130110 | JGI IMG/M metagenome (GOLD analysis project Ga0181343, IMG submission 130110) | Freshwater viral communities from Lake Michigan, USA - Su13.VD.MLB.S.D | ecosystem: Environmental > Aquatic > Freshwater > Lake | place: USA: Michigan | collected 2013-07-15 | reverse complement strand
GTTGGTTTCTGTGCCCTAAGAAGTAATACTACTGGCGCTTACAACGTAGCGGTAGGTAGACTAGCGTTAAGAGATAATACATCAGCAAGTGCTAATACAGCAGTAGGTAACGCAGCATTATTATCTAATACAATAGGTGCTAATAACACAGCTTTAGGTAATAGTGCATTACAAGGTAATACTACAGGTAACAGAAATACAGCAGTAGGTTATCAAGCATTGATCGATAACGTATCAACATCTAACAACACAGCAGTTGGTTTCTGTGCTTTACGTTGCAACTTAGCAAATAATAATACTGCTTTAGGTACTTATGCATTAAGAGTTAATACTACTGGTATAGAAAACACAGCAATAGGATTTTGTGCTTTATCTGCAAATACAACAGCAGTATCAAGTACAGCTGTAGGTTTCTGTGCTTTAAGAGCAAACACTACAGGTGTAAACAACACAGCTCTTGGTGCATCTGCATTAAGAACAAATACAACAGGAAGTAACAACGTAGCTATTGGTACAGCATCCTTACTTGACAATACAACAGGAAGTAAGAACATAGCTGTTGGTGCATACGCTTTAAGATGCAATACAAGAGGTGATAAGAATACAGCTGTTGGTTATGCCTCACTTAGATCTAATACAACAGGTACATGTAACATTGCTGTTGGTTATGCCTCACTTAGATCTAATACAACAGGTGGCAATAACGTTGCTGTAGGTTCACATGCTTTATATTTAAATACGACAGGTGTAAACAACACAGCTGTTGGATTTTATTCATTAAAAGGTAATATAACAGGTGTCTCTAATACTGCAGTTGGCGCTGCAACTTTAAGATATAATACAGCAAACCGTAATACAGCAGTAGGTTATTATGCACTATTTAGCAACACAATAGGTATTAACAACGTTGCTATTGGCTCAAAAACGCTATATACTAATTCAACAGGTTCTACTAATACAGCTCTTGGAACAGGTGCATTATATAGTAACACAACAGGAATTAGTAACGTAGCTGTTGGAAACTATTCTTTAAGATATAATACAAGAGGATATGGTAACGTAGCTGTTGGAAACTATTCTTTAATTAATAATACAGCAGGATCAATTAATACTTCTGTAGGCTCATGTTCATTAAGATATAATACGATAGGTATTCAAAACGTAGCAGTGGGTGACTCTGCATTACATAGTAACACAACAGGAAATAGTAATACAGCTGTTGGAACACGTGCATTATATGGTAACACAACTGGGTATCTAAATGTTGGTTTAGGAACATTTGCTTTATTAAACAATACAACAGGAAGATTTAATACAGCTGTTGGAGCAGAAACTTTACAAAATAACTTCATAGGTAGCTATAATACTGCTATTGGTAAAAAAGCACTATATAGTAACAGTACAGGTACTTATAATGTAGCTGTTGGTAATAATGCTTTATATTTAAATACTACAGGTAGGTATAATACAGCACTAGGAGCAAGATCACTTTACTCAGCTGTTACAGCAAACTGTAATACAGCTGTTGGATTCAATGCTCTTTTTAGTTCAAATAATAAGAATAACACAGCTGTAGGTTTCTGTGCTAATGCCTACATGACAACAGAGCAAAATACAATAGCTGTTGGTATGTGTGCGTTAACTACTAGTGGATATAGTAACCATACAGTGTGGGGTAATAGCTCAAACAATGTTAGTAACTGTGTATATGTAGCATGGTCTGTTGTTTCTGACTGTCGTGATAAAACTAATATCAAACCTCTTCCTGATGGACTAGGACTAAACTTCCTTAAGAAGATTAAGCCTGTTGTGTACAATTGGGACAACCGTGAAACATATGTTAGAGAGTGTGGGTTTGAATATGGCACTAAAGATGGTACACTTTCTGGTGTAAAAGAACACTACGGGGTGATTGCTCAAGATGTAAAAGCTGCTATAGATGAGCTAGGGGTGAAGTTTGATGCTCTAGGACATGACAAGAGCAAAGATGCATACCGTGTAACATATGAAGAGCTTATTGCTCCTATCATCAAGGCTATCCAAGAACTAGATGCGAGAGTGGAGGAGCTAGAAAAAACTTGTGGAAATAAATAAAACTACATACATTTGCCTATGCGTAGAGTGTTAATAGGCACCCCTTCCTATGATGGTAGAATAGATGTTTGGTTTGCCAACAGCCTTGCTGGCACCCTTAAGATGTCATACGAGAAGGGCATACATGTCCACACTATTTATACAAGCTATGACAGTTTGATCCAGAGAGCTAGAAACAGCCTATTTAGACTGGCTCTGGAGGGAGGATATGATGACTTGTTCTTTATAGATTCAGATGCTGAATGGGAACCAGAATGGTTCTTCAGGCTTCTGGAAAGACCAGAACCATTTGTAGGAGGAGCACTGGTAAAGAAGAGTGATAACAATGAGGGGTATACAGTGAAGCTTCTAGACAAGGATTTAGAATGGTCTGAGGATAAGAAGATAATACAGGTGGATGGTGTGGGTACAGGGTTTTTGAAGATAGGCAGGTTTGCTTTAGAGAAGCTCTGGGAGATGTCTGACAAATACATGAGTGAGGGAGAGGAACACAGAATGGTGTGTGATATAAAGGTGGAGAACGGTGATCTTATATCTGAAGACTACATCCTTTGTAATAAGTGGAAATCCTTAGGCTATAAGGTGTGGTTAGATCCAACTATCACGCTCAACCATATAGGCATAAAGAAATTCAAGGGTGATTTTCAATCCTTTATAAACCAACTAGGATATGTTTGATAAACCAATGGGAGGCACAGAGCTCATGTATGAAGAGCTCATGAGAAGACTCCCTAATATATACAAAGAAAGATTTTCAATATTCAGCTACATATCTCAAGCAGATTTTAGTAAGACTACCATCTATTGGAACCAGCTTAGCTATGACCAAGAGGCTGTACAATGGCTGTCTGATCCTGCTAATGTAGAGAAAATAGACAATTTTGTATTTGTTTCCTACTGGCAGGCTGAGAAATACAGACAGCTCTTTGGCATTCCTGGTTATAAGACAACAGTGATACAAAATGCTTGTAGGCCTGTATCAGCTAGACTAGAAGGGCCTAGAAAGCTTGTAAAGCTGTGTTACACCTCTACACCCTTTAGAGGACTAGATGTGCTTCTAGAAGCTTGGAACAGGCTTAATCCTGAGGATTGTGAGCTACATGTGTTCTCAAGCTGTCAGATATATGGCAAGGATTTTGCTGAGTCTGAAGAGCCTAAATACACAGACTTATACAATCGATGTTTAAACACCAAAGGGATTGTATACAGAGGCTCTATTCCCAATGAGGAGCTTAGGAAAGAACTTCCAAGCTTTGACATTCTAGCCTATCCCTGTACATTTGAAGAGACTTCCTGTATAGCTGTTATAGAAGCTCTCTCAGCTGGACTAAAGGTGGTGACAAGCTCTCTAGGAGCTCTACCAGAAACCACAGAGGGATGGGCTAAGCTCTATCCCTACCTAATGGATAGAAGTAAACACGCTGATGTATTTGCTTCCCTTCTTAAAAAGGAAATAGAACAGGTGAGAAAAGGACTATTCCTAGAAGAACAAGTGAAAACCTATGCTCCTAGATGGAGCTGGGATAATAGAATAAACCAATGGACAAACTATTTAGACACATTAACCCCAAAAGAGCGTTAGACATAGGGGCACATGTAGGGCATTTTACAAAGGAGCTCTACTATCAATTCCCTGAATGTCAAATAGTTATGATAGAGGCTAACAAAAACTGTGAGCCTCATTTAAGACTGTTGGGTAAGCCCTATGAAATTGTAGCACTGTCTGATAAGAATGGAACAGCTGAGCTACATATAGAGGATAACAACCCTATAGGTACAGGGAGTTCTTTATACAAAGAGAACACCAATTGGTACACAGAGGGTAAAACCCAGACAGTGGTTACAAAACGTTTAGATGATTGCAACTATTTTGATGGAGCTCCTATAGATTTCATCAAACTAGATGTACAAGGCTCTGAATTAGACATAATAAAAGGTGGTGTAAATACAATAAAAAACACTACCTTTGTGCTAGCAGAAGTGTCTCTTGTTCAATATAATGAAGGAGCGCCTCTGATAGACAAGGTGGTAGATGAGATGTTAGAGCTTGGATTTTGTATTGTAGACATTATTGAATACCACCAGTCTAACGGTATTATATTTCAATTGGACTTATTATTTAAAAATATAAAATAACAGTTGGTATGAAAATGCTCTTTGCAAAAATTAATCCCGTTGCGGAGATCCCTGAAATGGAAAGCCCCTTTCAGTATGATGTTAAACAAGCTGACTATCTTACAGCTGTTGCTTCTCCCTATCGTTTAGGATCTACAAAGGTGAACTTCTCTCTCATCTATGGCTCAGCCACCTTTAATGAAGAAGGACAGATGGAGACATTCACACGTATGTTAGATGGTAACATCACTCTCACCAGTCCTGATATTGAGGAATGGGGAATTGATGATTCAGTGATTCTTGGTACCATCTGTGAGAAGGTGGGAACAGCTGCTGTTGAGTTTATTGAGGGAGAACCCAAGAACTTCAACCCCTTCTAATTGAACATTAAAACCAACAAACATAATGGTCAAGAAGATATTCTACAACAGCTCTTTACCTAGAGCTGGGAGCACACTTATTCAGAATATTCTAGCACAAAATCCAGAGATACATTCTACACCTACATCAGGGATATTTGAGCTGTACATGAATGCCCGCACTTATTTCTCTAATGGATTAGAGTTTAAGGCACAGGATCAACAGCAAATGGAAGCAGGCTTTAAAGGCATGCTTAGAGAAGGACTCTATGGATGGTACAATGCTACAACAGACCGTCCTTACGTTATGGAAAAATCTAGGGGTTGGGGGATGGAGCGTGATTTCATTCATGCTTTTGATCCTAACCCCAAGATTATTTGTATGATAAGGGATATTCGTGCTATATACGCTTCTCTAGAAAAGAAGTATAGAAACAATCCTTTAGTGGACACCAACATTGCTAACTGGGGAAACCTAACAGGTACCACCACAGACAAGCGTATGGTTGTGTGGTCTAACAATCCTCCTATAGGTCCATCTCTGGACCGTTTATACCAGACACTCGTAGCTGGTACACATCAACACATCCTATTTATTAAGTTTGAAGAGCTTTGTATCAACCCTGATGCACAGCTTAAACGTGTTTATGACTATCTAGAAATCCCATTCTTCCAACATGACTTCAAGAATATTCCACAATATTCTTATGAAGATGATAAGTGGTATGGGATATTTGGAGATCATATGATTCGTGGTGAGCTTAAGCCTGTAAAGGATGACTTCAAAGAGGTGTTAGGTCCTAATGCTTGCAAAATAATTGAGGACAGTTATAGATGGTTCTTTAATGACTTTGGATACAAAATATAAACCAATGAACGTAGGGTATAAAACAGAAGCAGAAGAGAAATTAACGGTGTTAGAAGACCGTTCCACAAACAGTGAGAAGTATGTAGTGTGGCACATAGAGGGCGGACTGGGTAAGAACATAGCTGCCACATCTCTTATTAAGGATGTCAAAGAGCGCTACAGTGATAGAAAGCTTGTTATGGTGGTATCCTATCCAGAGATATTCTTGAACAACCCCAATATACACAGAGTGTATAGAGTGGGAGCCACCTCTTATTTCTATGATGATTACATCAAGGACAAAGACACTATTGTGTTTCGCCATGAGCCCTATTTCCAGAGCGATCACATTATGCGTAAGAAACATCTGATACACAACTGGTGTGACCTCTTAGATATTCCCTACAAAGAACAGCTCCCACATCTCCATCCCAATGCTGTACAAAAGATGTTACAATATAACTGGCAAAGGGAAAAGCCTGTAATGGTGATACAAACTAACGGTGGTGGTATGGCTAGCACCTTCTCATATGCCTGGACAAGAGACATGCCCTACGAGATAGCTGTGGCTATTGCTGATAGATATAGAAACACCTATCATATCATACAGGTGACAAGGCCTAACACTAATTTGATTCCTAATGTGGAACATGTAACACAACAGCTGTCTAATTTTGAAATGTTCTCCATTCTAGCTACATCACAAAAGCGTGTGTTGATAGATTCCTTCTTACAGCACGCTGCTGCAGGAATGGGTCTTCCTTCTACAGTGCTGTGGATAGGTACATCACCTATTAATTTTGGATATAAAATGCACAATAACATCGTTGCTAAAGACCCTTTAGGCACCGCAAAGCTTATAGACAGCTACATTTTTGACTATTCCTTTGAAGGAAGTGTACATGAGTGTCCCTATAACAGCGTGGAAGAAATGTTTGACATAGATAACATCTTTAGAAATATATGATAATTGTATTATTTGGACAGCCACACAGCGGTAAGTCCACTATAGCTAACAGGATCTTAAAAGACAACATCACCTTTGTTAATATTGATGGCGATAAGCTCAGAGAGCTCTTTGTAAACAAAGACTACTCTAAAGAGGGTAGAATAAAGAACCTGAACAGAGCTAGTGATATAGCTCACTATTTAAATGCTACAGGAAACAGTGTCATTCTATCTCTAGTCTATCCCTATAAGGAAACTAGGGATTATCTGAGAAGTCTAACAGATGATATATATTGGGTTCATCTCACTTATGAGGGTGAGAGAGGAAGGGAAAACTTTCATGTGAAAGATTTTGACTATCCTGAGGATGAAGATGTTTTGCATCTTAATACATCTTCCTTATCTTTGGACTCTTGTTTACAAATCATAAACAACTACATCGATGCAAACCATTCTAGCAAAAGCAGCAAGTAAATCAGGTGAGTGGGCAATGTTTATTGGAAGATGGCAACCTTGGCATGCAGGACACAGATGGCTTATTGACCAAGCTTTTAATGAGGATAAGAAAGTACTCCTGTGTATTAGAGATGTGCCTGTGGATGAGAAGAATCCCTGGACAGCACAAGAGATATTAATAAACCTATCTAGTGAACTAAAAGATTTGCTTGAGGCTGGTAAACTTAGTATTATGAAAATCCCCAACATTGAGTCCATCAATATTGGTAGAGGTGTGGGCTATGATGTTATTGAACATGTTCCTCCTCAGGATATACATGACATATCTGCCACAAAGATTCGTGAGCAAATGAAAGCGGAGGGTAAGCTATGATTGTATTAAAGAAGCGACACATAGCTAAAACTGTTAGCTACCGTCTTATAAGTACACTGATTGGATTCAGTGTGATGTTAATTGTAACAGGATCTGTTAAAGCTGGTGCAGCATTCAGTATAGCAGAGCTCATATGGAAGCCTGTACAATACTACCTACATGAACGCATCTGGTATAGGTGGATTAAATATGGTCTAAAAGACCAAAAACAATCTGACTAGCAGATATCTTCTGGTGACATTCAAATTGTCTGTCTGTACCTTTGTGCTCTGGGCACCAGTCCCAATCTCCTGGATCAAATCTGTTTTCAGCCTTATTCCAACAGCCATGACAAACATCTGTCTTAGTGATTCTAATGCAGCTAAACTCATGATCTGAGTCTGTAAAGTTGGATATCATTACCACCTTCTTATTCATAGCCCAGGCTAACCAACTAAGTCCACTAGATAGTCCAATAAACAGATGGCTATGATGGATGACATTCATAGTGTTTTCCATAGACACATCCTCTATCTGCTCACAATTGTCAAAAGGATTCTTCTCCTTAGATATATTTATCACCTTGTACCCTCTCTCGTGCAGGAAGTTAATCACTTGCTGCCAGCCTTCCTTGGTCCAGAACTTACAACCTGCTGTTGAGTTGGTAGCTATTGTAACATATCTACCATATAAATTGTCACCAGGAGTGAAGGCTAATCTAGGTTTAAGTTCTTGAAACTCAAGACCTAAGATGTTAGTGGCTGCCTCTTGAAGCTTCACTGTATTACACAAAGCTGGTTCTTTGTCTGAACTGTAAAACCAACCAATACAATACTGAGCGTATATATTGGAAGCTGATGTACCTGGTTCAATAAACTCTAGCTCTGGATATACATCCTTGAACAGGAAGTTCTTAAACGTACTCACTATCACATGACAGTTGTGCTTCTTCTTAAACTCAAGAGCGTAGGGCATCCAGGCTATTGTGTCTCCCAAGGATTTACTATCAAAGGCTATATACACGCGTTTGCCTGTATAGTCTAGGGTGTATTCATAATAGGGCTCATCGTCTTTCCATATCTTAATAGTCCATTTGGTATACCACCTCCTGTTGAGCTTCACCCAGTTGTTAACACCTATTGTGTTTCTGTAATGACACACACCTTCCTCATCTAGATATTCCACCCTGAACTTACTATTAGACCTACCCTTGATTTCAAGGAAGGGTTGTAACACAAAGTTGTGATCGATGGTTATGGTTTCATTAGACTGTATGGGACCATGTGTCACCTTCTGATAGATGGCAAGATGGGACAGGGCAAACTCTAACTCTTCGTTCTCAGGAACATCATACTTCTTTGGATTGTCAAGCTGTTCATACACCTGTTCCTTGAGCCTCTTTGGGTCTAAATCAGTGATGTATTTAGTGAACATGTCTCCATATTGTGGGAGATTGCGAGCTATGATGGGTTTACCAAATCCTATGGCTTCTCTAATCACCAGAGGATTACACTCAAACGTGCTGTTAAAAAGGAAGACGTCACACCCCTTCATAAAACTACCTACATCACTGCGTTCCCCCCATACATGTACATTAGATGGTAGGTCCTTCATAATAGGTTCCCAGTAGTGCTGGAAGTTACCTGCCTGATTACCTACAAAATGGAACTGCACATCTGGCATCTGTTTAGCTAGCTCTACAGCTTCTCCTTGATTCTTGCCAGCAGTCCACAGTCCTACATTAAGCACATGCTTTCCTGGTCCTAGGTCTAGCTTTACAGCATTCTTCTTTTCTATGGGGTATTCCACCACATATTTAGGAGAAGGCATATTTGCAAATGTCTTCAGGTGGTGAGGCGTACAGAACATATAGCTGTCTGGATGGAAGCGCTTTTCAATGTCTGGTTTGAACACAATGTTATGACAGGTTTCCACCATCCTCCATGTCCTATCAGAAGCATAGAGGGCTTCCCTTAGACTCTCTGGCCAGTTGTTCCAGCCATCTTCCACCATCTCCTCTACATGTACAATGTCTATAAAATTCTGTTGTATGATATTTATAAGTTCGTGCTTATTTTCTCCTAGGGTGTAGAAATGATCTGCTAATTGTTTTATCTGATCTTTCTGCACCACGTAGTGATCACTGTGATTGGAATATTCCACCACATAAATCTCCACGTTTGTATGAGCTTGCAGAGCCTGCATTCTTCTAAGAAGGAAGGCAGGCATCCCACCTGTAGATAGGTGTGGTGCAACAAACAATATCCTAAGTCTATTCTTCTGGCGTTCAATCATCCTATACATAGTGACAGCATCTTTCTCTCCGTGATAGAACAGTAGTTTATCCTCTGTTGCAGGAGTGGTTACAAAATGACTAACCTGTCTTTTCTCACCAGTGAATTCTACGTTGTTCACCATATCTAGCGAACCGTTTATGTATAGATAGGGCAGTCCCTTGTTCACTCTCCACTTCCACAGAAGCACATTGGCTATGGTTTCCTCGTGATAGGGAGCATAATATTGTGGGTTCTTAAGGATGGCTGGATGGTTACACATCCACACCCATTCATCTAAAAAGTTTTCACATCGCTGTCCAGCTACAAAATATCCTGTCTGTCTGTATTTATCTCTAATGTATTGGTCTACACCAAACAAATAACAAGTTGGATGTTCTAGGGTGGTGGACAAATCATCTCTACTATCAGCTCCACCTCTACCGTTTAGCACCATCCAGTCATATATCCCTTCTACAAAATAGGGGTAGCTATTCTTAACTGGGAAATAGTCAAATATTGTGTCTATATATCTAGTGGCAACACTATCACTATCTATATAGGCCACAGTGGTGGCATATCTAAGCGCATCTTTTACAATAGCTGGGCGCTGTATAAGTATCTTATATATATCACTGCTAGCTCTGTTGAT
>Ga0181343_1001278_pt1 | contig 10110 bp, 16 predicted proteins | sample Su13VDMLBSD_FD_130110 | JGI IMG/M metagenome (GOLD analysis project Ga0181343, IMG submission 130110) | Freshwater viral communities from Lake Michigan, USA - Su13.VD.MLB.S.D | ecosystem: Environmental > Aquatic > Freshwater > Lake | place: USA: Michigan | collected 2013-07-15 | reverse complement strand
TCGCTGCTTGTGTAATATTCTTCTTTGGGGACTAACTCGCCCCGTTCTTTGCAATAAACAAAACTACCCCGTGTCGGCTTTATGACACCGAAAATAGCATCGTAGTTGCTTGCAAATGCTTTTTCGTCTGTTGGCCGCCTGTCGCTGCCTTTTCCTGCTTCTGAGTACATTGGGTTTTCCTTTACATCAATAACAGCATTATCGCGTCATTCTCATCATTCTCGTCTTCAATGCGGCGCAATTCTAGCGTAATCATTAACTCTTGCGCTATGAATAGAGCTAAATCGGCATTTTGCTTAACTGCTGAATAATCAACCTCTTTGAATTTGGCCCGTGCTTCAGGTACGGCTTGCAGCGCTCTAATCGGGTTTTCTTGCACCGCCTCGACAATTTCCTCAATTGTCGGTTCAGCCTTTTTCTTTTTGTGGAGCTTTTTCCAATACTCTTCCCAATAGCCAAACCCATCGTGTTGGTCAGGTTGCGGCGTGACCGCAATGCCCCTAAATTGATTAGAGGCAAAGTGCCACGCAGCAAAGTGATTAGCGCGGAAATGATTCATTACTTCTTGCGGAGTTCTTGAGCCAACAAATCAGGCGATGCAACACCCATAGCTGCCGCTGTTGCCGCTGTTCTACGAAACGGATCAAAAGCCGCAAATCTTGAACGGATGTTTTCAGGGTTAAATGTGACAATATCCCCAATATCGCCGTTAGGCTTTACTTGAAAAACACTGTCATGTCCAGCAGATTGTGCAATTTCTTTAATCTTAGCGCCATCTAAATTGCTTCCAATTAAATCTCTTGTATTCGTTCCATCTGGCATCCTTGTAATTAGGTCTTTTCCAGTTGTAACTTTCATTGGGTTTTTTGCTGCAATGTATGCAGGTATAACATTGGCCCCATCACCCTCGCGGAGGGCGTAACTGCTTGCTGTATTTGGTGAAGTTGCAAGATATTGCCCCTTCCCCCATAAACCCCTATCATTTTTGCCTGCCATGCGTGGGTCAAACGCCTTAATGTCTGCGCCCGTCCCATGATAAAGAGGCATATTTGTATCAAAGCCCATTGCCGCCGCACGTTCTGCCGCCGTGTTTGTTGGCGACAAGCCAAGCCCACCCTTTTCAACAGGCAAAGCCGCCCGTTGCTGCGCCAACATTAAGGCTTCATCTTGAGGGGCCACAAACTTTTTGGCAGAGCGCAAAGCATCAACCAAAGCGTCAGTGCCCTTAACCCCGATTTTTGCTAATTGCGCCAATGCACTCATATCAATCCTTTAGGTCAGGTCAGCGACTTCGGCTGTCCGGTCGCCCGTTGCCGTGTTTGTAGACACCAGACGGTCTTTTGTATCGGCCAAGTCGCGGAATGTCTCAACACCGCTACCGCCGCCCGAAACCTTGCCGCCTAATACACTGTTATGCAAGCGCAAAGACTCAACAACAGTCGCACCAGTCTCAACCGTAGCCCCTAGCACGGCGTTTGGAATGCTTTCCAATCCCGGAACAGTCTCACTTGTACCATCCCAATACAGTTGACCACTGCCAATTGATTGCCCACCGACAAAGAAGATCACCAAGTAATCTCCTGCGGCTGTTCCGCTTGTTACGTCACAAAAATACTCGCCAGTAGTGCCAATCTCGGTCATGCTGATAGGCGTTCCTACGACTGTTGCGCCGTCATACAGTTGGGACGTTACAGTTTGTCCCGTGCGGCTGGAAAGGTAGATATTAGCCATTTTTATCCTCTGTTTTCTCTACAGCTTTGAACAACGCCGGGTCGGCCTTGATCTGATCGGCAAAATGAATAATTGCATCGTCAAGATTTGCAAACCACCACCAGCCATCGACTGGATAAACGTACTTAGCATGGGCGTCCTCAGTGAGATAAAGCCCATCGGGTCCATTGACGCTAATGCCCCAATAGATCGTGTGTTCGTCGCGTTTGTAGTAAGGCATATGGTCGTGTCCTGAATGTGCTTTGATTGGTTAGCTGCCCACCACGGTCCAGCCCTTTGCGGTGGCAATGGCGGGGTTGTCGCCAGTAGTTCCCCAGTTCGAGGTGACAGTGATCGTTCGACCAGCAATTGTGGCCAAGTTTGTGTAAATCTCGTTGAGTCCGGCGGCGCTGAGCTTGCAGCCCGCAACGGAAAAAGAGATCCGCACACCCACCATTGCAATACGCAAAAGGCTGGGGCATGCTGCAAAAATGTTTGTCATACCACCGTCAGGAACCGCCTGCATATTGAAGGCCGGTACAAGCTGCAAGCTGGAGCAAGACTGGAACATGCTGTTCATGTTCACAACTGCGGCTGTATTGAACAACGGCACCGTTTGCAAGCTGATGCAGCCTAGGAACATGCTTGTCATCACTGTGACGGCAACAGTGTTAAAAAGCGGAACAGCTTGCAAGCTGATACAACCGTAAAACATGCTGGTCATGTTGTTAACCGCAGCCGTATTGAACAAAGGCACGGACAACAAGCTGATACAACTGGAAAACATGCTGGTCATGTTGGTGACTGTTGCAGTGTTGAATAACGGCACCGTTTGCAAGCTGCTGCAGTTAGCAAACATGCTGCTCAAATTGATAGCTGACTGCATGTTCAGCAGCGGCACCGTTTGCAGACTCATGCAGTTTTGGAACATGCCCGCCATAGTTGTGCAGGACTGCGTGTTTAGTAAAGGAACATTGGTAAGACTGATGCAGTCGAAGAACATTTGCTCCGTGCTTGTGACGGCCTGGAGGTTCAACAAAGGCACGACTTGCAGACTTGTGCAGCCAGAAAACATGTTGCTCATGTTGTTGACGGCCTGCGTGTTCATCATCGGAGCCGTTTGCAGGCTGGAGCAATATTTGAACATCGAATTCAGATTGACAGCGCCCGAGGGTCGAATGAACCATGTCGGGATGCTACGCAAAGCCCGGCAAGCAGTTAAAACACCAAAGAAACTTGCGCTGTTGTTACTGAGCAGGCTTGCTTGTTCAAGCATCAAGTGATTCACGTTCTGACTCGACGACGAGATGGACAAGTTAGTCAGAGACGGCCCGGAAATCACCATGTCGAGCCAACCGGAGCAATAGATCGTCACACCCATCGCGGTGTGGCGATGGTTGAGGCTCAGGATGGTCAGCGTTTGGCCGCTTTGGGGCGTGATCGTGACAACTGCTTGTCGGTATGGCAGTGCTCCGCCTGCATCTGTGCCCACAAAAGCGGGGCTGTTGAAGTCGTACTGCTTTTGAGCGACCACGCCAGCGGCGAAGTTTTGTACCGTGCCGTCACCCCAGTTGACCGTAAATGCACCAGCAGCGGAAACAGCCAAAAAATTGGAGTCAGGCCAAATAGCGTGCAGGCCTACAAACTTTTGTTCTGTGGCCAACACTGTTGGCAAGGTCAACCAATTTGGGTTGCGGACCCAAGGCGTCAAAACAGGTGATACAACGCTCGCAGGCGGTGATCGGCGCGTGATGAGTGCATCCATGTCAGAGCACCACCACGGTCAGATTGAAGGCTGTCGAGGGCACGGCCGTGGCGTACAGCGTAAGGCCTCCGGCCACCGGTTCGGCTCGGTAGATCAGCGCATAGGCGTTTTGCACGGAGGCCACGCTGGCAAAGGGCGTGGCGCTCAGGTCAAGATCAATCAAAGTCTTGTCGTCGGCTGTCAAAGCGGCCACGGTCACGGTGCGCGTAAATGGGCCAGTGCCTGTCCAGCCCGTAATGGGAACTGCTGCTGTGTAGCTGTCTGCATCTGCGAGAGTTTTGTCAACCGCGTGCATTTTGTTACCGCAAAAATGGCAAATATTTCATTACGAACGAAGCAATTGCACCACCCGCCGCACCAAATGCCATCATCGCCCACCAAACACCTTGCGCCTGCCCTTGTGTTTGGGCAATAAGCAGTTTGATTTCATGAATATCTGCCGTCAAGCCATCGATTTTCTTGTCCAGCTTTGAGATATTATTTTCCACAGCTTTAAGCCTTTCATCGTGTCGTGCGAGATCAGAATCCATGATATTCCCTGAGTTTGCTTATTTTAATCAGTTACTTCCACGGCGGCTATAGCTTTGCCTGTAATCGAGTCACGCTCCAAAACTCGGCGCTTTGGGCGCTTCATTTCATCCACTGCTCCCACCAGAACCGCCGCCACCTGGCCTAAGTTATTTACCGCCTCGGCAATACCCGCGCCATTTTGCATGGCAGCGTTAGTAATTGTTTCGGCGATATTGTCCAGTTTGCCACCGCTATCCACAGTAAATTGATTGACTGGTTTAGCTTGCGCCTCAGTCTGCATCCGTGCGATTTCTAATTTTGTCTCAGATTCAAGTTGCGCTTTATAGGCTTGGCGCTCAGTCTCCGCTTGTTGCTTCACCTGCTCCAGTTGCAGGGCTTGCTGCGCTTTAAACTGCTCGACAGGGCTTGGGCCTTGTGGCTCTTTTGGAGCGTTCATCTTCTCGATAGTGCCCTCCAAAGCGTTTTCAAGCTGTCGGCCACCCTTGAAGGTACGCACCACGAATGTCAGCACTTCGCCGATCAATGGGGCCATTTCAGGCACTTGCTGCACAATCGGCAAGGCATCGCGCAAGGTCACGCCGAATGCGGTCATGAACTCGGTGCGAGACTGCTTTTCCTGAGCCTCGTCCATCTCAACCAGGCTATCCGATGCCACCTCAATGCGGAATGAGCGTACAGGCTCAGACTTCATCAGTTGAATGGCTTGTTCGGCATAAACAGCATCATCCGTGCCCATAATCCCCGACATTTCAATGAGGTTTTGTGGGCTATACAGGTCACACATCATTTGCGCTTTGATGCGTAGCAACTCGCTAGCAAACTGTGCCACATCCATTTGCATACGCTTCAATCTCATAGAGGCGTATTGGCCCTTAATCTGCTGGGCAGTAGCTGTCTCGCTTGCCACGCTAGAACCACGAATAATGTCGCTCAATCCCGTGACGTCATATACGACTTGTTTGGCGGCCTCGCGGCTGTTGTAGCAGGATTGCAGTGCTTGCAACACCTGATCCAGTGGCATAAAGTCAATCGTGCCCTTGATGCCGCCCTTTTCACTAAATGCGGCCCATGAATCCACCGGGATCAACTGATTGTCGAACCCCTCGGTAAGCATCCTTTGAATACCTGCTTGACTGGCGTCATACACGCCCACCACCTTGACCGCTTCAATTAGCATCGAAATGCGGTTTGTCAGCTTGTCAATCTCGTCCGCTTGGTCTTGATACAGTGCGTAATCAGGAACCGGAACAAGCGTATCTGTGGTCTGTGTGGCAAAGAGTGGACGGGGAATAGGCCAGAAACCATCCAAGCCATAAGGGTCATATTTGTGGTCAAGCAGCTTATCTTCGCCCTCTGCCACCCAATAGACGCACTCGCTTGACTTATCCCAAATCTCCCAAATCTCAGCCTTACGCATGTTTTCCATGTCGGCTTCACTGGCCCCGGCCTTTTTCATTTCATCGAGGCCAAGAGGCTCGTGTGTCAGGGTAATGTCTTTAAATTCCTCGCCAAATCGCTCAATGACTTCCTCTTTTGCCATGTAAACCCGGCGAGCACACCAAGTCACCTCCTCCCACGTTCGGGCAGGTGTGCAACGGAAATCTTCCCAATAAACGTAATCCACGGGCGTTGTCTCAACATTGATTTCGGGCTGTTCGCCGTACATATCAATGCTTGATCCACTCATCCCATCTTCGTTTTCAGCATCATCAGAGACTTCTATGCTTTCGCCCACTGTCTCGACTGATTTAGTCTCAAAGCGCACCCAAGCCACGCCTCTGCCTGGCAGCAAACGATCCAACACCGCCGACTTAATGGCATGGTCGTAATCAGCGTTGTGGTCAACTTCGTATTGCAGCGCACGCTCTAGGATTGTGGCCGCTGTGCGAGAAACAGGGTCTTTATCCTTCCAGCGGCGCTCAACCTGCGCTCTAGGTGTTTTGCCGTACAGGGCTGGCAACATTGTTTGAATGTTGCTCCACAGAATGTTATACCTCTTTGACACCTGCGAGGCTGTTCTGTCATCACGATAGCGGCGAACAATCTTTTTGGCGCGGTTAATCCATTTTTCATCTTCGCGCTTGGCTTGCTTGAGTTCGTTTTTCCAGCGCTTGGCTTCTTTAACGGGATTGATTTTCTTCATTGTGCGTTCCATTCTTTGGCGATTGCTTCGGCTTTTTCCATAGTGGTGAAGACAGCACCCGGCTTATCGGGGAATGTCAGGCAGTTAAACCCCTGAGCATTCATTACACCCGCCCAACTAGGGCCAACCATCTCAGCTTTATACGGGGGAATTGCAAAGTGCTTGGCCGGAATTGCGTTCATATTCGCTCGTTTCGCCTTGATGTTTCTTTCCACAGGTCATCTAGTGGGGCAGTGACAATACGCCCATTTTCGCCTTTTATTGCAAAAATATCCACATTTTCTTCGTTTTTTGGCTTATTTTCTTGCCAACTCACGGCCATCATGCGGAAAGCGTCTGCACAGTGGCTGGTGTTATCGTGCCTTGGTTTATCGCGGAATGTCTTTTTGTCTTCATCCCATTCACGCTGATATTGCTTTAACAACTCCACCGCTGTCTCGCAGTTATCACGGTCAAACCATACCCTTGGCATCATTACCCGTGCAGCCTGAATACCGTCTTGCACCGACAAACTAGGCACAATCGCCAGCTTGCTAATGCCCAGGTGCATGGCTAACTGTTCAATAACCGACTTTCCACCCGATGCGAGGGTCTTGGCCCGTGCGTCATGCGGTAGATTGTGCCTTTCATAGCGGTATGGCTTTGATTTAACAGCGTTGGCGTAGTCCTCAATAGCCAATCCTGAACCGCTGTAGTAATCAATGACATGAATCTCAGAGTGCGTGACCTGATAGAAGAAAATAGCTGTGTCATCGTGATAACCCAAGTCCCATGCGGTAAACACTGGCAGGCTTCGGTCATATTCAACCGTTGTATGCCTTCCAGCGTCTTCCAATAGTTTTAGCTCTTTGCCGTAGTACGCACCCAATATGGCCGCTTCAAATGAGCATTCAAACTCTTGTTCATATTGATCTTCAGTCATGCCACGGCTTGCGTCTGCCAATTCTTCGGCCTTAATCAGCCCTGAAGTGCTGGCCTTGATTGACGTAGCAAACCACGATTCTGAGGCGTTTGCGGTCTTCCATATCTCATAGAAGAAGTTATGGCCCTTTGGCGTTCCAATAAACACCGCCCATCCCTCACGGTCTGCAAGCAATGGCCGAATGATCTCGCCCCATACCCTAGGCCGCATATCTGCAACCTCATCAAGAATCACACCATCCAGATACAGGCCACGCAATGCGTCAGGATTATCAGCGCCAAACAATCGAATCCTTGCCCCATTGAGCAATTCAACCCAAAGCTCTGAGGCGTTTGCGCTTACCCGTACATCAGCCGTGTATCTCAGCAGGTAGTCCCACGCAATGCTTTTAGCCTGGGAGTAATAAGGCGCAATGTAGGCATAACGCCCATTTACCTTGTCATCAACAAAGGCACGGCGTATCAGGTCGTTAATGCAAGAAACAGTCTTTCCAGCACGGTTTTCGGCGGTGGGCTACTAAACAGGCCCACCGCGCACTCCGATCATGAAAAGGTTTGAAGGCATCCCGTGGCGAATACGGGATGGTGATTTCTTTTACTGCTGCCACTTGATAATTGTTTGCAATGGCTTTTCTTCATCGCCTGCAATCTCAGTTCGGGCTAGCTTTGGAATGTGGTATTCAATAACCTTCATGTAAAGGTCAGCCGCTTTAGCTGGGTCAGGCTTTACTTGATCGCCATCACCATAGGCAATCGTTTCTAGCCATTCTTCTAGCTTATGCACGTTACCCTCTGCGAATCGCGCAATCGCCTCTTTAACGTCCTTTGTGACCTTGTTTTGGCTACCTTTAGTGCGCCCCATTCCTGCTGCTGGTGGTTTGCGCTTATCACCAGACTTCAATATTTTGTTGCTCATATCGCCTTTATCCTCGGGTTAGCCTAAGATGCGCCGATTATATGGCTATATGGCTTTTAGCTATTAACGCTGTTCCCAACATTTTTTACCCATCCAGTCATGCGGGTGAAACCTTATCTTTTCTCCGCTGACTTTGCAAACACCCTGCAAAAACCCCGCGCTGCACTTTTTATGCTGGATTCGCTCCAAGTTCTTGCAGGTGTTGCAGTTGGCGTCCATTTCATCAAACCATATCTTGCTTTGCTTTCTTGCGGGTGGGCCGTACTCAGGATGACAGACAAATGTCACTGAGACGCTTGGAATTAAAGCGCCCAAAAATATAGCTTTGTCTGTGCTGACTAACTTTTTAGAGTACTGACAAACAAATACCTCGTTTCCTTGGTCATCTATTCCAATGGGTTTGTTTAGGGTTTTCACTTGCCGTTCCACTTTTTTCCAAACATGTCGTTAGTCTGCTTCCACTCAGGGTCTTGGATGCTTTCTTTCGGCACGTTGCAATGATGCGAAATCAAAAACTTCACTGTTTCCACGGCTTCTTTCTCGGTTTCTCGCAGCACTCTGGCAGGGATTGGCCCTATTTTTGATGTAGCCAGCCATTTGCCCGATTGTTCTTCAGTCTTGATTGGCTCGTATGTCATCCCATGCGCTCCTTTAGGTCTTGCAGTAAATCGGCTTCTGTGAAACCGTAGTGCTTTGTGAATCCCTTGGTTCCTAGCCCGTGGATTCCCGTGTTGCCCCTGTGATGCTCAACACAAAGGCCAATAACATCCATGTGGCTAGACCTTTGGCCCATTCCTGTTCCGTGCCTGGCATGGTGCAATTCAACTTCTGCTGGCTCATGTGGCCCGTACAGTCTCCAGCAAACACAGCAACCCATTTGGGCTACTGCGTTCATGTGCTGTTTTTCTGCTTTTGTGGTCATACCGATAAGGCAAAAGCACGGCGCTTCATTGGATCGGCAAAGGGAATATCGTCATCCATGTCATCAAACCCTCCGCCATGTGGCTTTTGGGCTTGCTGGCGCTGTGGTGCAGCTTGGCGTGGTGCTTCGCTTTGTTCTTTGCCGCCTAACATCTGCAAACTCGTTGCCTTGATGCCTGTGGCGTATTTTTCCACGCCGTTTTTGTCCGTGTACTTTCGGGTCTTGATGCTGCCTTCAATGTAAACCGCGCTACCTTTTTTCAGGTACTGGCCTGCAATTTCTGCCAGTTTGCCGAAAAAGCTAACTTGATGCCATTCGGTTTCCTCTTTTTGATCGCCGTTCTTGTCTTTCCACTTTTCTGTGGTTGCCACGGTAATTGATGCCACTGCGTCACCGTTTGGCAAATAGCGCATTTCGGGATCTCTCCCTAAGTTGCCCACAATAATTGCTTTGTTCACGGATGCCATTTTGTTTCCTATCTCATGGTTTTGTCTTGCTGCCGATCAGCAAAACTCTGGGTTTTCCAAATTTCCACTCTTAGCCTGGCGCTTTCAAGTTTCCATTTCAATTCTTCTTCAGTCGCTACCGCTGCTCGTAAGCCGCTTAGAAGCTCTTGATAGTCTGGATGGCTGTACGCATATTGCTCCCTTGCGTTTGCCGCCTTCTCGGTGCTTTCATTCATCAATAGCGACTTCTTTGTGCTTCGGAATTGCTCAAGGTAAATCCGCTGCGCCTTAGCTTCTGCAAACTTCACCGAGTTCTTGATGATGAAATTAACCGCCTCATTCGGATCAGTCACGGCAATTTCGCCTTTTCGATCTGCTTTTGCACCCATGCGCTGCCCCCAAGCAATCGCATCTTTTCCCGCTGCTGAATGCTCAAACTTACGGCCACCATCTGCTTTTTGTGTGCCGGGTCAATCGGCGGTCTGCCTATCTTGCGCTTGATTTCTTGCTCAATGCGCTCAAATTCTTCGTCCTCGGTGTTCATGTGTTCTTCTCCTTGAGTTTGGCTTCGATGGCCCGGGCAAAAGGCTTTACACAGTCGTGGAAATCGCTCGCTTGGACTCGCTGCCAAACTTCTTCAATCTCCTCATCCGCCAGCGGCTTGCGCTGTGCAAGCATTGCATCAACCTTTGGTGTTTGGTCGCGCTCACAGTACAAGGAAAGAGTGTGGTCTTTGTCGATGGCGACACTTGCCAC
>Ga0181343_1001273_pt1 | contig 10121 bp, 8 predicted proteins | sample Su13VDMLBSD_FD_130110 | JGI IMG/M metagenome (GOLD analysis project Ga0181343, IMG submission 130110) | Freshwater viral communities from Lake Michigan, USA - Su13.VD.MLB.S.D | ecosystem: Environmental > Aquatic > Freshwater > Lake | place: USA: Michigan | collected 2013-07-15 | reverse complement strand
CGCGCCAGCCAACCTTCCCAAGACTTATGGGCGTGATTGGCGTAAACGTGCGAGTCTCAGGATCTGGTACCGCCGTTACGACCGTTCCCTCTGTGTGGATGAGCGGGAACTTGCTGGGTGGCGGCGTAATGTCAAGCGGCGTCAGGCGCTCCATGCCGCGCACGTCGAAGTTCATACGGCGGACGAACTTCATCACCGTCTCGCGCCCCGCCATGACCGCGATGGGCTCAAGGTCAGAAGCAACCTGAAACGAGGGCGGCGTCTCCATCCCCTGTTGCAGAAACCACTTGCTCATGGAGACGATGGCCGTCTTCACGAAGCGCGACACCATGCGCATGATGTCTTTGGTTGGCGCGATGACGTAGACCGAGACGGCCACGTCGGTCATGAACTGGTACTTCTGTCCGGTCATCGTCTCGTTGCTGGGGCCGAGGATGGCGGCCTTCAGGTGCGCGTCGTTGCCCAGGAACTTCTTGTTGATGGTTTCCGCGTGCAGGCCTACACCCACGATGGTCGTGTTATGCGATTCCTGAACGGGGATGTCTGCAGAACGAATGCGGATCCCATTCGTGCGGGTCAGCATCTCGAAGACCGCATCAACGGCGGCCTCGTCATAGAAAGCATAGTCTTGGGTGCGGCGCCATGCGGCCTGGCCACCTGCTTCAATTGTCTGCCACGCGTGCGCCAGTGCAAGCTCGATGAGCAGGTCGGGGTCAGCAGCCATAGTCAGCTCCCGTCAGGCGCAAGGCCCATCATGACGTTCTTGATAGCCTGTTTGATGATCTTGGCCAATGGTGCAGTCTTACCATGCGGGCCCGCTGTAATGATGCCAGCGGGGGCGACCCCTGCCGAGAAGAACAGGCGGCGTCCCTTCTGCTCATCAGAGTCCGTGATGGTGCGGTACACGCTGAACTTCGCCTTGTGCATGAGGTAGCGCACGGCAGAAGCCAGGGTCTTGAAAGGCGCCTGCTCAGTGGTCTTAGCATTATTGTAGACCCACTTCATGTGCTCGCCATACGTATTCTGCGCAGGCTCAACTGCCGAAAAGTCAATAGGCTTGAAGGGCTTAAGCATGCCCGTGCGTTCGTCATACTCCGGATTCTTGACGTAGTTTCGGGCGGCCGTCATCGCTTTGTTCATCATCTCAAGGCGCAGGCTAGTGATGAGCTTTGTGCGCTGCTTTTCAGTCATCTCAGCCTGGTGCTTCAGGAGCCTATTCGCGTCCTCAAGTTGGGCCAAGTGCGCAGCAGTATGGTCGACAACCTCGCTGAAAGAAGGAGCATCAAACTTTATGACGCGGTACATGGTGGCGCCTGATTTTGACACACCCGTGTTGTCCAACTCATCCGGGCCCTCGTCATCGTCCGCCTTCTTTTTCTTACCCCGTGCCATTACATGCTTTACCGTGGCATCGCCCGCTCCCAAGAGCCACGGGCGAAGGTCTTTGTGCGTGCCATCATAGGTTCCGATGCCATCTGCCCACTCACTTGTCGTAGGCGGTGCCCATCCAAGCTCAACAGCGTTTGCGCGCGGTCCCTGCAGCGAAAGCACTACCCCGTCCCCTTGGTCCTCTACGCGAATGCCCGCTAGGTACTCCGCGCGGTAATCGCGGTCGCTCCATGCGTGCTTCTTGTCCTCAATGTACTCGCCGCCGCTGGCTAAGCGAACCCACTCGCTATGAGCAAACTTAGCGATCTTTCTCATCTTTCCCTTGTCTACAGACAAGGTAGCGATAATTTTTGCAGACAGCTGGTGCGGGTCAGTGCCGTCATAGACCAGCCGCTTCTTGGCGTCGAAGAACCTGTACCTGAATCGGGGCTCAGCCATAGCTAGATGGTCTCCCGGTAGATAGGGGTGACGTCAGGGTTGGGAACCTGCTCCTCAACTTCAGGCACGCCCTCGTTTCCAAGGAACTCAGGCGAGGCGTGCACGAGTATTGGGGACAGCTCTAGCGAGGCGCTGGGCGCATCGAAGGGCTGCGTGAAGCCATCGCGGCGGACGTAGGGCAGGCCCTTCACGATGAAGACGGGGCGTGCGTAGTAGCGGACCGCGTACCACGCACCCTCTTCAGGGGCTGTGCCAGCGTCGTCACCGAGGTCCCAGTCGATGCGGCCGTCGTCGGTGATGACGAAGTCTTCGCCCTCGACCAAGGCACCTGCGATGAGCTGCCCGTCCGTTCCGGTGCGCCGCATGTAGAGCACGCCCAGTTCCATCATCTCGCTTACACCTGGGCTGCCATCGGAGTTGCCCACCGGAAACTTGCGGCGCACGATTGGGTAGCGCAGACGCTCGTAGCGTGCATCCGTTCGTCGGCGGCTCTCGTTGTAGACGCGCACGCCTGACTTCATCGTCAGACGGTCCCACCGGTCAGGCAGGTGCTCAGGCAGCATGGTGATGAGCACGTCACCCTCGGAGTACTGACCATGATAGGTGGACAACACAGCCTTCTCGCGCGTGTCGTGCACGATGCCTACCGTGTTCTGAGCACAGTCATACAGGATGCCAACACCTCGGCACTCCGGACAGTCAGTACGCGACTCGGTGGACTGCACGACCACGATGCCACGCGACTGGATACGCTTGCACGGACAGACGACCGCGAACTCCCACCGCAGTGGGACGCCGTGCTGCAACAGCGCGCGGCGGAAGTCTCGCAAGTTGAAGTCGACGCGCGCCTTGTCGAGCTGCGGCTCAGTGATGATCGGAATGTAGGTCATCCCATAACCGCCATGTTGACCGGGGCGTACTTCGCGTAGATGGCGTCCTTCGCATTCTTCACCTTCTCGCGGTACGAGTCGATGAGGTTGGCGAACACGCCCCGTGGGTTGATGCTGTTGGACTGCGACATGCCATCGAGCGACAGGCTGGTACCCGTCACGCCTGCACCGTAGAGCACCGCGCCGTAGCTGGCGAGGATGCCCATGGCCGCCGAGTAGCCAATGAACTGCAGGACGTCTGCGTCGTACCGCATGGCCACGGCGGTTCCTTCGTAGGAAGCACGCGCACCCACCGTCAGGGTGTAGGCAGCCTGCTGCACGCTGGTCACGCGGTAAGCCTCGCCGCCAAGGGCAACCCAGTCGCCGGCAAAGAGCAGCGTGCGGAGGTCGGTCTCACCGAGGCCATCCACCGTCACGGTCTTGCTGCCGACCGTGGCCGGGGCCACGGGACCAGTGGCGGTGTGCGTTCCCGGCAGGTCGCTCTCGAAGCCGGCACGGTAGTTGATGGAGTACATGCCAGGCACGTAGCCCGAGGATGCGGTGGCCGTGTACAGGTACGCGCGGTTGTTGGCCTGCAGGCGCACCGGCCCCTGACTCGACGGGATGATGTGGACCTGCCCCTGGTTAGCGGAGGCAACCCACACCCACTCCTTGGGCAGGTCGTACCACTCCAAGTTGCCCACCACGATGCTGAGCTTGTTCACCACCTGAATGGGGCGCTTGAGCGAGGTCTGAATCTGGAAGCCCTCGTCCGAGAACTGCGTGATGCGCGTGCGGTCAATGTCCTGCGAGTACTGATTCTGCCGCAGGGCCAGCCCGAACTCAGATTCGAGCAGCCCCACAGCTTCATCAATCTTCGCCCACAGGCCGTCATCCGTCAGCGTGATGCCTCGCTGCGTGATGAGGGTGATGACCCCGTCAAGGATGCGCGTGCGCAGGTAGTCCGGCGTTACGATGTCGGTGACGGCCATGGGTTCAAACTCCGAGGTCGGCGGCGTTGAGCAACGAGATCAAGTCTGCCTTGTTCACGCGTGCCGTGCGAATCCCGCGCTCACGGCAGAGCGTGCGGAGTTCGTCAAGGGACAGTGCCGAGTACTGGCCTGCCTCGACTTCCTCTGCATCGGGGTCGACGTCATCGCTGAAGATGGCCTCGCTCTCGTCAGCCTCATCTTCCTCGGCAGGCGGCTCGTACTGTTCCTCGGTGGGCGCCTCGGGAGCGGCAGGCTCCTCGTACTGCTCCTCGGCCATTACAGGCGCTGGTGCGGCTGCCTCCGCTCCGGGCGGCGGGTCGCGCTCCACAATCTCAAGGTAAGCATGCGCCATGCCAAGCATGTGCCACTGCGCGGTGGTGGGGTCAGGAACGAGGAACCCCTTCTCGTTGATGGTGAAGCGCAGTGGGCCGCAGGCGATTGAACCGTGGCGAAGCTTCTTGTGTCGAACTTTCATGTGTACTCCTCAAAAGGAAAGGGGCGACCGAAGCCGCCCCTCACCTTACCGGATGTTTCCGATACTCACCAGAATCAACCGTACCCGACGTTCTTGATGAGGAACATCTTGGTCGGGACCGACACCTTCAGGGCGCCGAACATCATGAGCAGGAACTGCTCAAGCGTCGTACGCGAGAGGGTGATGGGGCGCATGGTGGTCGAGAGGAACTCGCGCCACTCAAGCACGTCCGGGCGGTTCTGGATGATGACGATCGGCGAGGTGTTGGGCCGCGTGAGGTTGCGGTCAACGATCACCGTGTCACCATCGAGGTTACGCGCAACGCGGCCGCAGAAGAAGTACTTCCGCGAGTCCGACGGGGCGACGGTCTCAGACGAGGCAACGGCAGCACGGAAGAGGTTGTAGTACCGGATGGAGCCGGTGCCAGCAGCCGCAACAGTGTTGTCGGTGACGGTGATCTCCATGGCGCCATCAGCCGCGACAGCCACAGGAGAGGTCGAGGCAAGGCGGGTCGCGCCCTGGTCACCGACGGCCTCAAGGGTGTAGCAGAACTTCAGGCCCGCGACATCCTGCGCGCGGAACTTGCTGCCGGCCACGGCCGTATCAGCAGCGGCCCCGACGACCAGGGTGCTCGGCGGAGGACCGTCGCCCTGCGTACGGAGGATGGGATGCTCGTCCCACGCCATGTGCACAACCTCGGTGAGGGGCACCGAGCCGCGCGACCAACCCACAGAGATACCCTGCGTGTTGAACGTGAGCGGACCGTTGACCGCGAGGTCGCCACGCTTGAAGGGCAGAAGCGAGTTCTGGTACCAAGCGTAGTGGCGGGGCGACATCAGCACGTGGCTCGGGGTGGCGTAGTTAGGCGCCGACACGAGCTGGCCGATGATCTCCTGAAGCTCCTGACCCGAGATGGTGGCACCCTCGGCGTCGAAGACGTTCTGGGGAGCACCCTTCTCGATGGACGAGAGGAGGCCGTCGTACTCAAGGGGATTGACGCTGCTGTCAGCGTGGAAGAGGAACTTCTCCTGACGGAAAAGCAGCTCGACCGCACCGTCAGAGGCCTCAAGCGCACGGGCCTGCCCGATGTTGCCGAGGAGCTGGGTGTTGGCCAGCACGTCGGTGACCTGGCGGAAGACCGCCATGTACTTCATGCGGACCACGTTACGGTCGAACTCGGACTGCGTGATGGCCGGAACGCCACCTTCCGAGATGAACGGCGAGGTAGCGGTACCACCGTAGCTCTTCCGGCGGACCCACTCAAGCACCGGCGTGGTCACCGACTGCTTCGCGAGCATCTTCCAGAACACCAGGGTGTCCTCGGTGAAGGTCGCGTTGTCGATGATGGGCTGGATGCTCTGGGGAACCAGCGGAGCGTACGAGCCGCCCGGGACCGTAGCGCTGTCGAACGGCATACCCTGAAGCGGGTAGCCGACGCCAGCCTTGCGGAGCTCGGCATGCGACTTGAGCATGTTCTGGTTGAGGGCGTGCTGGAGCTGGCGAAGCTCAGCGATCTGCACGTCACCACCGCGAGCCGCGAGGGACTGGAGGCGGTCAAGGGCAAGGAGAAGCTGGTCGGGACTCATACTCATGACTTACCTCACTGAAGTCCGAGCTCGACGAGAATGTCGGCAGGGGTTTTGTGGCCAAAGGTGAGAGCCGTCGAGGCAGCCGCGAGGCGAGCGCCCTGCGCACCAGTCTGCTCAGACGGGGAGAGCTTCTGCATGGCGCCCTTGATGAGGGCGTTGGCGCGCTCGAAGTCGGCCTCGTACTTCTCCATGTCGAAAGCCTCACCCTTGGCAAGGTTCGCGGCCGGAGCAGCGTCGAGCGGGGTGGGGGCGACGACAGCGGCGACGCCGGCGGGGGCGACGGCCGTGGTGGAGAAGCCCTTGTGGAGCTCGGTGACCTTGTCCTCAAGGGCGCCGAAGCGGGCGGCCATCTCGACAAGACCCTTCAGCGAGGTGGTGGCGGCCTCGGCGAGCTTGACGATACCCTTCGCGAGCGCAGCAGCGTTCTCGACGGTAGCCTTCTCAACATTGTCAATGGCCGACGCGAGGTCGGTCACAGCACCCACAACCTCCGGCGCGTTCTCAGCGGCCGCCGACTTGGCGAGGCGCTGGGCGCGGTCGTTCGTGCGCGCGGGCGAAGCCTCGGGCATCTTGCCGAGACGCTCGATGGCGGCCGACAGGTCCGAGTAGAGCGCCGCAACGACGTCCGACTTGAAGATGGGCTGGGTGCCCAGGTCATTCTCAAGGGTACCATCAGCGATGCGGCGAGCGATGATGTCGCCCGCACCGTCAACGTCACCCAACAGCTTCTGAAGCTCACTTGCTTTCATCATAAGACTGCCTTCGTGAAGGTGCTCAGTCGAGCACAGTTGAACTACCTTGCTTCAACCACGCACGGACTGCGGTGCGGTGGGCGAGGACACCGTCTTCAGCACATGCTGAAGGACGCTCACAGCATCCTTCCAAGACATGTCTTGGTTGGACTTCAGGAGACGGATGACCAGCATCTCAGCCATCTGGTCAATGTTGACATTGCCGCTGAGCTTGCTCAGGACGACAGACGCCGTGTCGAGGACATGCTTGGTGGTCGTGTCTGATTTCGACAGCGAGTGACCAGCGGCCGTGAACAGCGACTTTGCCACCGGCTCCCACCACGAGAGTTCGTTCTTGGGCGCCGCCGTAATCGCAAGCCACTTGACCTGCGACTTCTCGACGACCCGCCCCTTCCGACCGCCGGGTTTCACCGAGCCTTCAATGCTGAAGCCCAGCTTCCGGTCCCCACCAGCGCGCTTCATCGTGCACGCCTTCTGGTAGAGCTCGGCACCCCGGCGGTCCTCAAGGTAGAGCGCGCCTTTGACCTTGGCCCCTTTGATCATCTCCTCCCCGTTCTGCACAGTCACGGTGCTCACAGAGAGTGGATACCCTACGACGTTGTGATTGCCAACAGGATGTTCGTCGATAAGGAAGCCTTTCCCTTCGTTGTCCTTGTCGCCAACGAAGTAGCTCCAGTCGATGCCATCGGTCAGCACAATGTCGCCGTCCGCATCAGGGGCTTCAGTCGTGGCGATGCCAGCGATGTAGCCGAGCTTCGGGTCCTCCTTCGCGGCTTTCTCAAGCACCTCGAAGGGAGCCCACAAGCTGATGCGGTCAGAATCATTGAACAGCGAGACGTCAAAGCCAGGGGCGCCGTTGGCGCTCTTGGCGATGAGTTCCCGACTTGCGTCAATCAACTGCCGGGTCACTGCGTTCAAATGGGCGGTCGCGCTCATGCGAGCGAACGTCAAACGCTTATGCGTTACTTATCAAGCAGGGTTGATACGCGAGACTGCCATTCGCCTACCACCAACAAACGCCGAGACGTCATCGGCGATGATGTCCGGGTTGAGGCTGGTGCCCTGTTCGACAAGCTTCTGCTGATACATCTGATACGATGCGTTGAGCGGACGATTCGAGATGGGGTCCTTCCACGGCGGAAGGTTGTACATGGAGCGGACTTCATTGACCGACATGAAGTTCTGCACAGCGTCGATGAGGTTCTTCTGCTTCTGCGACTCGCTGATGGAGTCGAAGCCGTAGAACTCGAACTGGTAGTCAGGCCAGTACGGCCAAATGAGCGTCTCGTTGATCTGCCGTGCAATCCACCGGAGCAGCGGGCGGAGGCCCCGCTCCTTGGAAGCCACGATGCGGTCCTGCGGAGACATGTCCGACTTGTTGCGCGTGCGCGCCATCTCATCACCGAACGTGAAGCCCAGCTCCACAGGGTCCATAGCGTAGAGGGCACACATCAACTTGACGAGCCAGTTGATCCAGTTGGAGAACTCCATGTCACCCGGCGGCTTGCCGAACGGGTGCACCTCAATGGACTCGTTGAGGTTGGGGTTGAGCTGGACAACCGGCACCGACTTGTTGCGGCGAACGCCGACGAGCATGGCTTGGATGGAGTTCTCGAAGGCCTTGAAGCGCTCGGGTCCCATCAGCGACTTGATGGTGACCATGTTGTTGCCGTGGTAGCCGGTCGTGTAGATCTGGCTGTTGTGCGTCTGGGCGTTGAGCAGCGCTGTGACCGTGGTCACCAGCATCGCAAGCTCAGGATAGCCATAGCCAAAGGTGGTGACGCCAGGCAGCGAGTTACGAACAGACCACGAGATTTCGCCCGGGGCGAACTCCGCCACCTTCTTGTTGTTCAGGTACTGGCAGGTGCCAATCGTGGCGTAGTCAAGCTTGCCGTCGCTCAGGTACGACCCGATGGGGATGTTGCGGCGGATGGTCGTCGGGTCAAGCAAGCGGAACGCGCAGGGCTTGCCCAGCTTGGTCTTGATGGGCTGGATGTGGGCCTGGTCCACCGTCAGCGTGTAGTAGGTCATTGAGCGCAGGATTGACTCGAAGCCACCGTCCTGCCACTGCCCGCCGCCGGTCTCGATGATGGCCGCGATGTGGTCCATGCGGTAGCGGTCGACGCGCGAGGGGATGGCGTTAGGCGCACGCAGCTGAATGCTCCATCCATTCATCATCTGGGTGCGCAGCCGGCTCGAGAAGTCCGAGACCTGGTTCATGCGCGTGCTGAGGATGGACGCCACCACGGGGGTGCGGGCCATCGCGAACAGCGTGTGGTAGGTCAGCGGCGTGACGCCGATGTGCAGGCCCGTGGTCTGCGTCGAGGTGATGGCCGCGAGCGACGCGTTGAGCGGGTCAACGTTCGCGCCCTCGGGGGAGACGACGGCCACGCTGCGCGGCGCAGGCATCTTGCGCTTTTCCTTACGAGCGACCATCGCGGACCTCCTGCATCACAGACTCAATGTGCTTGATGGCTTCAGGTGCGCCCTTCACAAGGAGGAAGGTCTGAAGCTCGACAGCGGCGCGGCCGCCGTCCTTGAGAATCCGCATGATGTAGTCCTGCGGTCCCAGCGTGTTGCGATAGTCGATTGAGCAGGTCTCGCGGGTGTAGTCGTCGATGAGGACCGTCGACACAGCCGGGGCGCGGCAGCCCTTCTCGATGATCTCAGAAGCCTCGGACTTCTTCATCCGCTGCTGCTTGGCCTCGTACTGGCGCACCACCGACTCGGCCCAGCGCTGCCCGGCGTTGCCGCCCCACAGCAGCCAGCTGATGTAGGCTGCCGAGGTCTTGTCCGAGTGGTGCTCCTTGTACTTGGAGTGGCGCGAGAAGAAGTTCTTCATGCGCTTCACCGTCTCGATGGACAGCGCGTCACCGCTGGCAAGGTCCGAGGCGCGCTGCACGCCCGAGCCCACGCCTGCCTTCTTGGCCTGCTTGGTGTCGAGCCCACCCCGCTTGTGCTTGCGGCGCAGTTCGAGGCCACGTCGCGCAGCAGAGCGGACGCCCTCGGGCGGCACGAACCCCTCGCCCTTGGCGATGAGTTCTTCCTGGTACGCGGCCTTGTACTTGCTGAGCATGGCGCCGACCTTGATGTAGGTGGCGTCCATGAGGTCGGTGTCAGCGGCGTGGCTCTTCTTCACCCGCTTACCAGTCGTCAGCGTGCGGATGGTGCGCTTGATGTCTGTCAGCTGCTTGATGATGTCGCCGCGCTGTTTGGTGCTGGTAGCACTCTGCCAGGCATCTCGCAGCTTGCGCAACCGCGCGCGTAGCGCCTGAACACGGATCGACTCCTTGGCCGCACCGGGCTTTTCTCCCTTTTTACCCGTCACTAGGTCACCCAGGTGCTGCCACTTTCCGGGGGCAATCTTGCGCCAGCGCGAGCCATCGGCGTGCACCGAGATCTTGCCGACCGGGTCACCCCGCGTTCCACGTATGCTGCCGGATTTCTCCAATGACTCGGTGACCATCGAGACGTACTCGGCCACGCCGGTCATGAAGCGGAGGATGCCGGCTTCGGTGTTGGTGTGCTCGTACAGGCCGAGGAAGTAGGCGAGGGCATCCGACGTGATGTGGGTGCCCTGCGCCTTCATCAGCACGAGCTTGGCCATGAGGTCGCTG
>Ga0181343_1001272_pt1 | contig 10124 bp, 8 predicted proteins | sample Su13VDMLBSD_FD_130110 | JGI IMG/M metagenome (GOLD analysis project Ga0181343, IMG submission 130110) | Freshwater viral communities from Lake Michigan, USA - Su13.VD.MLB.S.D | ecosystem: Environmental > Aquatic > Freshwater > Lake | place: USA: Michigan | collected 2013-07-15 | reverse complement strand
TTGTTTTTCCGGAGTTGCCTCATAAGAATATACTTCAGCCTTTGCTTCGGTAATTAAACCAGCTAATTGTTGCATTCTTTTGAACTCGTTAATTTGTTGTTTCATGCTTTATGTTTTTATTGTCATAAATATACGACCTGTTTTTCAGATCTCCAAATTATTTGTAATATTTTGTGTAATCGTTTTTAATATAATCGTTAAAACGCGGTAATCTTAAATTTTTCATGGTTAAATCCACAATATTTTTATTAACACGTGCGACCTGTTCCTTATTTCCCGTTATGTCCCACGGAATAAAAAATGGAAAATATAATTGCCATAATATTTGTGGGTCTTTAGCTACAAGTAAATCAAATTGATCTTTGCTTATTTCGATATATTGTATTTCGTTTGTTTTTTTACAGAAATAACGTCTGAATTCTCCAATTTGGTAGTCTTGTTGGGTTGGTTGGGTTGGATAGTATGTTGGTGTTAAAGCTATTTGGCTAGTATCAATACTTTTTACATTAATATAATTTGTATTTTCAAAATCATTTTGATTTATAATTACCGGAATACTAGAGTTTTGTAAAACTGGGTTAAGAGGATTACTATTAGCCGATATTAATTCAGATGTTGGAATGTCTTGAGGTGTTTTACCTGTGTATATTTTTCCATTTGAAGTTTTCCAATAATATCCAGTATAGTTTTCTTGATTGCTTTTATAAACATATTCACCACCATTGGTGTATAAGTTAGAAGTTATTTGTGATAAAGGATAATACATAATTAAACTAACGGAAATAAATTAGAAGGTGGAGGAAATGCTGATAATTTTCTTTTACTATAAAATTGAGTTTTACCATTGTAATTCCAAAAGAAAGCATTATTTTGAGCTGCTGGATTTCTTTCAACGATGCCTACAGCATCTGGACTATTAGGTCGTGCTGCTAAAAATTCTGTTCTTGAACCTATAAATAATTTTGCTGTGTTCGTATATATTGGATCTTTTAATGCTTTTTCACTAGTTTCAATTGCTGCTGTAGCTGCAGCTAAAGATACTCTTTTTGCATTTTGATATGCTTTTATTGCTGTATCTTTATCTTTAATAGCTCTCCAATCTCCTGGATTTTTAAATGTTGGTTCGTATTGTCCTGCTGCTATTATTATATCTTTAATACTATTACCATAACCACCGGCATTTAATCTATTATATATAGATTGAGCAACATCAGCCATACCTTGAGGATTATTTACAAAATTTTCAGCTGCTGAAATAGCAATTAAAGTCCATAAATCGGCTTGAGGTCCTTTAGAAACAGGGGTAGAAGATGGTGCTGAAGTTGTTGGTTGGCTTCTATTAGAAGTTTTTACTTGAACATCAGGCGAATTAAATGGATTTTTAGGTGTTCCTATTGATTCTAAAGTAGTAATCCATTGATTATCTCTGATTTCGTGGGTTATACCTTTAATTAAAAATTCTAAAGTATCGGGATAACTTGTAGGTAAAAACGAAGCATCAATGGTATATTTTTGATATACTTTCATTCCTGATAGTCCATCAATAGTTAATGTTAAATTAAATGGTAAAAATCCTATTGTAGGAGATGAAACTAAAGATCCAGTATTTGCTAATTGTGCATCTCGTGTTTGTTTATATTGATCATATTCAGTAAATTGAATATTAGTATTTTTAAAATTAGATATAGCATCTTCATCCCATGTTGGTGGGGTATTTAAAGCTCCTAAATTATCTACAAAATTATAAAATGCTTTTATTTGTTCACTATATTTTTTTTCTAATGTTTCGGGTGGTTTAGCAGGATCCGGGGGTGGGGTATTACTTGGTAAAGGATCTGTAACTTCTACTTTAACACGATCTACTAATCCTTTATTTATTGTAGATAAAGCCGTTGAATCCTGTCCAGCAATATAACCATTAGATTGTGCTCCTATAGTAATCATACTTGCTAAAGCAGGAGTAATTGTGGTTGAAAAACTTAAATCTCTAACTATTGAGGCATCGTTTATGCCTGTTTGAGAAGTGCCAGAAATTCCATACATTAAAAATTTTGCAGTTTCTGTACTAGCTCCAGGAATACTTTTTAAAATAGCATCTTTTTCAGGAAGAGGAACTTCATCTACAAATTTTATTTCATTAGTGTTTTCATCTACTACAGGTTGAAGTTTATTAAATCCTCCAGTAGATGTATTAAAACCATCACATATTTTTTTTAATAAATCAACTAATACTACTTTATTTTCTTTAGGATCTTTTAAAGATTCTAATTGATCTAAAATATAAACCATATTAAAGTAAATATTCATTACTCTTCCATAATTTAAGGTAGTTGCACCTGCTGGTTTAAATCTAAATTCATTTCCTCCTTGAAAAAAAGCATATGTTGTAGTTCCTGAGGCTCCGTTATATTGTTCTTTTATATTACATACAGCCGGATCAGAACTTATTTGTCTATTATATAGAGCAATTACATTAGAATTTAAATCTGTATTAATGTTTATTAAGTATTGATTTGGATTATTATTAACATTAGGAATAATATATCTTTGAAGTAATTTTAAAAAATATCCAAACTGGATATAATATTCATCATCATGATCGCCATCAAATATTTGTTTAACTGCTATTCTATTATTAGTATCCTTTGGATCAGTAATATAATATGCTTTATAATCAGATATTTCAGTAGCATTACTACTATTAAGTGCTACTTGAGTTTGATAGAGTAATTTTCCTATATCACTTGAAAAAGCATAATTAGCTATTTTTTTTTGTGGGTTTAAATCAGCTGTTGACCCTGATGCTGCTCTTTCAACATTGTCAAGATTAACATTTACACTTCCATTTATAGCATTTATTTTAAGAGATTCAATTATATCTCCTATAGTTCTTACAGTTACAGTAATATTATAACTTAAATCTCTATCAACACTCCAAGTAAAATTTACTACTTTACCTAAAGCCGCATCATAATTACCTTTTGATGCTATTCTTTTTTCTTGAATTTTTGGTAATATTTTATCCCATTTATATTCCGCAGTAACATTTCCATTAGTGTCTCCTAAAAATTCATCAGTTAAACTATATTGGTTATTTGTTATAAGTGTTTTATCATTTTCCCAATACATTGTATTTCCCCATTCAAGTAAAACTGAATATCCTAGACTCATATAAAGTGTACTTATGATATCAAATTGATATCTATTATATGCTTTAATACCAATAGTAGCGGTTTTTAATGAACCTCTTGTTTCTGTTTTTATACTAAATGAAGTAATACCGGGCATTGGTTTCAACCCACCATATTCTAAACCTCCTAAACCATAAGCATTATTATTAAATATAGATTTATCTCTTGCTATTCCTGATCTAGGAGTTGCATCTGTAGTTTTAGTATTAGTTTCATTTGAAACACCTCCAAATAAAACATATTCTTTAGCTAATGTATTATTAAGTTTACTATTATTACCTCCAAAAGGTGAGTTAACAAATTTAAAACGTTCAGGGTTAACATTAACGGATGATACCATCTTAACCCACCCCGTATTAGAATTCACCCATGCTAGATTTTGATTATTTCTAACATATGCTCCTTTTTTTTGCTGTCTTAAATTAATTTGGTCTACTATTTCTTTTGGAAAGCCTTCACCTACTATATTACTCATAACTTATTATTTTATTGGTTTATTAATTTAAATGCACTTACTACTGCTTGGGGTGCTGCTGGGATTCTAATTTGTATTCCTTCAGGTATAACTAATGTGTTTTGAGGTAAGTCTGAAGGGCTAGAAGTGCCGGCAGTAGCTGTATTTGCTATTGATATAATCCACCACAATGAACTATCTCCATAGTATTGATTTGCTAATATATCAAATCTATCACCTTGAACAGTATAAACATAAATATCTTCTGAGCTTAAAGGAATTTCAGGATAACGAGAAGTTCTATAAACTGTTCGGCCATTTATATTTGTTTGAGGTATTTGTTGATATCTATTCATTTTTAATTATTTTTTATACACCTTCTCCTGTAGGATTATCATAATTATTGTATTGTTCAGCTGTTTGTCCGGCTGTAGATAAAGAAATAAATCTTTGAGAACCATATTTTGTAGCAAATCCTTGAGAGTTTGAAATATCTCTAGAAGGTGATTTAGTATCTACTGTAAACCCATCTAAAGTTTGTTTTGATGGAATAAATTCTTGAATTGGTACAAAATTAAATCCTGTTACTTTAATAATATGTGGTACTTCTTTAACCGTAGGATCACTATTTCCTTCATCATCTATACCAATTTCCCAAGGTGATTCCATAGGTACATCATACGTAAGACCACTTATAAAGCCAACCTGTTCGTATAAATATCCTCCTACTGTTAATTGAACTAAATTTCCAGTCATGTAACCTTTAGAAGTATAGCTTGGTGCTAAATTAGATGCTAAAAAATTTAATTTTTTATACATTATCATAATTTCTTCTTTAGATTGAGCCGCTACGGTCCAACCCATTGATATACTTCTATTAAAACCTTTATATGTATAAAAATTTTCACCTCTACCTAAATAGTTTACTGTACCCCAATCTGCACTGTAATTATCAGAAAATGAATCTAAAAATGCTCTAAAATGAATAAAATCTTTTATAGTAGGATTTTTATTATCTATAGCTGCTATTCTAAATTTTACAAGATCATTTACGGGTTGATTTGTATCAACATATTCACTTCGATATATAGGTAAAGCATTGATTCTATCTATAGGACCAATTCTTGAGCCTGATGTATATGATATTAGATTTTTTAAGCTTGATTTATAGCCGGGGCCTTGTTTAGTTGCCGTACCTCCAATATTTGTTCTTATTTCAAGATTTTCATTTTTATAATTAGGAGAATTAGACATGATAGTAGATTTACCATTTAGTAAACCTCTTAAACTTGTCCTAAAATCTTTTATTTTAGCAGTATACGAAGGATTATTACGTACACCATTACTATAAAAATCAGATTCTGTAACTGTTTGTTTAGCAGTTAAAATTTGTTCACCTCCGGTAGCTGTTATTTGTTGTGCTCCTAGTGCTGAAGTTCTAGTAGTTGTACCTACTTGTGTTGCTTCTAAGGGAGGTGAAGGAGAAGAAACGGATACACTAAATCCATCATATCCCGTAACTAAAAAATTAGCATTACCATAATTATTTAATGGATTTTTTCCAACTGGACTATAAAGTGTTCGTAATGGGCCTCCTAAATTAGAAGAAGCAAATTTAATATTTGTTTTTCCAACCCCTAAAATAGATCCAGGTCCTCCAGGATAAGATAAAACATTAATCTCATTATTAGATATATTATTAGTATTTCCAATTCTAAAAAATGTAGGTATTTCTAATTGAGTTGGATTTACTTCTTTAATACCAAATAATTGAATTAATCTATTTTTAAAATTAGGATTACCTTCAGAAAGTTCTTCTAATAATTGAGGTTTTATTGCTTGTAAATATGAACCTCGGAAGTATCCATTAGATCCGGCACCGGCAAATGGGTTTAATCCTTGTTTATTTAAATGTCCTCCAAAAGCAACTAAACCCGCTTGAGCTAATGTTGATAAAGGAGTATATATACCTTCATTTAAAAGACCGGTTGATGCTTGAGTACGAACGGCTACACGAGATAATACTTGTTGTTTAGCAATAAAAAGTAAACCATTAGGTGATTTTGTATCAGTAAACATTTTACCAAGACGCCTAACATCGGTTACCGAGTCTTTAGCGGCTAACATACCGCCTCTTAAAATAAAATCGCTTGTTGAATTTTGTAAACCGCTAAAACCCGTAGGTATAGATGTTTGTATGTAAGGTTGATTACTGTTCCCACCACCTAAGGTGTCATTTCCATATCTTAAATTTAACATATTAGGTGTAGAGCCGTTTCCGGTATATCCTTGACCTCCTACGTAATATTTAAAATTTTGGGGTGGATTAGTAAGTAAATCTTTTAAACCCATTTTATTTAGGTAAGTTATTTAAGTATGGTAATGGATTACCTCCATCTAAATCTAGTTGTGATACGGCTAAGCTTTTTTGATAAGCACTTACTTGATCATATTTAGCTGGTTCTTTACCATCTAAATCTAATTGTGATAATGCTAAACTTTTTTGATAAGCGCTAACCTGATCATACTTAGCGGGCTCTTTACCATCTAGATCTAGTTGTGATACTGCTAAATCTTGTTGATATTGTGATGCACCGTTATATGATGGTGGGGTAGTACCATCAAATTGAGATAACGTTGAACCGCCTTGTTGTAATTTGTCTAATAATCCCATGGTTTATTATTTTATTATAAATATTTAATTATTGAATTTTATATGAACCAACAGCCATAGCAGTACCCATTTTTGTACCATCTAAGGTTATTGTACCTTCTTTATGTAATATTTGTATCAACACATTTTCTACAGCACTTAAACGTTCTACCATAGGTCCTATATCTATCATAGCTGAAGACCCACCGCCTCCTCCACCATTTCTTGCAGAGGCTATCCCCGGTGCGGCTAATAAATCATCATTTGGACTTAACTCAAGTAATCCTCCTTCTTTTGTTGATATTTGAGTTTTACCATTTGCTGGAGATACAACGTCTTTTACTTGTTGGGCTTTACCTATTAAACTAAATAAACCAGCAACTGCTGTTCCGGCTAAAAGAAGACCAACACCAAATGGAATTTGTGCTAATGATTGAAATATAGCACCTACAGCGCCTATTATTGCTTTAGAAGCTACAAGTCCTAAAGCACCTGCTAATCCTATAGCTAGTGGATTACCTTCTTTTAAACCATTAACAAACGAAGTCACTAAATCTCCTAATAATGAAAAACCTTCAATTAATGGTGATAATAACACGTTTATCGCTGGTAGGACTACTTCAACTAATTTTACTAATGGTTCTACTATAGCTAAAACTGGTTCAATTAATCCAACGAATAAATCTTTAAGTTTATCTATACCTTGAGTAAAACGTTCTTGAATACTTTGTTGTTGGAATTGGTTAGCTAATTGTTCATTACCTAAACGTTTTTTAGCTTCTTCCATTCCTACCTGTTTAACTAAATTATCAAATTTTTCTTTTGCATCTTTACCTTCTACATCTGATAGTTTAACTAATGCTTCTCTATCCATTATAGATTGAGCTAATTCATCTCTAGTTAAACCGGCTGCTTTAGCAATTGCTTCTTGTTGAAGCCTATTCATTTTTCCAAATTGTTCAGAATTACCTACTTGTTTTGCTACTTCAGCCGCTGCTCCTGCTATATCATTATTTAACGCTAATTGTCTTGCTGTTTCTAGATTTAAATTTTTACCCGTCATTAATTCCGCATCTAATTCATTAGATATTGAAGATTCAAAATCTAATAATGATGAAGAAATTTTATCGGCTTGTTCTAAATTTAAACCAAATTGTTTTGCTTGTACTACAGATCTTGCTAATTCATCGGCACTACCTTTTAAAGATAATTTTATTGAAGCTCCTGCTTTATTAACTTCTTTTAATACTTCTTTTTCATTTACAACTAATTTATTTTGAGCAGCATATGCTTGAGCACCTCCTAAAATTTCTTTAGTATTATCTTCTAATGATTTTCCTTGAGATAAAGATAACTTTTGAATTTCCATTAATTCATCAGTCTGGTATCCTGCTTGTTCTGTTAATTTAGTAAATGTTGTTAAATCTTTTTCATTTAATACAGCATTTGAACCTAAAGCACTTCCTACAGCAATCATAGTTTTGCGTAACTTTTCAGTAGTTACAGCAGCATCATTTGATAAATTAGCGGTTCGTGTTAATTCTTCATTTACATTTAAAGCTTCGGTATAATTTAAATTAAATTTTTTAGCCGTATCACCTACACTATTATCTACTAACTTAAACGTATCTACTAATTCTTTTATACCTGCAACTATTAAAGTTGTAGGATCAACAGCTTTAAAAAGATTAGAACCTAATTGTTTTGCAAAATGTTTAGAAGCATCTAAATTAGTAGCAGCACCTTTACTTTCAACAACCATTTGTCTTGTATTAGCTAAAGCATCTCCTATACCTAATCTAGTATCTAAAGCTCCTAAACCTGCTTTTTTTAAACCTTTACTAAGACCTTCGGCTAATGTGCCTACATTCCCCATGGTTTTTTCTACTTCTCCTAATTGTTCGGATTGTTGATGGAGTTGATCAGTAAATAAATGATTATAATCTAAGGCTTTACTATATTCTTGGTTAATACCTTTAATTAACTCCATTTTTTCCTGCTCGGTAAGAAGAGTATCTTCTTCAATTGTTTTTAAAGCAGCAGTATGTTGTAATTCTAATTTATATAATTTATCTTCGTTAGCTAGTAATTGTTTACTAATATCTTTTTGAGTGTATAATCCTTTATTAATTCTAGATTGGTTAATAACAAGATTATTAGAATCTTTAACTAATGAATTAAGACTTTTTTGCATATCTTTAGATACCGTCTTAATAATACTTTGACCACTAGTTAAAGCATCATCAAATAAATCTTTAATAGAATCAGTAATAGTTCTAAACGCAACTTCCGTAATGGAAGCTATGTCTTTAATATCTTGTTCTACTTCTTTTTTAATATCTTTGCTATTATTAGCCATTTATATAAAATATTTGTTATAAATATTTAAAGGCATCATTTTTTTGATGCCTTTGTTTTATATGCAAACTCATTGGATTGCTTCATTATTTGTTTAGCTTTATCCGGATTAGCCATGTCTATTTGCTGTGTTCCTTGTTTTGCTTTAGGTTTGTATGCTTCTGATTCTTGTTGTTTTTGTTCTACTATAAAATTATATGTTAATTTTCGTAACCATATAGGCATATTATACACTATATCATAATTATACCCACCATTACCATGGTAACAAATATCATGTATTATTTTAAATAAATGGAATCTATATTCCGGAGTCAGGCCAAAAAAAGCTAACTGTTACTGGTATATTGATGTCCTCCTTAACACCTTCTGCATTAGTATATTTACTAACTAATTCAATATCCGGTTGGGTAGTACGTAAATGATCTCTAAAATTTTTAGAATCTTTAGCTAATAAGAAATTATCAACAAATTCTCTAATATCTTTTTTATCAGAATTTCCATTAACCGATGTAATCATGTATTTTAAACGAGTAGATAATTCAGCTGATGAATTTTTATCAATCTTTTTTAAACCTTCTAATTCCGCTTGGATATTTTTTTCGTCTTTATTATTTAATAATTTATACGTAATTTTATTACCTGATGAAGGGAATGTATATTCGAATGAATTCACATGAGGTTCAATTAAATTAGACTCGTCTAAATAACGAGTAGGGCAATCAGTTAAATCCACAGTTATAGTTTCATCTCCTAATTTAAAAGAATAATCTTTACCATATCCTAAAATACGTGCCGCTACCATTACCATATTTTTATCACCTACAATCAAATCATCGTAATCTATTTTAGAAACAATAAGTGATTTTAATAGTTTTTCTAAAACAATACCTTGTTTAATATAGTTTTGATTAGTTAAGATATCTTCTTCTTTAGCAGTCATGTACTTCATTTCAATAGTACCACTTGATAAAGGATTGTCTTTAGGGTAAATTAAACCTTTTGAAGGTAATTCCACCATCTCTGTGGGGAATTTAAATTTGTTTTCTTCCATAAATTAATTTTTAATAACATTTTGTTGTCGTATATAAATATATGAAAATAAAGGAAGCTCGCAAAAAATGCGAGCTTTCTTGTATTTGTTTTATTATTTCTTAGAAGTTTAATACACAGTAGTCAGGTTGTACTGTCATTTGAATATTAACTGCTGTATTTTCTGTATCCCAATTATATTCACCAAAGTTTGCTTCAGTAATTAAAGCACCTTTAATAATCCATTCTGATACGATATCACCTACAGGACCTAATACATCGAATGTTAAATCTTTCTTATAAAAGTCAGAATAACCATCGCGACCAGTTACTGATTCGTGGTGTAAACGTACCCATTCCATTACAGCTTGAGCGCCTGATGGAGTGATTGGGTCGAATAATGTGAATTGGATTTGTCCCCAAGTTGATTTGCCTT
>Ga0181343_1001271_pt1 | contig 10133 bp, 20 predicted proteins | sample Su13VDMLBSD_FD_130110 | JGI IMG/M metagenome (GOLD analysis project Ga0181343, IMG submission 130110) | Freshwater viral communities from Lake Michigan, USA - Su13.VD.MLB.S.D | ecosystem: Environmental > Aquatic > Freshwater > Lake | place: USA: Michigan | collected 2013-07-15 | reverse complement strand
GCTGCAAGAGCCGTAAGATTCACTTTTAATGATACAGTGTTAACTGGATGTGATTCTCCCATGAACTTTTCGGATAGCTCCTATCCGGTTGGGTCGGGACATGTATTTAATAATCTGAATTGCGATACTATAATCAGTATTAATACAATGGCGAGTCCTCCTGTCTACAACAACAGTACTATTTTTAGGATTGCAGGTCAACGTTGGTCCGGCTATACAAGCACACCAGACGCAGGAAACTGGCAATCAGACGTATCTATCAATAAGACCACTATCACAGATTCGATAGAGGTCGCAGACATGGCCATTCACTCAAACGCCCGCCTATATTCTCAAAACCACGATAACACGGCAGGTAACCACAAAATCTTCACAGACGGTGGTTTAATTTCTTCGGCTGTAGACCAAAGACATACCGCTAGTGGGATCAGCTGGAAACTACAACCCACAAGTACGAACCGCAGTTCCACCTATCCACTTGTATTGCCCCTCGCCAAAGTCGCTGTAGCAGCTAACTCCCTTGTCACGGTCAAAGCCTGGATGCGCCGCGACAACTCCGGCCTGACCTTGCGCCTGGTCTGCAAAGGCGGGCAGATCGCAGGCGTCGCTAGTGACGTGACTGCCTCCGTCACCACAACCAACGCTTGGGAGGAAGAAACCATCACCTTCACACCCACCGAGACTGGTGTGGTGGAAATCACCGCCGAAGCCTGGGGTGGCACCACCCTCTCAGGCTGGGTTGACGACCTCACCATTTCACAGGCATGACCATGACCTACCACGTCCACGCTGTAGAACAAGACCTCGCCGGCAAGTGGTACGCCCGCGTGTGCCTCACCGAAGAGGAAGCGGTGTTCCTGAAATTCCAGGACTACCCCACCATGACCGAGATCCAAGAGGCTGCCGAGACCTACGCGGCCGCCCAGCAACCGGAGGTGAGTGATGCCCCTGCCGAGTAACACCGACCTAGCAACACTGGACGTTGCCTACCTCGGCCAGCCCTTCGTGCAGGTTGAGGCCAAGAGCCTCGACACCGAAACGCTGGACATCGCCTACCAGGCCCAGCCGTTTGTCGCGGTTGGGCCCAGTGCCACGCCGCCTAGCGGCCTCAACATCTGGGCAAACGTCTCCGGTGTTTGGAAACAGGCCAGCGCCGTCTACGTCAACGTCAGCGGCACTTGGAAGACGGCCACTGCCATCCGTCCCAATGTTGCGGGGGCTTGGAAGACCTAACCGGCACGGCGGCAACCTAGTCAGAGCGCCACGTCCCCCTGCAGTGATCGAGGTTTTTGCTGCCGCCGTTGGTGCTGGAATCGGCATTGCCGCCAGCAGCGTTAGCAGCCTCTTTCGCCGGGACAGTGAAGCCTCAATGGCTGTCGTGCGGCTGACCTCAGCCGTGGAGCACATCGCCGGTGAGGTGAGCCTGTTACGCCAAGAGATCAAGGAAGACCGCCAGGAGTTGTACCCACGCATCGGCTCCATCGAGCAGCGCCTTGCCGCCCTGGAAGCCAGGAGCTAGGCAGGAAACCTAGGAGGCACCAGCACCGGCTTCATGGACGTTGAACAGCTATCCGCGGTATGCGGTGTTCTGGTAGTGCTGCTCGGTGTCTCAGAAGCTCTGCCGCTGACCCGCAAGGTCAAGGCAAACAGCTGGGGGCAGCTGGTGATCGCCGTGATCAAGGCCGTGGCGGCCGAAGGTAAAAAGGGTCGGCGCTGAGCTGTGGCAAACATCAAACTCCGCGATTTCTTCAAGCACTACCGCGGAGAGCCCCACCAGGCTGCAGCCATCGACATGCTCCAGTCGATGATGCCCGAATCGCTGTTGCGCTCCGATAGCGAATGGGTGGAGTCGTTTCGCGCCGCACCCCCGCCCAAGCCGCTCGACACGCCTAACACCTGGGTAGGCGTGATGGACGCCGCCAAGCGAGCTGGTGCTCGTTACCCAGAGCTGGTGGCCGCGCAATGGGCGCTGGAAAGCGATTGGGGGCGGAAGCCAACCACTGCCTCCAGCCATAACTACTTCGGCCTCAAGGGCCCCGGCACCAAGGTCAAGACGCAGGAAGTGATCAACGGCAAGACCGTGACGATCACCGATGAGTTCCTGTGTTTCCGCGACCTCGACGATTGCGTCACATATCTCGTGGATCGCTGGCACCGGAACTGGCGTGACCACACCGGTGTGAACAACGCGCCCAACCGCGACGACGCCGCCCGCGCACTGATCAAAGAGGGGTACGCCACCGACCCGGAATACGCGAGCAAGCTGATCAAGCTGATGAACGAGAAGGCGCCGATCACGGTGAAGCCGGGCAACCCGCTGAAGGTGCCCTACTTCTCACAGCGGGATAGCGCACTGAGCGGTCAAGCCCAGCGCATGTGCTTTAGCTCGAGCTGCGCCATGCTCACCGCCTACCTACGTCCCGGCAGCATTGCCGGCGCAAACGCTGACGACCAATACCTGAAGCGGGTGCAGCAGTACGGCGACACCACCGACGCCAACGCCCAGATCAAGGCACTGGCCAGTTATGGCATTACGGCACGTTTTGTGCAAAACGCCGACTGGGCTGATTTGGAGCGGCAGATCGATAGAGGCGTCCCGATTCCCTGTGGATTTCTGCACCACGGCACTTCAGCGGCTCCCTCTGGGGGTGGCCACTGGCTCGCGGTGATTGGCCTGACGCCAACGGCGGCCATCGTCAACGATCCGTGGGGCGAGATGTTGGTGGCCCAGGGCACCTACAGCTCAAGCCGCGGTGCCGGCCTGGCCTATAGCCGCAAGAACTGGAGCCCGAGGTGGCTTGTAGAGGGGCCCCGCTCAGGATGGGCGATCCTGGCTGAGCCCTGACATAGCGCTATAGGCAACCCGTGCTGCCTCATAGAGCCACCACGCTTGCCAGTCCTGGCGGTGATAGCGGGTCATGCCGGCGTAGGTAACGCACCACACCGGCCCGTCAACAGTCTCAATGCGCTCGATGGTGGGGGCAGGCACGGCAACCTTTGGCAAGCCCCCTAGGTTGCGCAATGGCCCTTGCTCAGTGGTTAGTGCCAGAGCTGTCACTTTCAGCCTCATTAGAGATGGAACATGGCAAGCGCGTCCTCCGCAACCACGCAACTGAGCAACCTGAGCGCATTGCCGAACTCGCCTGCTCAATGCTGGAGCAAAACTTCATGCAACAGTCGATAATTCGGAAGGCAATTGGCTACGTCTCCGAGTTGGAGATGTCCATATTGCTTGCCGAGCCTGAATCGACAACTGCTCCGGCACAAGCTGCCCAACGCTATCCGGTGCGGCACGCTTCACGAGCGGTTGTACCTTGGCCTGTTCGTCTCGTTTTGAGACTCTGGGGTTACCAGCTGGATCCATCCCAGCCTGCCTGAGGTACACCTTCAGCTTCATCGAGGCTTTGGTGATGATCTGCCGCGCCCGTTCGCGGCTCACCCCCAGTTCCTGACCGACCTCGGTGTAGGTGGCTCGCTGCTTGCCGTCAAAGCCGTAGCGCAGCCGCAACAGGTGCTGTTCCTTCTCCTCGAGCTTGTCCATGCACAGCTGCAGGGTCGAGGAGTTAATGGACAGCTCCAGCAGCATCTCCTCATCAGAGCGATCCAATGACACCGGATCCGCCAGCTGATCGAGGAGCGTGACGCTATCCGAGTCCTTGCAGAACGCATCGAGCGACAGCATCGGCCCGCCCCGCTCGATCATGAGGTCCAGTTCGGCCTCAGTGGTGTCGAGGGCAGCCGCCAGTTCAGCGCGAGTTGGCATCCGCCCCAGCCGGTGCGCCTCTTCCCTGCTCACCTTGTTCATCTTGTTGACCTTCTCAACGACGCTGCAGGGGATCTTCAAGATCCGCTCCTTTTGGGCAATGGCCCGGCTCATGGCCTGCCGAATCCACCAGTAGGAGTAGGTGGAGAACTTGTAGCCGCGGGAGGGATCGAACATCTCAACCGCCCGCATGAGGCCGATACTGCCCTCCTGCACCAGATCCATCAACTCAATAAAGGCAAGGTTGCGCGAGGCGTACTTCTTAGCCAACGACACCACCAGCCGAAGGTTGGCCTCAATGAACCGGCGCTTAGCGCGTTCGCCACGCTTAACGATCCGCTGCTCCGCCTTGGACAGCGGCCGTTCCTCCGCCTCCAACGCGATGGCCTCCTGCACCAGCTTCCCCAGCTGAATCTCTTCAGATGCAGTCATCAACGGGTGCCGTGCGATGTCCTCGAGGTAGCGACTGATCGCAGAACTCTCGTGGTTTTTGATCATGGTCCTGGTTACGAAACGACTGAAGGTGGAATGATGTGGTCGATGACGACCTGAAAGGCTGAGCGCATCCGCTGCTCCGAGCTGAGCGACTCCTCGTTGTGTTCCTCACTCCAAAACGCATCAAGCGCTTTGGCGGCGAGGGTGGGTTGCGCCGGCATCGGCGCTGTGTCGATGACCGGCTTTTTGCCTTGCCAGCGGATCAGGTGAGACGGCACCAGCTCCTCTTGCGGCTGCAGCGAATACCAGCGGTGATCACAGGTTTCACATGCCCTACGGCGAAGCTGGGCCCCGTCGTCAAGGCGGCGCATGAACACTACACGGTTCAACCGCGACCCGCACTTGGGGAAGGGCGGACACTTGTAGAGAGGCATCAGTCCAACCCCACCAGCTCAACGCCGGCTTCGTGGAACATCTGCCGCGCCAACGAGAACGAGGTAGCCCACCGCTCGGGTGGCTCCTGGTTGGGGATTACCACCTGCACCACACCAGCGTTGATTAGCTGGCCAGCGCAGTGACTACAGGGCCACAGGGTCACGTAGACGGTGGCGCCGCACAGGCTGACCCCATCGCGTGCGGCGTAGGTGAGCAGGTTGGTCTCGGCGTGACTGGTGAGCAGCAGCTTGAGCTCTCGGTTATCCAGCCGCTCTGGCGTATCCGCCACACCTGCGGGGAGGCCGTTGTAGCCGGTGGCCAAGATGCGTCGATCACGCACGGCCACCGCACCCACCTGCGTCGATGGATCCCGGCTCCAAGTGGAAACAAGGGCGGCCACCTCAAGGAACCGTCGATGCCATTTAGACGATGGTGCGAGTTGCGTGGTTGGGGTCAGAGTCGTCAAGGGCTGATTCGTGAGCGAGGGGGTCAAAGCTGTGGGGGACATTGGCGTCCCCTACAGGGGCAGGGCGTTGTTTGCGTTCGGCGTCAGCGGCTTGGAGCGAACTGATCCACGACCGCAACGAGTCACCAGTTGGTGTCTTTGGTGGCCAGGAGATCCACCGCAACATCTCTTTGCTGTCGCGGAAGATCTGAGTGGTGTTGGGCTTCCAGACCGTCCAATAACGGCCGTTCATGTCGAAGTTGGTGTCGATCCAAAGGGAGTGGGCCTCGAATCGTTCGGACTTCATGCGCTGGGTTCCTCGCTTTCAGGTGCGGGAGCTTCCAGCACCCACCGGCCAAAGGCGAGGTGACTGGTGCGGCTCTGCTTGTTCACCGGTGCCATGGGGTAGCTGTCGCGCCACCAGGCATCAAACAGTTGCTCGAGTTGCTGATCAGTCATCACGCGTCCTGCTGTTGGGCTTGGGTCCACTCGAGGTAGAGGCCGGTGTAGAGGCAGTGCATCGGGTGGTTGGAGCGGTCTCGGCCCGAACGCACGTAGAGCTCGTCCAGGAAGTCCTGCCGCGCTTGCTGCTCGGTAGGGTCGCAGTCCAGGGGCTTACTCGGTGAGGTAGTCATGGGGGAAGAAAAGCGAGGGTTCGCTTGGTAGTGAGGCACCGGCTCAGAGGACCGGCATCTCGTAGTCAGAGGTGGTGTTGGCGTAGTGCGCCCAGATGATCTGAGCGCTGTTGCCCGCCCAACTGGCCGTTTGGGTGATCGGGATGCCTGCCTCCAACCACCCCGAGATGGCGGTGTGGCGGAGGTCGTAGGGGCGATAGGCCCGCGAGATCACCCCCTGCCCCACCAGCTTGTCCACCCGATCCTTGAAGAAAGACTGAAAGGCCTGGCGATTCCAAGGGAAGAGGAACTCACTGGTGCGGGGCAGCTCTTCCAAGATTCCCCGCATGGTCGGGTTGAGGGGCACCCAACGTTTGCGGTTGGTCTTGGTGGAAGGCTTCAGCCCATGGGTGAGGGTCATGTTCTGATGAACAAGCAACCGCTCCCCTTTGATGTCGTCCCACTTGGCGGCAAAGACTTCGCCAGTCCTGGCACCGGTTTGAAGCATGGTCTCAGCCACTAAGTGCCAAGGCCTTGCCTTCCGACATTTGGAGGACAATCCCGCGAAAAGGAATGGCAGTTCCGAGCGCGGGATGACGATCACCTCGTGCTCACCCTGCGGCTTTTTGGGGAACTTGTAGCTGGCCACCGGATTACGGCTCACCAGCGCCACGTCCTCAGAAGCCGCCCAGCGATAGAGCGTCTTGAGGTACATCGCCACCCGGCGTGCTGCCTTGTTGGGTTCCTGGGCCCAGATCCAGCTCATGATCTCCCGACCGCGATCCAGTTCTTGGATGGGGCAGCGGTCGAACCACTTCTGCACCTGCGCGTAATCAGTGCTCAAGCTGGTGGCGCAGAGCGTGACGGAACGCTCCTGTTGAAAGGCGGCCCACGCCGCGTTGAGGTCGATGGTCGTGGTCACTGCACTCCCTCACCGTTTAGGCGGTTCGCCACCAGCTGGGCATAGCCGGCGATGTCGTGCCATGAGTCGGCATAGTCAGGATCGCCGTTGATGATGCGGCCGATCTTGTGACAGATCATGTCCAGGGCCTCCTGCTGGTCATCGGCCAAGGACTTGCACCGTTGGCGCAGCGCAAAGCTGACCAGGCGCTTGAGTTCCATCGTGACCTCGGCGTGTCCGGCGAAGTCGCCGTAGCGGCTGCCCCGCTCCTGCAGTGTGGCTTCGAGCTGATCAGACATCGCTCTTGAGCCCCCAGCGGCTGTTTTCGGCGGTGACGACCTCAAGGGCACCGGTGAGCACCGCGTTGATCGCCTCCACCGCCCGGTTGGCAGTGCTTCGCTCCGCAGCGTTGAGAGGCAGTTGTGCGAGATCGGAGAGGCAGTCGAGCTGCGTCGAAATCGCACTCAAGAGGGCTGAGCCGTCCTGGATTGAGTGGTAGAAAGGGTTTTCAGCCATTGGCCTCAGAAAAGCGTCCATTGGAGGTGCTCTGAAGACCAGAGTAAACCGGTTACTTCCATAGGTAGCAAGGCTCTGGTGGGAGTCTCATGAGTTCCTCTCTGCGAGTCGGCTACATCCGTGTGAGCACCAGCTCTGGTGAGCAGCTCTCCGCCCTGGAGAACCAGCGCTCACGGGTGATGGCCACTGGCGTGGATCAGGTGATCGAGGACATCCAAAGCGGCCGTGAGAGCGACCGCGTGGGCTACCTGGCCCTGCTGGACCTGATCGACCGCCGCAAGGTGGACGAGGTGGTGATCACCAGAGTCGACCGGCTTGGCCGGGACGCCGCCGACGTGGACGCCGCCATCGCCTTCGCCGCCAAACGGGGCGTGACGCTCACCGCCATCGACGGCGGCACCATCGAGTCCGAGACACCCGCCGGCTTCGTGATGAGCCGGATCATGACCACCATGGCGGAGATGGAGAGCCGAATGCTCTCCCAACGCATCCGCGCCGGCCTACGCGAGGGCCGCAAGAAACGCCTGCCGCTCCGCGGCCGCGCCCCCTGGGGCTACTGCATCACCCCCGACAAGACGGCGCTCAGGCCCCACCCCGTGGAGTGGCATCGCGCCCAGGCCTATCTCCGCATCCTGCGCGAGAACAACTGGAGGATGAGCACCAGCCTCACCGTCTGGGACCGCCGAGATCTGGGCGCCATCCCAATCAACAGCTGCAACGCCGTCCGCGCCTGGCTACTCAACCCGATCCTCCGAGGCGGCATCGGCTATAACCAACAACCCAATCACCTATTCGCCGAAATAGCGTGGGACGCACACGAGGCGTTGATCACCCACGCGGAATTCGACCGCATCACCCACCAGCTCGCCACCAACCGACGTATGTGGGGCCATAACAGCGACATCATCCCGCGCCTGCTCACCAGCTTGTGCAGGTGTGGCCACTGCGGCAAGTCCATGAGTTACGCCGGTGGTCGCACCATCCCGTCCATGGTGTGTAAGGCACGAGGCTGCGCCCAGCAGTACAAGAGCACCCACGAGTCGGTGATCCGCGACGCCATCTTCCAGGCCATCGCTGAGCGAGCATTAGCGCTAACAAGCGTGATAGCCACCGAGCCTCCCGAAGCCCAGGAGCTACGCGACGCCATCAAACGCCTCGAGCAACTCAATGACCCCGACCTCGAGGACGCTATTCAGCTGAAGCGGGACAAGCTGCAGAATCTGCAAAGCCAGGATCCAGTGGATCCCAAGCTGCTAGCGGTATTAGCGCGTCCTCGCACACTTGAGCATCTACCGCCAGAAGAGCTGCGTCTGTTGTTTCAGCAGCTGGTGGCTCGAGTAGAGGTGCGAAACCAGGCGGTGGACCGTGTTCAGCTTCGTATTTGAGCTCTAGCTCCACGGCGCGTAGCACCAGCTCCCTTACAAGGTCTACATCCACGGATTAACTGGCACAGAAGGCTCTTTCTTGGGGGGGGGTAATACGCATGTACTTATCTTTGGCACTTTTGCCATCCAAACACATCGCTGCACCGCTGATCTGCTGCATCGGTGTTATGCATTTAGCGCAAAAAGCCTTTTAAGCAGAAAGCGCATCAGCGAGGCTTAGGTGCTGCAATCTGCCGCATTTGCTGGTGGCGGCTAATCGCCCGTTGGCGGCGCTTGCCCTGCCGGATCAAGCGGGCGGCCTCGAGGAAGTCCGCTGCCCGGTGCAGCTCTCCCGCCGTGGCCATCGCCATGGCCCGCCGCAGCCGCCTCAACTGAGGGTCGCGCAGATCGCCGTCCAGAGCGCCACAGCCACTCCCCTAGCTTACCTAGATGGGTAGTAGCGGCTCTCACTTGTCCCCCCAGCTGGTGAGCACACCACCTTCCGCCTTGATGCGGATGCCCTTGCCGAGCATCGGCACCGCCGCCTCCTCCATCTCACGGATCACCATCTCCGCGATGCCTTCGGCATCCGCTTCCTCGCACTCCACGAGGATCTCGTCGTGGACGGTCGCCACCAGAAAAGCACGGAGCGGCAAAGCGCGATGGATGGCAATCAGAGCCGACTTGGTTATGTCAGCACTGGTGCCCTGCACGACGTTGTTTGCCTGCACGGTCAGGCGATTCTCGTCTCCAAAAAGGAGCCGCCGACGCCCAATGATGGTGCGGACCGGATCCCCCTTCATCGCCTTGGCCTGACACAACTGGTGCCACTTACCGAACGCCGGATAAGCAGCGTGCCACAACTGCAGCAACTCCCTCGCCTGCTTTTCACTAATGAACATCCCCAGGGTGGCGAAATACTGCTGAACGCCTCTTGCGGATGAACCATACAGTGCGCCAAAGTTGACCGCTTTAGCTTGCTGGCGTAATTCCTTCCTCTCCTTAATCTCGCCTTCAGTGAGGTTGAACATTAGGGCGGCGGTGCGGGTGTGAATGTCCGCCCCCGCGTTGAAGGCGTCGATCATGGCCCGCTCATTAGCGATGGCCGCGGCAACCCTCAGCTCCATCGCCGCATAGTCGGCCTGCACCAGACGCCGCCCTTCTGGTGCCCGAAACGCACAGCGGAACTGCGGGTCTCTGGGCACCTGCTGAAGGTTCGGCGATGAGCTACTGAAGCGGCCCGTGCCGGTGGCCAGCGGCATGAACCGCGCACGGATCCTGCCGTCCTCATCGCAGTGCTCGGTCAGCTTCTGCGCCATCCCCTTGCGCTTCTCCACCCGCTTGTAGTGGAGGAACATCCGCACCAGCTCATCGCTCTGGAACCGCGCCAACACCTTCCGGTCGGTGGTCGGCTTTTTGGCGTCATCCACCGGCTCAATGCCGAGGAACTTCCAGTAGGCCAGCACCTGCGACGAGCTGTTGAGGTTGAAGCCGGCGAAACGCTTGGTGCCTAGGCGGATGGAGCCGCTGTCTTTGGTGCGGGTGTTATAGGTGCCGTCGTCGGCCTTCTGCAGGGGCGGTGCCCCCGCGTCCTGCAACCGGCCATCCAACGTCTCGATGGAGCCCTGCTTCTGCTTTTCCGACTAGGAGCTGTTGTTTC
>Ga0181343_1001269_pt1 | contig 10143 bp, 14 predicted proteins | sample Su13VDMLBSD_FD_130110 | JGI IMG/M metagenome (GOLD analysis project Ga0181343, IMG submission 130110) | Freshwater viral communities from Lake Michigan, USA - Su13.VD.MLB.S.D | ecosystem: Environmental > Aquatic > Freshwater > Lake | place: USA: Michigan | collected 2013-07-15 | reverse complement strand
GACAAGGTGTGGTTAACTTTAAATGCTTCGGGAGATGGATTTGGTTTATTGATAACGGATTGGAAAACCAATAAGGAAAAGAACTTCAAGGTCAATGATTTTACAAAATCAATGCATTCACCATTTGAAAATTACCCAAGTACTGCATTGGGTCACTATTACCTACAACTACCATTTTACGGTAAATTGTTACTAAAAATGTTGGAGGGTACCAAGTATGGTAACATGAAACTACTTGGTTGTATTGTTGTTTTGTTAAAGGACAATTCTGAATATGAAGAGTTCAGAGTTCCAAAAGAAGTTATCAATAAGATACTTGAAATGGATATGGGTCTTTATTTAAAATAAAGGAATATTATTTTAGTTTTATGAAATATCCTGAAATATATGATTGGTCTGACGTTGAACAATGGCAGGAAAAATACCTACGAAAAGAGTTGAAGTCTGGCGAGTGGGACTTGATGTTAAATGAACCATGTCCTGATGTATTAGAAATACCATTTTTCACTGAAGAGTTTTGTGATAAGTTGGTAGATAACTTATCAGAAATAAGTTGGAAACAAATACCAAGGTGGGGTACCAGTGTAGACGTTGCTCACCTCAAAGACTTAAATATGGATGATATGATGAACGACTTACTTAGAAAGTATGCGATGAGTATATCATATCATAAATGGAGAACCGAGGGTACCAGATTTAAGGAAGTTAAAGGTGATAACATGATTCAAAGAATGAAAGAAGGTCAAGACATAAGACTTCATCATGATTATGTAGATATTACATGTTATATTAAATTTGATTCAAAATCTAAAGGTGGTGAATTTGTCTACCCAAAATACAATTCAATTATAGAACCAAAACAAGGTCACCTTTATATGTTTCCTGGTCAGATTACTCATAGATATGGTATTAAATTAATATCAAAAGGAGAAAGATATAATTTGTTTAGTTATTTAATACCATAATGATACGTTTTACTAAATTTTTTTGGGCGTATGTTATATCAGTTATGGGAATGGTATTACTTATATACAGTGATGAGTACCCTATCCTTTTCGGATTCGTTGGAGGATGGTTTGGTGGTGTCGGATTAAAATTAGCAAGAGAATATGGAGAACAAAATAGAAGTCAAAAAGAAAAACCCAATACACCCTGAGTTATTTACTTACTTTAAAGATAAAGCAGGTTGGAAGGCACAATTTTTACGTCCCGAACTTTTGAGTAAAAAGTGGGACATGTATGTTATGGAAGAACTTCCAAACATTTACACAATTCCCGCATTTACTGAGGATTTTTGTGATTATATAATTGATGAGGCTGAGTCTTGCAATTGTTGGACTGTCGATAGACACGAACATTACCCAACTACAGACATGGTACTTCAAACACTCGGATTTCAAGACATCTATCAAGATATTTTGGAAGAATACATTTGGCCTATGGCTAAACACGTATATATGTTGGAAGAAGACTCTTGGCTTAAAATGCGTTCAGAAAACTTCTTAGCCCGATATCATCCGTACGCTCAGTACCACTTAGCACTTCATCATGATATGAGTCAAATCACATCAGTGGTAACCCTTAATACTGAGGACTTTGAGGGTGGGGGTACATATTTCCCAAATCAGAAAAGTAAACTAAAGGGTAAGAAGGGAGAAATATCTATTCACCCAGGTCAAATAACTCACCGACATGGAGGACTACCGGTCCTTACAGGTCAACGATATATCATCGTATCATTCTGTCAATTAAAAAGATAATATGGAACAAAATCAACTTAGGGTAAATCTTTTGGAATGTCCAAATGTTACTTGTGAGAAATGTGAAAGTCCTTTTTTTAAAAAGGTAACTGTGATTAAAAAAATCAGTAAGTTTATGGTTGGAACTAGTGAAGACCAATACCAACCAATGGAAACATATGCGTGTAATTCCTGTGGACATATCAATGCTGAATATGATATTCTAAATCCAAAAGAATGAGACTTTCTGACCGTGTAGGCAAAACTGGTTTACTTCAGTTGTCTGAGAAATTATTTGTTAAGTTGGAGTTTATGAATCCAACAGGGTCCATAAAGGACCGACCAGCAACATACATTATAAATGATGCTGAAAAACGTAAACTTTTAAAAAAGGGTGATACAATTATAGAGGCGACTTCAGGTAATATGGGTATTTCATTTGCTTGGTTGGCTGCGGAAAGAGGATATAACTGTAAGATTGTTATGCCTTCCAACATGAGTGAAGAAAGAAAACAAATGTTGAGACTTTATGGTGCTGAATTAATTGAAGTAAGTGCAGGTAATTTTGATGAAGCAATTAGATTGAGAAATGAATTAGCGGAAAAAAATGGATGGTTCAACTGTAATCAATTCGCACACCCAATGAATGTTTTAGCACATAGAGAAACAACCGCTAAAGAAATATACAACGAAATAGTTAAGTCAAAAGGGTTGTTTCTTGAAGGTTTTGTGAGTGGTACAGGTACAGGTGGAACACTAATGGGTGCCGGATTAAGACTTAAAGAAAAAGTCCCTATGATGAAAGTAATAGCAGTTGAACCCGCAGAATCTCCTGTAATGAGTGGAGGTGAACCAGGTTTACATGGAATTCAAGGGATTGGTGATGGTTCCAAGTTTTTGGTTGACTTAAAACGTGTTGATGAGGTTATTACAATTAAAACCGAAGAGGCGAAAGAAAGGTCAAGAAATTTAGCTAAAGAAACCGGATTCTTTGTTGGGATATCGGCAGCTGCAAATGTCTTGGCAGCTGAAAGATGGATTGAAAAAACAAAACCAAAAGGTGTTGTTGTAACTTTTTTATGTGATAGGGGTGAAAGATATTTGAGTTGTCTATAATTTTTTCTTATTATTAAAATTATGATAGAGAAAATAGTACACTTTTCAGATTTGCACGTAAGGTTATTCAAAGACCACGACTTATACCGTTCCATACTTGAAGAAATGTTCCAACAATGGAGAGAGATTGCTCCTGACCGTATAGTATTTACGGGTGACTTGGTACATTCAAAAAATCAAATGACACCTGAGTTAATCAATTTTGTTGCTTGGACTTTAACCGAATGTTCTAAGATTGCTAAAACCATTGTGATTATTGGAAACCATGACTTTTTAGAAAATAACCTCCAACGAGTTGATGCATTATCACCAATAGTTGACTCATTAGATAATGAAATGGTTTTTTATTATAAAGATAAGGGTGTATATTCGGACTCAAATGTTGAGTGGGTTGTCTACTCTCTAACAGAACATAATATTAAACCTGAAATTGAAAAAAATGACAAGTTCAAAATTGGACTTTTTCACGGACCTATTGTCGGTCTTAAAACAGATATTGGTTATACTTTTGAGGATGGTTATGACACTGATAGGTTTGCCGGTTGCGATATTGTTCTTTGTGGCGATATTCATAAGCGTCAGGTATTTGATATTCCCGGTGGTAAAAGTGCTTACATGGTTGGTTCGACCATTCAACAGAATTTTGGTGAAACAATAAGAAAGCATGGGTACGGTATTTATAATCTAAAGACTGATGACTATCAGTTTGTGGATTTACCAAATCCCAAACCATTTTTGAAGTTTAAAATATCCGATATAACGGATTTGGAAAATGGAACAGAACAACTCCTTAATTATTAATTTTACAAAACAAGAACTCAAAGACATTGAGTCCTTTTGTAAATTAAATGAACTTGAAAAAGAAAAGTTCATTAAGGAATGTTTCATGCAAGGATACTATATTGAAAAACATGGATTGCTGAGTAAAACGGGTGGAGTTCAAGAAAAATGGGTGGAAAAAGAGGTAATCCGAGAAAAACGGGTGGAAGTACCAATAGAAATAATTAAAGAAGTTGAAAAAGAAGTTATCAAAGAAATCATCAAGGAAGTTCCAGTTGAAAAAGTGGTTGAAAAAATTGTGGAAATCACTAAAGAAATTCCTGTGGAAAAAGTCGTCATCAAAGAAATCATCAAAGAAGTCCCTGTCGAAAAAATAGTAACAGTTTACGACAACAGTAGTGAGAATGAACTGTTGTTAAAAATACAACAGTTGGAAAATGGAATGTCTAAAAAGGATAATGACCTAGATGAACTTAGACAAAAATTTTCCACTAAAGAGGGTGAAATTACCGATAAAGAGCGAGAATTTTCCACTATAACCACAGAAATGCAAAATATTTTCCAAAAAGAAATGTCTAAAAAGGATTCAGAACTAGATGAACTTAGACATTCTTTAGACAAACTTTCAGTTGTTGTTAAAAATGAAACAACTGAAAATTCGTTTAAACCTAAGATGGATGCTCTTCAAAAAACACTACAAGAATTGAGAGAACAGATGAGGGAAAAGGATAAACTGATTTTACAATTACGAAAGGATGTTGTATTATTACAAGAACAGCCAAACAAAAGAGCAATCTTCTTGGCATCAACAAATTTAAATAACGAAATAAAATGATTTTATTAATGTGGTTAATTGCCGCTTACGGCATGAGTCAAATTTTAGTTTACGGAAGTATCTTCAGCGAACTTCGTGAAGGTATTCATAAATGGGGTGCTTCAGAATATGCGGCATTCAATGGTATTGGTAAGTTCATCTCAGGACTTATTTCTTGTATGATGTGTACATCTACATGGGTTGGATTTTTTATGGGTGCTTTTGTTCATTCACCTTTTACTGAACTAATTGGGGTAAATCCATACTTTGGAGTATTCTTCGATGGTATGTTAGCTTCAGGTGGGGTATGGGCAATAAATGCAGTCGTAGAATGGTTTGAAAACAAATAAGATGTTCAAAGAATCTAAATTCTTTTTGAAATATCTTTTGATTTGGATTAGTTCAAATCTATCCATTCCTTTTTGGATGGTAGGTCATGTTCATCTCATGACAAACATTTATCAAGATATTCATGAAATTATTGCAAGTATTGGTATGAATATTTTGGTTTTTGCAGGATTTTTATTAGATTATAAAGAACAAAGAAAAAACAACAATGGGTAAAAAAGCTAAAGAACACAGAAAAAAAGTTGCGGCGAGAAACGCAAACATCAAGGGAGCACAGAAGAAATTCCAATCTATGTGGCAACAAGAAATGATGAAACAAATGGAAGTTTACCGTGAAGAAAAGAATCGTCAAGGAAGTGTTGATAACAACGATGAGGTATCAACATCACAAGACTTTCAGATAAAACTCTAATGGATTTGTTTAATCCACCAAAAGATTTAAACTATACCTACATGACACACACTTTAGATGTAACAACGTTAGAAAATCCATACGTACAAGTAGTATGGGAAGACACTCCTGAGAATTTCACACAAGAAAGAATCAAGAGGGTTAAATCGTACTTTGAACAAAAGTACAAGTCAAAGAATATTAATGTTGTTACCAAAGTTAAGTCGTCTGAAGATGTCATGCAATCTGTGGATGTTTCCATGAATATCTTGGATGAAAACTACCAACGTGAGTTGATAGTCAAGTACCTTGAAAATGGAGAACAGACACAAGAGGTTAAAGATAAGGTGTTGGAACTTGACTCAGTAGTTGAAAGAAAAATCGCAGCTGAAAAAACTGAAGTCACATCTTTCAAAAAATGGTATATCAAGAAGATTAAGTTTTCTAACTTCTTGTCTTTTGGTGACAATCAAGTCCTTGACTTTGATAAGGTCAAAGGGATTGCAACCGTGGAGTCAAATCCACCAAACTTTGGTGGTAAAACAGTATTGTCTGTAGACCTCCTATTATTCTTATTTTTCAACACAACAACAAAAACAGGAAAGGCAGAAGAAATCTTTAACAGATTTAGAGATGTTAATAAGGTTAGTGTTGAGGGTGAAATTCAGATTGATGGGGAAGATTACATCATTGTCCGTGAAGTTGAAAGAAAGATGTCTAAGAAAGGTGATTGGAACGTAAGTACCAAATTAGATTTCTTTAAGAAACTTGGGGATGGTAGTCTTCAAAACTTTACAGGTGAACAAAGAAGAGAGACGGAACAATTCATTAAGACATCTATTGGTAGTATGGATGACTTTTTGATGACCATCTTAACAACAGCGACAAACTTAGAAGAACTAATTGATTCTAAACCAACGGCGAGAGGTGCGGTCCTATCAAGATTTTTAGGTCTTGATTCACTTAAACTCAAGGAGGATACAGCCAAAGAGATGTATTCTAATTTCTCCAAGAGTATGATTTCAAACATCTATGATGTTAACACTTTGAAACAACAAATTGAGGAACACAAGACTTCAATTGAAACAGAAAATGGTAATATTAAAACATATGAAATCGAGTTAAAGGAGTCAGAGGATAGAATTAAGATGGGACAAGAGTTCAGAGATGGACTTTTAAAACAGAAACATACTGGTTTGGATGCAGAACTTCTGAGAATTAATCCTGACACTTTGCAAACAGAAATTCTTGGTTTTGAGAGCAAGATATCTGATACCAAAGCTCAGATTAATACAATCAATGTTGTTGAACCTTCCCAATATTATCATGAAGACCAACATGATAAGGCCAAAGAAATGGTTTCGGAATTAAGGGTTAAGGTTGGTTCTTTGGACACAAAGATTAAAGACATTGAATCGGAGTTAAAAGAATTTGATGGGGGTCTACAGTGTCAATACTGTGGTATAGTTTTGGCTCAGTCAGAATATACCGAAAAGAAAAAGGGTACGTTGAATGATTTGAACATTGAGAAAAGTCACAACTCTATTTTGTTAGAGGGTGAGATTGAAAGAGAAAAATCATTCACACAACTTAAATCTGAATTTGACCAGTATGAAAGAAACAAACTGATTAAAGAGAAGTTAGAGATTCAAATTGAGTCATTTGATATTAAGAAGAAAGATATTCAAACAAAACTTCAAAATTTCAAAGACAACCAACAGAAACTTGAAGATAACAAGAAGATTGATGAGAAATTGATGAAAGCCGACATTCGTCTTGGTGAACTATCGAGAGAAAAGGACGGAATCAACTATAAAATCACAACTTCAATAAACAACATCTCAAGACATCAGGAGAAGATTTCAGACAATCTTAAACACATTGAAAAGATTGCGGAAGAGGAAGAAAAGAGCAAGATATTCAAATTGTACTTGGAGATATATGGAAAGAACGGTATATCAAAGATGATTATGAAGAATATGATGCCAGTAATTAACTCAGAACTTCAAAGACTTCTAATGGACTCGGCCGAGTTTAAGTTGGAGGTAAGAATCTCAGATAAAAATGAGGTAGAGTTTTGGATGATTGACAACTCAACAGCAATTGAAAAGTTGATGTCATCAGGTTCAGGTTATGAAAGAACAATTGCCTCGTTGGCACTCAGAGCAGTCCTTTCAAAGGTTTGTTCTTTACCAAAACCAAATGTGGTGGTATTTGACGAGGTCTTTGGAAAGATTTCAAACGACAACTTGGAAATGGTTGCAGAATTCTTTCACAAGATTAAAGATTACTTTGAGAAGATTTTAGTAATCACCCACAACCCAATGGTCTCACAATGGGCTGACAGTATTGTTAAAATTGAAAAGACAAATAACGTTTCTAAAGTGGTTCAATAAAATGCATCCTTGGAAACAGTTTGTACTTGAAGAACTTCAATACGAACTTCCCAACATAGTTAATGATGAGTTTGATGATTTAAAAGTTGAAACCCAAAACAACATAGTCAAACTTTTCATTAACTCAGACCAGTGGATGGCCTTAAGTAATAAGACACTTAAAGAAGTTACTGAACAGTATTCACATTTTAAATTGGCTGAAGGTGATTGTATTTGTACCGGACTTGGATTCCTACTTAGAGAATCGTGGTTATTAGAAAACCCAAGGGTAACTAAGATAACCGTGATTGAAAAAAATCAGTCAGTTATAAGGTATCACCAAAAACACAATCCACACATTATTGACAAATTGGATATTATCAACTGTGATGTTATGAATTACAAAGGTAGTTGTGATACATTATTGTTGGACCACTATGAGTGGGAAAATCTTGACTATATCACCCAAAACATAAATGAGATACTTAAAAACATTCGATGCAAATGTGTTTGGTATTGGCCGATAGAAAAGTTTTTAAGTGTTGCCGTAGCCAAAGAAAAGATTTCATATACTGAATCGTACATAAGATTGACTCAAGACATATACCCACCTATCTTTCCTAAACTTACAGAACAACAATTACAGACTTTTTGTGATATGTTCTCATTAACAAAACCTACAAATGAATTGGACTGAATATTTCTTAAACATTGCCGAGTCAGTAAAACTCAAATCAAAAGACCGTAGAACTCAAATCGGTGCGGTTATAGTTGGTAAAGACAATGAGATTGTTACCACAGGATATAACTCATTTCCAAGAGGTATTAATGATGATGTTGAAGAACGTCAACAAAGACCTGAGAAGTATTTTTGGATGGTTCACGGTGAATTGAATGCCATTTTAAATGCTGCCAGAATAGGGGTTAGTACCAACGGGTGTAAAATATATTTAACCTGTGGGGTTCCATGTTCAAATTGTGGAAGAGCAATCATTAACTCTGGTATCATTGAGGTTTATTGTAAATCTGAGGATACAACAAAAAATCGTGAAAAATGGGATGAGGAGTCCTCAAAAACAAAACAAATGTTTGAAGAGTCGGGTGTAAAAATTATTTTTTACTAATATTTATAAATATAAATGTTGGTATTCCGAGTATTATAATCAATGTTTTAGCCAAAACCCCACATAGGATAGTATCCTATGTCCGACCCCTCAACAATAAAATGTTGGGGGGTTTCTTGTTTATATAAAATTTTTGTGTTACCTTTGAATTATTGTTCAAAACAGGGGGTCGGAAAAATTCTGAGAGAGTATACTCCATCATGCAGTTTATTTTTTTTAGGTAAAAAATAAACAATTTTTTAGTTTATTGGTTTGGTTGATTAAAAATTATTCCATATCTTTGTTATATGAAAACTTACAAATCAACCCATCCTTTTCATTTGGAAAAACCTAAAAAACTTGCATTTGGTAAGAATCAGATTTTTGTTGTTGACGGTAAAAAAATCTATGTTCAAGGTAGACTTAGTGGAATTAGTCACGATGTTTTTTCTGTGATATTATCTATGGGGGTGTTGGTCGAAACTGATTGTTCAGATGAGTTTATCTATGAAAACGTAATTTTGAATGATGAATACAAAAAAATACAAAAGGTAGTTTCCAAATCAAAAAAACAACTCCCTAAGTATTCTAAACAACTTGAAACTATTCATCGGTGGGTTTTCAGACCTAAAGGTTCTTCGGCATCAAATATTGAGGAAGAAATTAACTTCCTCAATAATTCTGAAGAACTATTGAAAACTACAAATCTTCGTGAAGGTATGAAAGCAAAACCCGGTGATGTACACATGAATCGTGGAACCGAACGTCACGGTCCTTTTGTAACTGAAGAAGATTGTAAAACTTGGTTGACAGATGATACTACTATTCTTGCTTACGGTATTAGAAAGTCGGATTACGCCACTCAAAGTGAACAAGTTAAAATTTACATCAAAGTTATCAAACAGGTGTGTTCAATGGAAGATTGTCCTAAAGAATTCAGTGATTTTTTCACTACCGAATTGGGTATTGTACCTGATGTAGAACCCTTAAGAGATTATATACGTTTAATTGACAAAACCACACGTAAAGATTTGGGTTACCCCAAACTTTTATTTTCTGATTTTGACAAAAATAAACACCACTCAAAAGAAAATGGTTTGGAATTTTGTCATCTTGACCCATGGCAAGATTTCACAACTAATGTGGACAATATCACTATTGGCTCAAGTCGAGCTAACCGACTTCAAGGAGGTTACCCTATTTCGTACATTCAAGAAACTTTTAAATAGTATTTACACTTTAACACTTAACTGTATATTTATTACATATAAATGAAACAAATATGGAAAATAATATTTTAAAAATAATTGATGAAACCCAAGATTTAGTCAGAAATATTGATGGGTTAACTGGCTCAGATGCGTTTGAAGAAGTAATAAAAGTTTTTTTTACTTTAAATTTTATAAAAAAAGAAATTAATTCCCCTGAAGAACTTCAATCAGTGTTTTTTAATGAAATTAAACCTAATTATAATTTT
>Ga0181343_1001266_pt1 | contig 10150 bp, 3 predicted proteins | sample Su13VDMLBSD_FD_130110 | JGI IMG/M metagenome (GOLD analysis project Ga0181343, IMG submission 130110) | Freshwater viral communities from Lake Michigan, USA - Su13.VD.MLB.S.D | ecosystem: Environmental > Aquatic > Freshwater > Lake | place: USA: Michigan | collected 2013-07-15 | reverse complement strand
CGATACCGAAAAAGCTACGGAAGATTATAAAAAGAAAGAATGGGAAAAAAGAGTTAAAGACTGGGCTACTAACTTTAGAGCCAGTGACTACGCTCCAACTAGTGGTGCTACACGGGTTGTTGCTACTAATCAAAAACCTAAAAATCGTAAAAGCCAATGGGGCTGGTAAGGAGTAATTCATGGAACCCATGACAATGATGGCTATTGGATCTGCCGTTGCTGGTGGATTGAGTTCTATATTTGGAAGTAAAGCTAATTCAGCAGCTGCTGCACTAAGAAATCAACAAGCAGAACAAAGATGGATTCAAGCTAATACACAAAAAACAATGAATAATGCTCGTAGTCAGTTTCAAAGTGCATATCAAACTGCACAACAAATGAAACGAAATTCGGCTATTATGCAGAGTGCGTATAGGAATCAATTTGATCAACAAGATGCTTTAAAAGATCAAAGACAATTTCAACTAAAAGAACTTAGTATTAATCGCGCAATAGCTGCTGGAGCTTTGACTAATGCTCAGGCAGCTCGTAGCATTAATCAAAATAGTGGAACTTATCAAGCCTTAGCAAGAGCTCAGCTTTTTAATTCAATTAGTAATGTTAATCAAATCCAAAAGAATTATGAAACTCAGCAAAAGAATATTAATAAACAATTCCAATCTGAACTAAGTCAAATGACTGAAAATATATTTATGCCAAATCTTGAACTTTACGATGCTGCTCCTATATATGAAGATACTGGCTATTCCATGTTACCTGGATTATTACAAATAGGTGCTGGTATTGCTGGTGGTGTAGCTGGTATGAAGGCTGGCCCAGGATCTACGACCACTCCAAGTGGAACCACAACAACAATTCCAGAAGCTCCAGGAGGTGGAGCTGGATGGGGATCATAATATGGCTGAAAGTATTCAAAATTTATTAAGACAAGAATCAGTTGCTCCTGCTGAAGTAGCACGAACAACCCCTAATTATAAATCAAGTGAATTTACAGGCGGTGGTGTACAAGTTGGGAGTCTTCCTGCTTTGCCATCTGTATCAAGTGAAGAACTAAAGTATAGAAACCTTGCAGCTATAGCTGGTGGTGTAGGACAAGCCATAGATACTTTTGGTCAAATTGCTTCTCAGATAGATAAAAATACATTAGAAGAAGTCCAAGCTAAATTTAATCAAATAGATTCAGAAGAAATTGATCCAAGAGAAAAATTAAAACGATTTACTGAAATTGTAGATTCAACAACAACCATTGTTTCTCCTAATACATGGGAAACAAATATGATGGCAGAAGCTAATAAACGATTTGGACGTAAAGCTTTAAACGAATATGCTATAGATAAGTTTAAACAAGATGCATCTCAAGATCCTGAATTTGGTGGAGATCTAGAAGATGAAGAATTTTTAGGTAGATATCTTCCTAAATGGAAATCTAAAAATCCAACATTAACCTATACCGATCCAATTAAAACTTTAGATGGTAAGTTAGTTACTCAAGCTCGGGAACGCGATAGACAATTATTCTTAGTTTCACTGACTGAATCATACAGACAAGAACTTAATTTAAGTCCAGAACTTATTGCTGGATTAAAAGATGGTTCTATTAATATCTCAGATCCTAGATTTTCTCCTGAATTTGTTGAATTATGGAACGCTTCTACTATTACTGGAGAGTTTAAAGATTTTATTGGATTTGCAAATAGTAGAGTAGTGGGCCAATTAAAAGAATTTCCTAACATTGATACATTGCCACCAAGACAACTTGAACTTATAACAAAAAGTATTTTAAAAGAGATACAAGAACCCCTAGCTAAAATATGGGATTTAAAAACAGATATTAACCTACAACAAGAAAATCAAACTAAAGCTACAACATATGAAGCTTTGTTTAAACAAGCCATGAATAATCCTACTGAAGAAAATTTCATGCGCTTTGCGACAACAGCAAAAACTAACTTTATTCCTAAAAATACAGCAGAAGCTGCTAAATTTTCAGTACGAACTGGTGAAGTTTTATGGGTTAATCTTGAGAAAAATTATCCAAATTGGGCTAATTTAGCAGAACGAAAAAAATATGATATTTGGGAAGAGCAACTTAAAAAAACCCTTACGGCAAATTGGGCATTCTCAGATACAGTTATGTCTGTAGATAATGGAGTTCGTTTAGCTTTAAATATGGGTACAAGAATAGATCCTAAAACCCAACAACCAAAACTAATTAATATTTATGCTAATGCTAATGTAAAAGATACTCTTAAAACAGCTACAGAAAGCCAATCTAATTTATTAGTTATTTCTGGAAAAACAGATGCTCAGGCTTACAGAGATGTTTTAGTAGATACACTTAGAAAGTATATTGGATATGAAATTCCAGTAGATTCTCCAGAGCTTGCAGCACTAGATAAACTAATTTTTGATGAAGTAAGGGATAAAGATACTAATGAAATTATTGGTTATCAGATAAACGATGCTTTATCGGATGAACGACTTATCCAATGGAAAGAAAAATATCCAAATGAGTTTAAATATCTAAAAGCTCGCGGTTTTGAAGTAACTAGAGAAACTATTGATTATTTAAGAGAAACATGGACTACTCTTACTACACAGTATAATAAAATAAAGTCCGAAAATTCACAAGAAAAATCAAATGCTGGTGAGGTTGATGCTAATCATTTTAGTCAAACAGCAATTCGTCATCAGGTTATAACTAAACCAGAGATATCATTAGCGCGGGTTAGTGCTTTTATGCAAAGTGCAAAAACTGGGGAACAAGTATCTCCCGAAGTTCGTAATACTGGTACGGCTTTTTTACAAATGGATTCTGAAGCTTCTAGTACACTACGAGTTTCTACTTTTATGGGTATTGTAAATGCCTCAGACTCACAGATTGCGGGTTTTGCTAAGGCATTTAATATTTCAGAGGAATCAATTAAAAAAAGTATAGAATTATTTAGAGCATCTTCGTCAGAAAATCAACAAATTGCTTTAAACGATGTTGAAAATCCTCTTGTTACTATTACAGACGGTTTAACTAATAATATTTTTGGGTATATTAAAGCTAATCCATATATTAACTGGTTTCAAGAAACATCAGGTGGAGTAGCTGGTGAAGTTTTTAAAATTAGCAGAAATATTCAAGCTGAACTAGATCAATTAGACCCTGCATCTATAGAATATAAAGATAAAAAAGCTGAATTAAATCTACATCTTGCAATGTGGGAATATCATGTTAAAACTATGGGTAGTCTTAGTGTAAGTTCAGAAGATCCTATATTAGTTGGAATTCGTAAAGAAGTTTTTGGACTGCTAAAAGAAAAGAGTCTTGCTGAACTAATAGATCAAGGTAGACACGCTGAAGCTAGTTTAGTTATGGTTGCAGCTAGGGCTTTATCTGATCAACCAGGATTACAGGCAGTACTGGGTTCTCAAGATCAAAATGATGTTAAATACTTACGAATGGTTGGAGAAACCTTAAAAGGAATCCCTGGAATCTATAGTCCTGAGTATATGATATCAGAACATAAAAGAGTTCTTGATTCTTTATTTAAAGCCTTATCCACTACGGATCAGGAAGCAATTATAGGTGAAGTTCCTAGAGTATTAGTTAGTGAGTTATCGGATAGACCTGATTTTGCTATTAGTAGAAGTAATATTGCTTCATTAGTTATTAGAAGTGTATTTCAAAATGCACCTTCACGACAAGCATCATTTAACAGGACTAAACTATTAGCTGCTTTTGTAAGTGGAGATTGGGGTTTACTTTCAAAGGATGAATCCGAATCTATGGGAGCTTTACGAAATTTTATATCAAGTAATAATATGGAATTAGGTGGTATACCTATTCCTCAAGCTTCGGATGATACATATACTTTTAATGGTAAAAAAGGAAATGAAGCTTTAGTGGAAACTATTATTGAGGGTTTAAAGTTAGCTAGTTCTTCAAGAGGAATTGAAACTTTTGTAAGAGCTGGGGTTAATTTTAGTTTTCCTAGTGGTACAAGATCACTTACAGAAACAGAACGAGGTGCGGGTTGGAAATTAATATTAGGTAATGTAGGACCAAATCCAGCAAGACGAATGTCTTTTACAACTAAACGTAACCCAGAAACAGGTATTCCTAATATAGTAATTACTTCTAGAACAACTTCACCTTTTTCACCAGATGCTGGAATTCAAACTGCATTTAATAATGTTGGTTTAACTGGTAGTAATCAATCTAGAGGTGATGGAAAAACTTCTTCGTTTCCAACAGGAATGCCTCAAACAATTCCATTTAACGATACATTTGAAGATGAGTCTCTAAAATTTACGTTTGAACCCTTTTCACAACAAATTGGAAAAGATGTGTTTACAGACGATGGAACAAAGAAAACAACTTTAACTTTAGAAGAAATTGATGATGCTTTTGCAGCTGTTTTCTTAGAAGATGGTCCAAATTCTACGCCATCTTCTCTAATAGATGAAATTACACCTGAAGAGGGTTATATTATATCTGCTATTAGTTTACCAGCTACACAACAAAATATTATGGCTGTAGTGGATTTATTAGGAATTCCAGTTCCAAAGAAAGAAGAATTTTTACAAAATCTAAACTCATATCAAAAAGCCAATCCAACTGCTTCAGTATTAAGTTTTTTATCTGCACAGAAGTTTAATCAGTATTTTACAGAAGATGTCGCAAATATAGAATATAGTTTAGCACATGCTTATATTTTCCCTTATTTTGAAAAAGGAGTTAATTTACGAACTACTACACAAGGAAGTCGTAATAACCAACAAATCCTAATTCAACCAGTTGGTCCTATGTACTTTGACCAAGAAAATAAACCAGAATTTACAGATGCAGTTAATGCCAATAGGCAGATTAAATTAACTGGAAAGTCTTTTCCCGCTAGACAACCTTGGTTAGATGACGTACATTCACTTGCTGGACAACAACAAAGAGCTAGACTACAATTAACATTATTACAGTTAGTTGATTTTAGTATAGAAAGAGCTAGAAACCCAAATCTTGGGATTCGATCTACAATTAAAGGTACTCAATAATGCAAAATACTTTAGGAACTTCGTATAAAAATCCTTTAATAACTACAGGACAACAAGGAAATAATACACTTGGTAGACCAATTATAACTAAAAATCAAGAACTTGGATTTGCAGATTCTTGGTTAGCAAACAAACTACAAGAAGACTTTAACGAAGGACCAACAGATAAAGAGTATCTTGGCCGAATGCTTAGTGATTTACAAGAAGAGATTAAACTAGAATCAAAATTAGTTTCATCTAACGAAGCTGAAATGTATAAGTTTAAGTCAAGGGGTTATGTAGATGATAATGCATACGCTTATCAAGATTCTTATAATGTTCCGAGCGAAGTAAAAGAAGTATTAGCTCGTTTTGGTTCAAACACAGATTCAGACTTTTTAACTCATAATGCTATTGGTGATTCACTTAATATGCCTTCTTATTATGGTGTATTAATTTTAGATGAGTCTGGATCGTATCGCATTGGTATTTATGATTACCTAACAGCAACTAATTTATCTGATCCAGATGCTTCACAGTTAGAATTCATAGCAACAAGTGCAAGTCAAGAATGGGCTGCAACACAAAAATATCTTGGTGGTAGGAATATCTTAACAACATCTCCATCTTGGGCTACAACAACCAAAGAAACTCCTATTTATTCTTTAAACCCAGAGACAGGAGTATATTCTAATTCAGATGGAACTCCTCTTAAGCTAGCATCAGTAGATCCAAATACTGGAAATATTGTTCCAAATATACCATTTGATCCAAATTTATTTCCAAATCCAACAGAAACTACTGTAACACCAGATCTTGTTGTTTATACTGGAGTTAATCCAAGATCTGGAAAAGATTCTAATGAACCTGTTACAGCTAAAGATGCAATACCAATAGAAAGAACTATAGATAGACGTGGTTTAGACTTTTATCTTGGCGATACTGAGTATGTACGATCATTAAGAGAATATAATTTAGCTGCTCCAAATAACTTTGCTCGTTATGGTCGTATTGGAAACTATGGTTTAGCAGATAGATCAGTAGGGTTAGGCATAAGTGATCAATATTCTATAGGAAGTGCTTGGATAGATCCAACAGTAGTTCCTGTAGTCGATGCTGCTGCACACTGGTTAAGTGGATTTGAGTTTGGTGGATCTGGTATTAGTGATCCTAGAGTTGTGGCAAAAAAATATACTCCTCAGATTCCTGGAGAAGAGGTTTATAATTTAATTCTAGAAGATAAACCACTAGCCGTAACACTAACACTAATGGGTGTAGATCTAGATCAAATAAAACTAGCAAGAACATCTGGAGAAGTCTTTGGTTATATAAATGGTGCTTTAATACAAAATGGAGTTTCAAAGGCTATTCAAACGCGAACAGCTAAAGATGGTTGGTTTGCGTGGGCTGGTCGTGGAATTGGGACAATGGCGTATCATACACTAGTTTCAGGCGATGCTGTAGCACAACTTGCTATTACTGTTGCTACAGGTGGGGTAGGTACAGTTGCCTCTGGTTTAAAAGTAGCCCATACATCCATGAAAACAACTAAAACCTTAACTACTTTAGAAAGACTAGCTCAAACCGCAGCTATAGGAACACAAAGTAATAAAACTAAATTTTTTGGATTAGCTTGGGGTGGTATGGAAGGTTTTGGAAGAGCTTTACGAGGTGTTAATTCAGCTTTACCAGTTAATTTTGCAGACCATACAGTATCTGGTATTAAAACAGTTCTTAATTTACGAAAAGCAAGAGGTGCTTTAACAGGGGTTGAAACTGTTGCACAAACATCTAAAGTTAAAAAAGTAGGATCCTGGTTATTAAATCAAAGTCTTGAAGGTTTTATTGAAGAAGGTTTTCAAGAATTTTTGGGACAAACACTTGATATGCAAAAAGATGTAAGAAGTTCTTATGATCCTTATGCAATATGGTCTAGTGCTGTTGATGGTTTATGGTCTGAACCATTACTTGGTGGTGTTCTATACGGCCCCTCACGAGGTCAGAATTGGGTTTTTGGTAAGCTATTAAAAGGTGGTTTAAGTACTCAGTCTAAACTTCTTGGTTTGAATCCAGCTAGAGTTATAGAAATGGAGCATTATTTATCTCAATTCTATGGTAGTTATGATTCAATGACGGAAGCCGAAAAAAATGCAAGAACCAAACAAGTAATGAGAATGGTTATTCTTGCCGATTCTATTGAAAAAACTACAGTAGGAGATCTGGCAAATCAAGAAGATTCTGCAAAAAGAATATCCATGTTAGTAAGAGATGTTAACAAAGCCTCACCAGGTTCAGGCGCGTACTTACCTGAAGCTTTTGCTCACATTGAAAGTTTAGTAGATGAATTAAATTCTGATTATAATAACCCTAAAACAACTAAAGAACGAAAAGCAGCAATTGAAACTGCTCTAAAAGAGGGTCTTCTAGTAAAACAAGGAACAAAACTTTATCTTGCTTCTAGTAGTTCTGCAGATTTAGCTGCCTTATTATCAATCGAACAAACCAGTCCAACTAATGCTGAAAGAGGACGGATTCAATATCTTCAAAATAAATATACTTCAGTATTAGAAAATGTGGATCCAGCTGAAAGAGAAAAAATTGCTTCCGAGTTAACTGGTAATTTAGAATTCTTGCTTAAAGCTTTATCATTAAAAGCAATAGAAACTAAAGAAAATGATTTTGCTGCGCCCGAGGTTAGTACAATAGTTGCAGATAGCATTGAAGCGTTAAAAGAAACTGAATCAGCGTCTGTAACAGTTACCGATCCTAAAGAAGAACCTAAACCTGTAAGCAAAGAAAAACCTAAGAGTGCTAAACAACGTAGAGCTGAACGTAGAGCAGCAAGTAAAGCCGCTAAGGTTACACTACCTGAGGCTGCTCCTGTGGCTCCTGAGGCTGCTCCTGTGGCTCCTGAGGCTGCTCCTGTGGCTCCTGAGGCTGCTCCTGTGGCTCCTGAGATTAAACCATTAGGTGGATTCAGTAAACCAGCTGGAATGACCCTAACTACTGAAATGGAAAAAACTTTAATTTCACTGGGTCAAAAAATTGATAATCTTAGTCTAGACTCAGCTCAAAAAAATAAAATAAAAACTAAGATTAATAGAGCTATTTTTAATAATAAGAATGATTTAGTAAAGTTACAAATATTTTTAAATGCAGCAGAAAATAATCCATTGGATATACTTAATGCTTGCTAAAGGAGAAAGTTAATGCGCTGTGATATAAACCGAATTAATATTAAAGCTAAAGAAATTCAAAAAGCTAATCCATCTATGTCTGACAAAGATGCTAGAGAAGCTGCTATTAACTTTCTAATTGAAATTAGAGAAGACACAAAAATTGAGTATACTGAAACAGAAAGTCAAAGACTACAAGAACTATGGGGAAAAGTTTCTAGTGGTTTAACTTCAACAGGATTAGATGTAATCAGTGAAGTTGGAAATTTAAAAGGCGCATTACAAAAAGTACTAACTCCAACAGAACTAGATGAACTTGCTGTATTTATGTTAGAAGCTGGCGTTAATATAGATGAAGTTATTAATATTGAACACGAAAATATTAAAATTATTAAAAATTTAATTGCAATCCATGAGAAAAATGGAAATGATGATCAGGTAACTAAACTAAGATTTGCTCTTGCTAAGGAAGAAGAAGCCTTAAAGAAACGCGAAGAAAATCGTAAAAGAGATGAAAAAAGTACAGTAGAAATTACAAGTAAAATTGAAATACTTGAGTTAATTCAATCACTAACAGAATTAGTAGCAGATAGTACTGTAGATGAAAAAGTAAAAACACTACGAAGTACTTATTTAAAGTTAGTAAATCAACTTAAGCTAGATCGGACTAAAGTTACACAAGCAAATGATGAGTTAGTTGCACTGGAAGAAGAAAGAAAAAAGGCTACTACTAAAATAGAAAAAAATAAAATTGATGCCTTTATCGTAGAACACAAGAAAAAAAATAAAGATCTTGTGAAATTAAGTAAAGGATTTGATGCTCGTATCGAAGCACTTCAAAAACTAGAAGAAGAGATTAATAAACTCACTGGAAATACTGAATTAACTAAATTTATTGACAATCTTACCAGAGAAGTACAGGCTCTTAAAACAAGTTTAATAACTAAAGGTGCTAAATCCCTTACCGTTAACTATTCAGCTGCAGCTAGAACAGCTAAACAAATGGTTATTCAAAGAGAAAAATTAGAAACAATTGCTGAATCTGGTAGACAAGCAAGAGTTGAGTACTTAAAAAACTATGCTCTCTCAACTGGTGAAATTCCAATTGAAATGGTTAAAGAAGCATTTGGTAACTACGCTGTAGAAGCTTCTCAAAAAAAGAATCCAGATAAGGATACAATTGATATTGAAGATATCAGTAAAATCTGGAAAGGTCAGGTTATTTCGACTTATCGTGGAGGATTCTTTACAGCAGATGTTGGGCAATTAAGTGCTGAAGCTATTGCCAAATTAAATAATTTTATATTAGGAAAAGAAATCACTGATCCTACAACACCTGAAGCAATGGATCCTACTTTTAGCCCTACTCTGGAAATTGAAGAAGCAATGGCTCATCCAGATGCCAAAAAAGGAATTATTCCAGAAAGTAATAAAGTCAATACACACGAAGAATTAGTTCGTATTGTTGATTCAGCTTTAAGAAGACTTCGTACTGTTTATGGGTTTAGTTACTTTAATGGTGTAATCCCAGAAAAAGTTTTACTACAAATCTTAGATCCTAAGATGATGGATATTGGTCCTAAAACATGGGAAAAAGCTAGAACTAGAATCTCTATACCAAGAAAAATATCAACTATTTCATCACTAGATAGAGGTAGTTTAGGTAAGAATTTAATTAGAGCTACTGGTGTAGATCCAGATAGATTACCAGAATACACAGATCCAGAGTTTAATTCTAAGTTTGATAAATTAATTACACTTGATATTGAGGCTCGTGGTGACATTGATGCAAATGATGATTCCCGAGTTGATCAAGTATACACTATGCAGTTATGTACAAGAGAAGTTGACGCTGCTGGAAATATCAGTTTAAAGATTGAAATCTTAGTTAATATTGATGGTAATCTTATTAATATTTTAGATGTTTCTCCAGATGAATCAAAAAACAGATTCCT
>Ga0181343_1001265_pt1 | contig 10152 bp, 15 predicted proteins | sample Su13VDMLBSD_FD_130110 | JGI IMG/M metagenome (GOLD analysis project Ga0181343, IMG submission 130110) | Freshwater viral communities from Lake Michigan, USA - Su13.VD.MLB.S.D | ecosystem: Environmental > Aquatic > Freshwater > Lake | place: USA: Michigan | collected 2013-07-15 | reverse complement strand
GGCTGATACGTTGCGGTGACCGCAACAAGTTTCGGAGTTCGCCTCATGGGTGGGATGTTCGCCAAGGCGCCGTCCATGCCGCCGCCCCCGCCGCCTGCACCTTCGACGGACAGCGCGGCGGTCGAGGAAGCGGCTCGCCGCGAGCGCGCTGCTCGCGTGGCGGCTGGTGGGCGCGCCTCGACGATCCTGACCGGCGGGCAGGGCGACACGTCGGCGCCTTCGTCCGCCAAGGCTGCGTTGCTGGGGCAGTGACGTGGAGCGCGACGTCGCCGCGGAGGTGATCCGCCGCCAGGAGCAGATGGCGGCTGGTCGCGTCAACTTCGACTCCCACTGGGAGGAGATCGCGGAGCGCGTCCTGCCGCGCCAGAAGGGCGCGTTCAACGGTCGGTTCTCGACGACGAACTCGCAGCAGGGCGAGAAGCAGACCGAGAAGATGTACGACGCGACGGCGGCGATCGCTCTGGATCGTTTCGCGTCCGTGATGGACTCGATGCTGACGCCGCAGAACTCGAAATGGCATCGGCTGCGCGCCGACGACGACGCGCTGAACCGCGACGCCGAGGTGCTGCGCTGGTTCGACGAGGCGACGAACCTCCTGTTCAAGTACCGCTACGCGCCCAAGGCTGGCTTTGCGACGCAGAACCACGAGCGGCTGATGTCGCTGGGTGCGTTCGGCACGGGCTCGGTCTTTGTCGATCGCCTCGAGGGCGGGGGCCTGCGGTATCGCTGCATCTCGCTGGCCGAGCTGTACTTCGCCGAGAACCACCAGGGCATCATCGACACCGCGCATCGCCGGTTCAACCTGACGGCCCGGCAGGCGGTGCAGATGTTCGGTGCGGACAAGCTGCCTGAGCCGATCCTCAAGGCGCTGGAGAAGAACCCGGAGCAGGAGTTCGAGTTCATCCACTGCATCAAGCCGCGCGACGACCTGGTCTACGGGCGCAAGGACTACCGCGGCATGCCGTGGGCGTCGATCTACGTCTCGGTGACCGGGAAGCAGGTCGTGCGCGAGGGCGGCTACCGGACGTGGCCGCTGCCCACTGGTCGCTATGTGCAGGCCCCTGGCGAGGTCTACGGGCGCTCGCCGGCGATGATGGTCCTGCCCAACATCAAGGTCCTCAACGAGCAGAAGAAGACGATGCTCAAGGTCGGGCATCGCGCGGTCGATCCGGTCCTGCTGGCCTATGACGACGGGGTGCTGGACGCGTTCTCGCTGCGCCCGGGCGCCATCAATTTCGGTGGGCTGGACGCGCAGGGGCGCAAGCTGGTGCAGCCTCTGGACATGGCGACGTCGGCGCTGCCTGCGTTCGACAAGCTGATGGACGCCGAGCGCGCGCCGATCAACGACGTGTTCCTCGTGACCCTGTTCCAGATCCTCGTCGAGACGCCGCAGATGACGGCGACCGAGGTGCTGGAGCGGGCGCGCGAGAAGGGCGTGCTGCTGGGGCCGTCGATGTCGCGCCAGCAGTCGGAGTACCTCGGCCCGCTGATCGAGCGCGAGCTCGACATCCTGGCCGCCGATGGGATTCTTCCGCCGATGCCGGCCATGCTGCGCGAGGCCGAGGGCGAGTACTCGATCGTCTACGAGTCGCCTCTGGCGCGCACGATGCGCTACGAGGAACTGACGGGCTTCAACCGCCTCCTCGAGCAGGCGGCGACCTACGCCAACGCGACGACGGACCCGCGCATCCTCGACTGGTTCAACTTCGACGAGGCGATCCCCGCGGCGGCCGAGATCCAGGGCGTGCCGATGCGGTGGATCAACTCGATGTCCGAGGTCGAGCGCATCCGCGCTGGTCGCCAGCAGCAGGAGCAGGTCGCCCAGATGACGGCGGCGGCGCCGGGCGCGGCCGCACTGATCAAGGCGGTCAACGCCGGGCAGCGTCCTAGCCGATGAGCCTTCGCGACTTGCTGGTGCTGCGGCACCAGGACTACGCGCGCACGTTCGACGGTCCCGTGGCCGAGCGCGTGCTGGCGGATCTCGCGAGGTTCTGCCGGGCCGGGGAGTCGACCTTCCACCCGGACCCGCGCATCCACGCCGTCCTCGAGGGGCGGCGCGAGGTGTGGCTGCGGATCCAGAAGTACCTGCGCTTGACGGCGGCCGACATCGACCGTCTCGCAAAAGAAGAAGCCGCCGGCCAAGGGAGGTGACCGGCGGCTTGGAGTTAGCGATCGGCGGCTGAAGGAACCGACCGCTTGGGAGGGAGCCCCGCCAACACGGCGTTGCGGTGCCAATATCGCAACGATTGGAGATTTCGTCAATGGCCGATCAGACTGCCCCCGCCGATGGCGGACAAGGCGGGACGCCCTCTTCCGCGCCCGCGCCGAGCAACTGGATCGAAACGATCCCCGACGCGGACCTCAAGGGGTGGGCGCAGAACAAGGGCTTCAAGGAGCCCACCGACGCGCTGAACTCCTACCGCAACCTCGAGAAGCTGATGGGCGCCGACAAGGCCGGGAGGACCGTGGTCCTGCCGGCGAAGTGGGACGACGCGGCCGAGGTCGGCGCGTTCTACGAGAAGCTGGGCCGGCCCAAGGATCCTGGCGGCTACACGATGCCCAAGGAGGGCGTCGACGCCGACATGGCGAAGTGGGCGCAGTCGACGTTCCACGAGGCCGGGCTGACGCCGCGGCAGGCCGAGCTCGTCATCGGCAAGTGGCAAGAGATGATCGGCGGCAAGACCGCGGCGACGCAGGAGGACTACCAGGCGCGCGTGACGCAGGAGTCCGAGGCCCTCAAGGGCGAGTGGGGCGCGGCGTACAACGACAAGCTGGCGCAGGCCAAGTCGGCGGCGAAGTCGTTCGGCGTCGACTCCGAGACGGTGGACAAGCTCGAGAACGCGCTGGGCTTCGGCGGGCTGATGAAGTTCTTCGCCGAGATCGGCGCCCGGATGGGCGAGGACAAGATGGTCTCGGGGGCGACGAGCGGGTCGTTCAACGGCGCCATGACGCCCGAGCAGGCGAGGACGGAGATCCAGCGCCTGCGCGGCGACAGCGAGTTCGTCCGGCGCTACGTCGCCGGCGACGCCGACTCCAGGATGAAGATGGAGAGGCTCCACCGCTGGGCGTTTGGCGACCAGCCGGTGGCTTGACAGCTTCGCAACATGATGTGAGGATCACATGGACCCGGAGCAGATCCGGCTGGAGTGCCTCAAACTCGTAAACCGGCACGATTGGACCGCCGACATGGTGGTCGACCGAGCCAAGGTCTTCGAGCGGTACATCCAGGAAAGCCAGGCGCCGGCGAAAGCCGGCCGCCCGACAAAGGCGATCAACCCTTTGGCATAAGGGCCGCCGGGCAGCCGGGAGAGACCGGCACCCTGCCCGGGTAGGGCATGAAGACGGCCCCCGACTGGGACAAGCCCTTCGGAAACGAAGTGTCCAACCCCAACGAGGATCATCCTCATGTCCATCAATCTCCCGACGTTCTACGTCCAGCAGTACGCCACCAACATCCAGCTTCTGCTCCAGCAGAAGGGCTCCAAGCTCCGTGACAAGGTCACGGTCGGCTCCTACATCGGCAAGGCCGCGTCGCCTGTCGAGCAGGTCGGCGCCGTCGCCATGCAGCCGGTCACGTCGCGCTTCGCCCCGATGGGCCGCGTGGACGCCCCGACCGACCGCCGCTGGGTGTACCCGAGCGACTTCGACCTCCCGCAGCTGATCGACAGCTTCGACAAGCTGCGCCTCCTGATCGATCCCGCGTCGTCCTACGTCCAGTCGGCGGTGTACGCCGCCGGCCGCCAGATGGATGACATCATCATCTCGGCGTTCTTCGGCGATGCGAAGACGGGCGAGACCGGCGCGACGACGACGTCGTTCGGCGCGACCGTGACGACCTCGGGCGGCCGCAACGTCGCGGTGGCCCATGGCGCCGCGGCGGCGTCCGGCCTGACGGTCGCGAAGCTCCGCGAGGCGAAGAAGCGCCTCATGGCGTCGCAGGTCGACATCGAGAACGACCCGCTCTGCGCCATCGTGACGGCGGCCCAGCACGACAACCTGCTGGCCGAGGCCCAGGTCATCAGCACGGACTTCAACGAGCGTCCGGTGCTGGTGGACGGCAAGGTCACGCGCTTCCTCGGCATCGACATCGTCCACTGCGAGCGCCTGGCGACCGGCACCGACGACGCGGCCGGCACGTCGCGCGCGATCCCGATCTTCGCGAAGAGCGGGATGCACCTGGCGATGTGGAACGACCTCACCACCGACATCACGCAGCGCAAGGACCTCCAGGGCCTCCCCTGGCAGGCCTACGTCTACATGACGGCCGGTGCCACCCGCCTCGAGGAGAACAAGGTGGTTCGCGTGTGGTGCCGCGAGTAATCGCGGCACTTCCCGTCCCCCTCTGAAGAAGGAACCCTCTCATGCCTGTCGTCACCACGAAGTCCGCCGCGATCACCAATCGCGACGCCACGCCCAAGGTCATCAACAACGCCCGCGTCACCGGGGGCCCTGTCCTCCGCGCCTCGGGCATCGTGTCCGCCGTCAACGCCGACTCCATCGCGTCGAAGTACATCTTCTGCTCGGTGCCGTCGAACGCGGTGGTCGCGAGCGTCAAGGTGTCCTGCCCGGACATCGGGACCACGGCCGCGATGGACCTCGGCATCTACCGCACGACCGCCGATGGCGGCGCGGTGGTCGACGCCGACCACTTCGCCTCGGCCGTGTCCCTGAGCGGCGGCGCGCTCAACAAGAGCGAGGTCGTCAACGAGGCCGGCGTCTACACCGTCGACGAGATGGAGCAGCCGCTGTGGCAGGCGCTGGGCCTCTCCGCGGATCCGGCCGTCATGTACGACGTCGTCGGCACCCTCACGGCGGCGGCCGACGCCGGCGGCGCGATCCTGGTCGAGGTCGAGTACACGATCTGACGAACCCGGGGAGGGGCCTTCCGGGCCTCTCCCCATCTTCCTGAGAGGACAACCGCATGGCGACCCGTCGCTACGGCATCAGCAAGGGCGAGACCGAGTTCCAGATCACCGAGGCTGTCGGCGCCGCGACGTCGGCCGACAACGTCGAGGTGACCGTCGATTTCGACGCGCCTGCGAGCCAGAAGATCACGAAGGCCGAGGTTCTCTCGGCCCTCGACATGATCAAGAACCACATCCTCAAGGGCAACTGGCCGCCGGCCTGATAGGAGGGCCGCATGGCCGTCTACGTCACCGAGCACCCGCTTCCGCGCGTCTTCACCGGCAACCCGCTGCCGGTGGTGGAGCTCCCGCCGCTGGCGACGCAGAAGCTGACGAACGGCGCGGCCTCGGTCCAGTCGAGCGCCTTCAACTCGGCCACCCGGATGATCGGGGTCCACACCGACGCGATCATCTCGATCGCCGTGGGCGTCAACCCGACCGCCGCGGTGACCGACAAGCGCATGGCCGCCAACACGACGGAGTACTTCTTCGTCGAGGCCGGCCAGCGCATCGCCGTCATCAACAACACCTGATGGTGCGCCCATGATGATCGCCCCGCCGCCCGTCACCGAGCTCAACACCGTGTCCGCGCTCCTGGCCGTGATCGCGGACCCCAAGAAGTCCGCCGAGGCGCTGGCCGGCATCAAGGCCGCGACGGCCGAGTACGTCGCTGCCGGCGCGAAGGCCACGGAGGACCGGGCCGCCGCCGAGAAGGCGCTGGCCGAGGCCCGGGACCTCGCGGCCGCGAACGAGGCGAGCGCCGCGCGCTTGGCCTCCGAGACCGCAGCTGCGGTCGCCAAGGCGCGGGCGGTGGCCGCCAAGGAGAAGGAACTGCTGGAGGCAGCGCGCGAGGCCGCCAATGCCCGCGAGACGCTCGAGGCCGAGCTCTCTGCGCGCGAGGACGCCGTGGCGCGCCGTGAGGCGGCCGCTGCGGAGCGCGAGGCGCAGGCCGCCGACGCGCGCCGCGTCGCGGACGCCATGGTGGCCGAGTACGGAGAGAAGCTGGCGAAGCTGCGCGCCCTGGCGGGGTAAGCCATGGCCGACAACGTCACGGCGAACCCCGGCTCTGGCGGCGCGACGTTCGCCGCTGACGACGTCTCCGGGGTCCTGTTCCCCTACGCGAAGCTCGACATCGGTGGCGACGGCGCGTCGTCCCCGGTCTCGGCTGCCAACCCGCTGCCTGTCTCCGGTCCGCTCACCGACGCGCAGCTGCGCGCGGATGCGGTGCCGGTCGCGGGCGCCGGCGAGCTCCTTGAGACGCTCGAGGCGATCCGCATGGCGATGCAGTCGCTGACCCGCGCCGCGGGCCTGCTGACGGTCGACACGAGCGGCCGCGTCCGAATGCTGCTCGACGCGATCACCGCTTCGCTGACGCTGGCGACGATCACCACGGTGTCGACGGTGACGACGGTCTCGACCGTCACCAACCAGGCGCAGATGGGCGGCTTTGCCGCGCAGGACCAGATCCCAACGCTGATGCATCTCCAGGCGGACAACCTCCGTCGCAACATCTCGGTGAGCTGAATGGCGACCACGAACGGAAACCGGAAGATCCTCGACCTCAAGCGCTGGGAGATGGTGACGCCCGCGCCGCAGGCGACGGCGGCCGCGCACTTCATCGTGTCGTCGAGGCACTACCGGCAGCAGCAGCTGCTGGTGTCCTCGGCCAGCGTGGCGCACCTCTACAACCCCAACGAGGACGGCTGGGTGCAGGTGCCATCGCCCGGCCTCGCCGGCACCTTCGGCGTCGGCTCCTGCGGTGTGGCTGGTGCGTTCTCGACCGGCGCCACGGCTGGCGCGTCGTTTCTGACTGCAACGGCGGGCAGCACGACGTCCATCACGACCAACCAGACGCTGGCTCGCGACGTGCGCGGCTACAGCGTGCTGTTCGTCGGCGGGACCAACGCGGGCAAGCTCAAGACCATTGCCAGCAACACCATCGGCGCGAACGCCGTGATCACATTCACGGGCGCAGAGGCCGTGGCGTTCGACGCGACGTCGCAGTACCGGCTCAAGACGCCCGTCTTCTTCGTGCTGAACGCAGGCACGCTCGCGAGCGGCAGCTTCAAGCGGTACGACTTCGCGACCACCACTTGGGTGACGCTGGTCAACACCGGTCTGCCTGCGTCGTGGGGCACGGATGGACGTCTCGTCTCGACGCCAGCTTGGCTGGACGCCGGATTCAAGTCCTTCGCCACCGGCACGGCGACCGCGGGCGCGGCGACCACGCTGACGAACAGCGCGAAGGCGTGGGCGACCAACCAGTGGGCGAATTCGCAGATCCGCATCACTTCCGGTACCGGAGCTGGGCAGATCAGGACCGTGGCCAGCAACACCGGCACCGTGATCACGGTCGGCAGCGCGTGGACGATCAACCCCGACGCGACCTCGCAATACTCGATCGAGGGGAACGACGACTACGTCTACGCGATGGGGAACGGTGCGGTCACGATGTACCGCTACAGCATCAGCGCGAACACCTGGACGACGCTCGCCCCCGGTGTGGCGCGCGGCGGCGCGCCGAGCTCGGGAATGTCTGGACATTGGATCCACAGCGTGTCGGCGTCTGACTGGACGAACGAGAACGCGATCCAGAATGGACGCTACATCTACTCGTTCCGAGGCGCTGGCGGCGTTCTCCTCGACCGCTACGACATCGCGGCGAACAGCTGGGCTGCCATGACCTACAGCCCTGCGGTTGAGACGTTCAACGTCGGCACGAAGTGGGCGTACCGCAAGGACGCGATCTACATCCACAAGGACGCGACGGGTCGCTGGTTCCGGTTCGACCTCGCGCAGTCGGCGATGGATGGGTGGACGACCATGCTCTACCCGAACGGCAGCGCGGTGCTGGGCGACACGGCGTTCGACGTGACCTACAAGGACGGCGCGACCGAGATCGACTACGTCCACGTTCTCTTGAACACCAGCGCCGTGCATCTCCGGCAGATGGTGATCTGACCATGACGATCTCGGATCTCATCGCGCTCGCCACGGCGCGCCTCGCCAACCTTCAATCGCTCCGCACGTCCGCGGCTTCGCTGGGCGACGTCGAGCGCGTGATGACGCTCGACGCCGAGATCGCGGAGACGCAGGCCACGCTGGACAGCCTGCGGGCGCAAGCGTGATCACCACGCACCTCATCCTGTTCTTCTTCAACACCGATGGCGGGACGCCCCCGACGCCCTCGCCCGCGGACGTTGACGCTCCGATCCTGCTGGTCAGGTTCGCCAAGATGGGGATCCGCTGATGGCCTCCGATGTCGAGATCGCGAACCGCGCGCTGTCGAAGCTGGGCGACAAGACGATCGTGTCGCTGACCGAGGACAGCAACTCCGCGCGCGCCATCAACGAGTGCTACGTCCTCGTGCGGAAGAACGAGATCCGGCGGCACCCCTGGCACTTCGCCAAGAAGCGCGCCCTGCTGGCGGCCAGCGCGACGGCGCCGGCGTTCGACTTCAGCTACGCCTACCCGCTGCCCTCGGACTGCCTGCGCGTGCTGATGCCGCACCCGGAGAGTGACTCGGTCCAGTACGACGGCAAGGTGGACTGGAAGCTCGAGGGCCGCAGCATCCTGTCCGACCAGGCGGGCCCGCTGAAGATCACCTACCTCGCGGACGTCACGGACTCCGAGCAGTTCGACTCCGCGTTCGTCGACACGTTCGCCGCGCGCCTGGCCGCAGAGGTGTCGATGCGGCTGACCGGCTCGGCCGAGAAGCGCAAGCTCGCGCTCGAGGAATACCGGATGTCGCTGCTCGAGGCGCGGCGCGTCAACGCGTTCGAGCAGTTCTCGATCGAGCGCCCGATGGGCGACTGGGAGATCGCGAGGCTCTGATGCCGTCGATCACCCCACTCTACACGTCGCTGAACGCCGGGGAGTTCTCTCCCCTGCTGGAGGGGCGCGTCGACTACCAGAAGTACGCGAAGGGCTTGAAGCTCTGCCAGAACTTCGTGCCGATGGTGCAGGGCCCGCTCACCCGGCGCCCGGGGACCTACTACGTCGCGGAGGTCAAGAGCTCGGCTAACCGGACGGCGCTGGTGCGGTTCGAGTTCAGCACCACGCAGGCCTACATCATCGAGTTCGGCGACCTCTACATGCGGTTCTACCGCAACGAGGCGCAGATCCTGTCTGGCGGCCTGCCCTACGAGGTCGCCACTCCCTACACGCTGGCCAACCTGTTCGACGCCAACGGCGCCCTGCGGCTGAAGTTCGCGCAGAGCGCCGACGTCCTCTACGCCGCGCACCCGTCCTACGCGCCGCGGAAGATCACGCGCACCGGCCACACGTCGTGGACGATCTCGACGATCACCTTCAAGGACGGCCCGTTCCTCGCGACGAACACCTCGACCACGACTTTCACGCCGTCCGCCACGTCGGGGTCGATCACGATCACGGCCAGCGCCTCGACGTTCGTGTCGACGGATGTCGGCCGCGTCGTCCGCATCAAGCACAGCAACCTGTGGGGCAATGCGACGATCACCGGCTACACCTCGGCCACCCAGGTGTCGGCCACCGTCAACCGGGCCTTCGGCGCAACGACGGCGTCCGCCGACTGGCGGCTGGGCGTGTGGAGCGACACGACGGGCTACCCGGCGGCGGTGTCCTTCTACGGGGACCGGCTGTTCTGGGGCGGCTCGACGAGCTACCCGCAGCGCATCGACGGGTCGTGCGTGGGCGACTACGAGAACATGGAGCCGACGAGCTTCGCGTCCGGCTCGACGACCGACAACACGGTCATCGCGGACGACGACGCCCTCGCACTGACGCTGAACGCGAACGACGTCAACGTGATCAAGTCGATCGGGGAGGACGAGCAGGGGCTGATCGTCTTCACCGTGGGCGGCGAGTGGATCGTGCGCCCGTCGAACCAGAACGAGGCGCTGACGCCGGCCAACGTCCGGGCGACGCGCTCGACCGCGTGGGGCTGCGCCGAGCCGCAGCCGGTGCGCGTGGGCAAGCCGCACATCTTCGTGCAGCGGTCCGGCCGCAAGGTGCGCGAGCTCGCCTACGTCTTCGCGGACGACGGCTTCAAGTCCCCCGACCTGTCGATCGCCTCGGAGCACATCACGCGCGGCGGCGTCATCGCCATCGCCTACCAGGCGCAGCCCCAGACGATCGTCTGGATGGTGCGCGCGGACGGCGTCCTGCTCGGGCTCACCTACGATCGCGAGCAGGAGGCGATCGCGTGGCACAAGCACGTCCTCGGCGGCGCGTTCGGCGCGGGGTCGGCCGTGGTCGAGAGCGCGGC
>Ga0181343_1001262_pt1 | contig 10163 bp, 10 predicted proteins | sample Su13VDMLBSD_FD_130110 | JGI IMG/M metagenome (GOLD analysis project Ga0181343, IMG submission 130110) | Freshwater viral communities from Lake Michigan, USA - Su13.VD.MLB.S.D | ecosystem: Environmental > Aquatic > Freshwater > Lake | place: USA: Michigan | collected 2013-07-15 | reverse complement strand
CAAGAGCCTCATGGAGGCTAAAGTTGGTACTCTTCGTGCGCTTGACGCGAATGGCCAATTACCTATTTCAATCAAGCAAGTGAGATTGCCTAATGGCTAAAACCGCTACAGAAATGACTCTTGCGGATGTTCGCAAGAAGTATGATTCTATTGATTGCTTTTTCACCTATTATGATGGTGAAAAGGCTGCATTTGATTTTTATGGTACTGATGCAACTGGTGCCGAAGTTCGTATTTCCCTTGGTGGTTGCCCTGCTTGGATCAAGCACATGGCATTCGGTCCAAAGGACCCCCTAAATATCAGTGACGCAATGAGTCGTCACGTTCGATATGTCTCCGTTACGGACAATCGGGGCAAGGTAGTTTACGAACAAATTTTTGACACTAACTAAGGAAAGATATGAATAATTCTGATTATAATGATTTCAAGAACTGGCAGAACGGCGACGATGATGACGCCAACAATCCAAACAACAACCCTAATGGGTTCTTCTTCTATGGCAACATGGGCCCAGAGTTCCGCAAGATGTGGAATGACATCAACAGTGGGCAAGACTTCACCGAGAGCATGAAAGAGTATCTTAACATTGATGACATCATGAAGGAATGGAGCAAGAACCCTCGCCCCAAGAATCCCATGAACAATCGTCGTCCTATGAAGAAGCAACAGCCTGCCAAGACCACGACTACTTTCTCTCGTGAAGATTACGAGAAGCTTATTGAGATTCGTGGTTATCTAAACATTACTGAGCAACGTGCTCACGTTAAGGCTCTTGACAAGCTTCTTAACCAAATCGTAATAGTTCCAATTGATCCAAAGGAAAAGCCATGACAGATTATATTCCCGGTTCAGCATATAAAAAAGGCTATGATACCAGAATGAATGGTGGTGATAAGGCTTCCAATATTTTTGAATCTAATTCAGTTTATTGGCAGGAATGGCTTGCTGGTTGGGAAGATGCCCACACCAAGATCATTAATGAAGCCAGAGCAAACTCTGGCTGCACTAAACCGAAGTGTTGTAAAAACTTTATTCAGGATTGAGAAAACCCCCGAAAGGGGGTTTTTTATTTCTTTTTCTTCTTTTTTTAAATACCTTTCTTTTTCTTAGAACCACCATAAAATGGTGATCTTGAAAAAGTAAGTTCATCTAATTCATGTGTGTGGTGCAAACCCATTTGATCCATCAATTGTTGAGAAAGTTTTCTTTGAACTGAATCTGCACCTCTATGGTGAACTGTTGCAATCCTACCTTCATGACCTATAACACTCAAATCATCTGATTTTGTTCGAATTGCTTGATATGCTGGTTGCCTAAATTTTTCTTTTGCTCTTTCTATTGTACGTGGAAATAATCTTTGCAATGTTGGCCACAGACCATATCTGTTTCTTGATCCAGAAACAGTTCCACGTTTAATCAATTCTTCACCAACATCAATTTCTCCTTCATGGGTAGATATGTTTGAAGAAGTAGGTTGCACGCCAATGTTACTAAAAAATTTGGTAATAGAAACTCTTGTTCCTCTGGGAATTAAATATTGTTTCTGCATTTTTCTATTATATCCAGATTCAATACCTATATGATGCACTCTACCTTTTTTCTCAGGATGTTCCATACCGACATGGATATCGGAGTGTACTCCTTTACCACCCTCTCCAAAAATACCAAACTCTCCAATTCCAAGTTCTTCTTTTGATTTAATTCCGGTTTTTAATTTATATCCAGCACCATGCAATTTTTTTGTTATCGCATCCAACAAAGCCTGTTCTTTTTGAACATTGCTACCAACTACTCTAGTATTTCCAAATAAAGCAGAAGCATTTTCTACTTCTTTCCCACCAGTTTCTTTTTTAGTTCTGGCAGTCAAAGAAACCATTGTTTTTTTTCCAGTTGATTCTAACTCTTCAGAATCTGTTAGTGTTGCAACAGCTGGTTCTCCTGAATTATCATCGGTATCATTATACTTGTGTGTCAAACCAGCTTTGGCTTCAAATAAAAAATCTAAATTATCAAAACCACATTCTTCCATAAAATTCTTGGCAGGATATGTGATCCAATAGAGATCATGTTCATCTGTATCAGGCTTCTTAGTTCTAATAGCCATCTTGCCATTTGGATTTCTTTGTTGAAAACGCTTCAGATATTTCTTTGTAGGGCTATCTGGAATGTGCTTCCATGCTTTGGCATTTTTAAAGTTTTGGAATTCGTTATGATCTACATCAAACATCTCAACAGGAGATCTTCTGAACAATGGTAAATCCATTGGCTTGTCATATCCCATTACAGTTCCTGTATTTGGAACAACCTGTGCGGTCCCAAGACTTCCGGGAGATCCACCTGTGGCCATTCCTGCACCCATATCTTCATTCAACAACAGACCACCTTGAAGATAACCTTCAACAAACATTAAAAAATGATTTTTGGGAATTCCAAAAGACTCAGCTTCTTCATTAAAGATCTGGAATGCAGACATATAGCTATTCAATCTAGCTTTAGTGTAGTTTGTTGGCAACTCTTCAAATATTTTCTTTAATTTTATTACAAAATACTCATAGGGATCTATGCTGCTTTCGGGTTTTAATAAATTACCATTGGCATCAATTACACCTGAAGCATATGCTCCAAATGAAGTATATGGAGCAGAAACAGATTGTGCAAAATTTGATATGGAGAAAGAAGGAATATAGGCTGATGAAGATGGCATATACTAATATTTAGTTTTCAGCCTGCTGGAGCTTCCTATCGACTCTAGGGTCACAATTAATCTTATGATAATGAACTTCTGGTATTGACTTAATGTTAAATTCAAGGAATACCAAAAAAGATTTGAGATAAGAGTGTAGTCTTGGTTCTAGTCTAAAAAATAGAATTCGTGTGCAGTTCTCTTCACCAAAAACATTCTTTAAAATGATTATGTGATTTATAATCAATCTTTCACGAATTGACTTCAAAGTCTTGTGTTTATGAACTTTTTGTAATAATCTCTTTACGTATTTGATACGCTTGAGATCATCCATAAATTCATTTTTTCCAGAACACTCTGAATTAAAATAATATCTCTGACAGAAGTCGAGAAAATTATCTTCTGTCAGAGGTACTATTTTTTCTTGCATTATGGAATTAGTGCATGCAGCCACAGTCAGAACCACTATTTAAAGATGAATCACCAGTTGGTACAATGACTATGGATAGCTTCTTTAGATGATTTGGTTGTTTGACAACCGTGATTGAAAGAGCTAGTGAGTGGCCAATCTTTTCCTTGATGCCATCACCTTGTTTGAATCCGTTCTTATTGACATCATCATATGGATTTTGACCATAGACGCCAAGTTGAGGACTACCATATTGAACCAACTCAAACATATTTGGTCCTTCTTGCAATGAACCCTTGGGAGCAAAATCAAAACCAAAAAGATTTAATTTTTGCTTGATGATTGCCAAGAGACCATCTGGATCAATGTATTCTCTGGAGGATAGACCATAAAGCATAGCATTAATTGCATCTAGAGAGTGTGGAAGCCTGATGTTGTGGGTTCCCTTGTCAGTTAGGGCAGATTGACCCAACCTTCCTTGAGGATCACCAATATAAAGGCCACCACCTTCGGTGTGCTCTGGGGCATTTTCATTTAATACGCTGATTTTTGATAATAATTGTTTAAATTTCATGGCTATCCTTTATATTTAGATGTAAATTTGTTTTGTTATTTACAAGACCATATAGATTAGGATCATAAGTTTTTTCTAGCAATGAATTTAAAGTTTTATTAGAAATTTCTTCTGTGATCGTCTTCCACTTTACATCTTTTGGTGATTCAGTTTCTTCCTTGAGCATTGATGATACAGGCTTGCTGCTCCAGGTCTTGCAAGCCCAGTATCTGGCCTTCCATCTGGGCCCTGGATTATCGCAATTGTGTCTTGCTCTGAAGTTTTTACGTCTAGCAGGATTATCCCGCTTTATTTCCATGTTAGGATCACCAAAGTTTACTTTGACAACATTTCCTTTATCATTCTTTACATAAACTTTGTATTTCTTTACATCTCCGCGCATAATCTTATTCAACTTGACTTTTTTATCAGAATCTTCATATATTTCAATCTTTTCATCAAATTGATTATAAGAAGTGCTCTCAACGTTATCAACAAATCCCATAACAGTATCAGGTGTGAAGACTTCTTTTAGTTCGCAGTTGTTCTGATCAACAAAAGTTACAGTATAAATTCCTTCATTTTGTTCAATCAAATCTACTTCAAACATGTCACCCGACTCATTAATGATTATATCGCATGGCAGTAAATTCTTAACTTCTATGGAATCAAAAGTCATCTTGAATACTTTAGATGCACCTTCTACTAAGAACAAATCATGTGCTTCTTTTAGTTCCAATAGACCAGGTTTTACAAAAACAGGTCTGTCGCCTTTGCTTTCATTGATATCTTTTCTAATGATATCTCTCTTCTTTGAAGAAGAATGGCTATACTTTGAAAAAATCTTTTCAACTAAAACTTTGGCAATCTTTGATTTCATTTCCAATCCTTGTTTTGCTTCTCGCCTTTTTTATGACCATTGTCTGATCTATTGTCAGATCTATCTCTGAGACGCAAATTATTTATACCATTGGAACCACCATTGCGCAAAGCCTTCTTGTGATCTATATCTTTCTTAGATCCTTTCTTGACGACTCCTTTGCGAATCATCAATTCTCTTGCGGCTGTTCTAGCAGCACGTTCTTTCTTCTGCTTTTTCTTTCCGTGGTAATTTCTGTATTCTTTTTTATAATCTCTCTTGTATTCTTCTTCTAAATCCGAATCAATTATTTCTTCAAAGAGTGGAACAAGATAATCTGAATTCTGTTCTGTAAGAGAATAGATCTTATTCAACATAGGAATCAAGCATCCTACTCTTAGATCTTCTTCTTCCAAAAGAAGTGGGCCATATTTTTCAATAAGATTTCTTTCACCATCATCAAGTATTTTTACTTGATTCAATCTTGACAATAAGAAATTATTTGTCAATGCTTCTATAAGCATTTCATTGATTACAGAATAATTTTCACCAATTAATTGGGTAGAAAGTTTTTCACTTCTTACAACTGGAATCTTTGTTGTCTTTTTACCAATCGTTACATAGTTGTATTCTACGGCATTGATATCTTCAGGCTTGAATCCGGGCAAAAGGCTTGCATTGATATCAAAAGAAAGATTTCGAATAGAATTCTGTACGATTAATCCCAGTGGATCAATTGTTTTTCTGTCTATAAAGAGCTTTTTAATATCTGTCTTTTTGGCTGCTTTTGGCTCAGTTTCTTCTACAACTGTACGCCATTTTTGTAGGTTGTCTATTGCAGATTTCTTATAAGAAGACAAATTAGAATTATCAATTAGATCGTCTGATTTCTTTACTGTTACAATAGCATTATTTGAAACTTCATCGATATAATCATCTGTAAGTTTGAAAATACCATTCGCCGTAATGACATGGTTTGGTGACATCTTGGGATCAGTCATACCATCACCACGAAGTGAAGTCTTCATAATGTTTGCAGTCAAGGATTTCAAGAATGTATTTTTTTTACCACCTTTAAACAATTCTTGACCAGCTTTGTTTATAGAATTTTGATATGCAGATACAGAGATTGCTGGATTTACATTTCCATTCTCATCGATTGCAAAACCAAGACTTTTACCAGATGGTGACTTAATTTCATAAGATTGAAATTGTTTTACCAATTCAGGGTCGGATAAAATTGCTGCAACCGATTCGTCTGGAAGCAATTGAGCAGAATAATTTTCTCCAGATGCTTCAACATCATTCAATAGTTTCTTGACTGTTGGATCTGATGCGGCTATTTTTGGATCCATCAATGTTCTTGAGATGGCACCACCAATAATTCCACGAATTATCTTACCGCTTTGATTCAATGAATTAGTGTTGATTGTAAATTCACCACCAGCAGAAATCTTGAACTTGTATTCACCGCATTGAAGTTCCGGTGTTCCTTCCGAATACATTCCACTGGTTCCGGCTTCGATGCTAGATACTAGATTTTGAATGCACTCATCACCAATTTGTGAAAGAATCTTGCTGGCTTGCAAGAATGCAGTCTTGGTAAAATCCATGGAAGCAGTGCTGGTTGCCATTAGTGTTTGTAATTCTTGTTCGCTTGCTCCAGCCTTGAGCTTTGCAACAAACAACAAAGCATTCAATACTTGTTGATTGTATGGGGTGCTAGAAAGAGAATTGATGCCAAACTCAACGCTTAAATTTTCAAAGTTTAGGACATCAAAATCTTTTGATGCCATCGGTGCTCGGATACTTTGAAAATATTCTTGTTGAAGTTCTTTTGGCATTCCAGCCAATTGCTCGCCATTCATACCTTGCATGGCTTGAAGAATTTCTTCTTTTGAAAGTCTTTTGGCTTTTTGAGGTTGACCTTGTGCTTCAGCATCATCTTCAGATGGCTTTGCTTTCTTTTCTTTGGTTTCCTCTTCCCCGCCCTTTTTCTTTTCTGGCTCTTTCTTTTCCTTAGATTTTACATCGCCAAACAATAATTTAGATGCTCTTGTCTGTTCAAAGTTTGCATCGCCAGTATATTGCTTTGCTTCATCTTCAGTCAACACATCGCTCTTATTGAGCTTGGTGTGAATATTCTTATTGAAGGAATCTTTGAAGATCAACTGGACTCTTCCAGATTGAGTCTTTACAGCAATCATCTCTCTTACGAGTTCGCCCTTGGATTTTCTATCTCTTGGGATCTGCTTAGCACGCTCTGCACGCTTACGTGCAGCGTCCTTGGCCTTATCGTTGGATGCACCTGATTTGGCTGAATCCTTACGCATGGCTTCCCCAGTGGTTCTGAAGGAATCTTTGGAAGTACTGGCGGCTTCTGTAAGTTTGATAATATCCTTGAAGTTCATCTTAAATTATTTATCACTCTAGGAATTCCCTATATTGTCTAAAGGGTTATAAACTACCAAATTTTTATAACTTTTATTCTTTCCACGGGCTACCTTATATAAGGCATGCGAGTCTAAATTGTTTTCTTTTGCAAATTTACTAATATTATCCACGATATAGAGTTGTTTCGTGGTTCTATCCTGAAATACCACCTGTTTAGTTATTGCTATCTTTTCAGGGGCTTTCTTCTTAACTTTTACGTGAGAACCTTCAGTTTCCTTTACTTCTCGAATTTCAACGGCAGTCCATCCTTTATATGTCTTGCGCTTTCCATTTAAAAGTTCGCAAATTTTTACAGCGGTCATTCCCTGAGATGCGGCAAATTCAGACATATTGCTAAAAAATGTTTTTTCTCCTGTATCTACACGCTTTAGCCAATAACCGTTCTGTTCATCCTCTGGGCAAACCCATATCCAGTATCGTCCGTCTTGTTTAAAAAAACCACCATGTGCTTCGACAAACATATGTCTTTGCTTTGCTGCCTTTGAATTGTCATTCATCTTCATCCAGAGCCTGCTGCCTCTGGTGTTGACGATTTGTTCAAGTGTTTTTAGTTCACGATAATGCATGATTTTTGTATCTCGTAATGGCTTGTTTTAATTTTTTGACATAATTAATCGGTTTGTCTTGAAACACTTGCTTCATTCCATCTTCACATGAAATAAGAATGGCAAAATTCTCAACAATGATGCCTGTTCTTTCTTGGAACATCAAGGCATATGCTGTAGCCTGTGTAAAGTAATTTTCAATATCCGATTTTCTTTTTTCTTTGCTGCTTGCCTTGAAATCGATGATGGAAAGCTTTCCATCGTATTCAGCAATGCAGTCTGTTCGTCCCGCCAAGCCTAAAGTCTGTGACCAGAGTGGAGTTTCAAGGGCTACGATATTTTGAATTTTATCAATTTCTGGTTTTAATTGGTTAAATAAAACCTTGAAGTTTGGTATCATATTATCAAAATCAATCTCTTCATTGTTTAGATAATTTTCAATCAAACTATGAAATTTTGTTCCACGAGAAGTAACTCTTTTGCTTTCTTCTGGATTTTTTCTTCTCCAGTCAGCAAAGAAGTTTTGTTTGTCCCAGCCAACTACGGTAGTTACACTGGGAAATATACCACCGGGCGTTTCATAGAAACGTTTTCCTTCGATGGTTACTTCTTTTAATTCATTATCAATAACAATAGGTTTATGTAAAAAATTATTCATATGTACACAATATATAACCTATATTATAACACAGGTTTTTTATTATTCAATTGAAATTGTCTGAGAAGACGAGAACAAACTTCTCAAGACTGCATTGATGTCTGTTCCTGCCATTTTTCTACGGCGATCATCATCAAGATCACTACCACGGCTTTCACCACCACCAAATTTCAAAGTTGGCAATGTTGGAGGAACTGTTGGTGGAGTTGGTGGTGGTTCCTTTGGAGGAGTAGTTCTTATTGGAACTACAGGAGGGGTACCACCACCTCTATTATTATCTGTGTTATTTACTCTATTGTTATTAGATTGATTTTCTTGATTAATATCAGAATTTTTTTGTTTACTGGCATCAGATTGATTGTCAGTTTTTTGATTTTTGTTTTCTAACTTCTTCCACCAATCATTTTTAAATTTATTGGAGGCTTTAGTACTGTAACTAGATGTCGAAGTAGTTTTATCTGAAGAACTTGTTGTGACAGGAATTCTGGATGAAGATCCTGTATTTGTTACCTTTGCTCCTGATTCTGCTGCAGGTGCAGTAGTCGTTCTGGAAGTTGATGCTCCATATTCAGGAGGTGCAGTTGGATTTCTCATCTCAACATTTCCCATTGTTTCTCTGGGGCCTGTTTCTGTAGAAACCATGGCTTCAGAGGGTTTAACTACATCAACGGCGGGGCTGGGTACACCACCAGCACGCACAGCCATAACAGCGGCAAAGGTAGCTGCTGCACGTTGTTTAGCACTACTTCCTGGTTTAGATGGAGATACAGTTGAAGATTGGCCTGCAAGAGAAGATGGATCAATTGATGATCTTTGGCCCACAAAATTACCTTCAGTATCGTATACTTTTTCCCACGAACCATCAAATTCTGGTTGTGTAACTTCACCGGGTGCGTTAAATGATCCGGGACTTCTTCTAACAATTTTTCCAGAAGAATCTAACATTTCTTTTGCAGAAAAAACCAAATCTTTAGCTGCTGTTGTCATGTTTGATGGAACTTCGCTCCATGGAGTATCTGCAATACCGCGAGCCACTGAACGAGCTGCCCCTGCCACTTTACCACCTGCTGCTCCTAAAGATTCTGCAGTACCTTTGGCAACTGCGCCTACATCTCCAGCAATTTCTTTTCCTTTGGCATATGCTGCGGGTGCTGCTTTGATTCCTGCTGGAATTGCTACACCTGTAACATCTCTACCAACACCAAAAGGAAGAACACCACCAGCAACTTCACCAGCAAATCTTCCAAGTTTTCCCTCTTGGTTGGCTTTATATGCACCATAACCCATTGCACCAAGTCCAGCAAGGTTTACAGCAGATTGTCCTACAGCCGATCCCATTTCAGCAGCATCTCTTGCTTTTCCAATAGCACCGGGAAAATATTTGGCAACAGATGGCAAGAATTTAGGAACAAACTTTGCAATTTTTGGTGCAACAACTTTACCAAGTGCACCTGCACCCATTCCTGCTGCTTTAAATCCTGCTCCGATTGCTGCACCTTTTGCAAGACCTTCAGGTGTTGTTAAACTTTCTTGAGCACCGCGCAAGAAATCATAAAGTACAGCAGAATTATCACTTATACCACCCCATTTTTTTATTGAAATAGGTGCTTTAGAATATTCTTTTCCTGTTTCATCTTTTACAGATGATTGCAATTCTAATGGATTTGTAATATCTCCAGCCAAATTTTCATACTCATCACGTGTAAGTACTTGAGCAAGTTCTGGTTTACTTGCGAGAGCTATTTTTAATATTTCTGTATCATCAACTTGAATAGGATCTGGAATTCCACCTGCAATAGCTTTTTGACGATCATCAAATGCTTTTTTACGGGCAAGTACCATTTCCTTGGCCAATTCTGATCTTAGTTTGCCATATGCTTCAGGATCTTCTCTGGCAAAAGGAACTTCTGCATAAGACATACCTTCTACGCCCGGTGTGTATTTTACACTGGCATCGGCATAATCTTGCAGCAAATCTTCTGCACTTTTACCTTTGGCTTT
>Ga0181343_1001260_pt1 | contig 10171 bp, 11 predicted proteins | sample Su13VDMLBSD_FD_130110 | JGI IMG/M metagenome (GOLD analysis project Ga0181343, IMG submission 130110) | Freshwater viral communities from Lake Michigan, USA - Su13.VD.MLB.S.D | ecosystem: Environmental > Aquatic > Freshwater > Lake | place: USA: Michigan | collected 2013-07-15 | reverse complement strand
TGAGTATTGATGATGTTTATGCCGTTGTGATTAGAGAAGAACCTCAAATACCAGTAGAGTAAAATGAGTCCAATAGAACCAACAACTAATTTTAGAGATAGTAATGGTGTTGATTTAGGAACTAAGTTAATCACTAAAGATTACTTAATAAGTGTTTATCCTTCTATTGGTCAACAGATTGGTATTCCTCCTGAGTTATGGACTTGGGGTCAAGGATCCAGTGGACAACTTGGAACTAATGATACAATCAATAGCAACACTCCAGTCACTACTTCTGCTGGTGGAACAAATTGGAAACAAGCAAGTTTCGTTCTTCAATCTGCAGCAATCAAGACCGATGGAACTCTTTGGACTTGGGGTCTTGGAACTTCTGGACAACTTGGGGACAATACTACAACTTCTAAACTCACTCCAGTCACCACCTTTTCTGGAGGAACCAACTGGAAACAAGTAGATTGTGGTGATGCTCATACGGCAGCAATTAAGACCGATGGAACCCTATGGACTTGGGGTTCTCCAGCTGCTGGACGACTTGGAATTAATGTCACAGTCACCAATAGAGTCACTCCAGTCACCACCTTTGCTGGAGGAAACAATTGGAAACAAGTGAGTTGTGGTAGTCAACATACAGCAGCAATTAAGACTGATGGAACTTTATGGACTTGGGGTAATGGAGGTAATGGGCGACTTGGAAATAATGATACAAACAATGCAATCATTCCAGTTACGACCTTTACTGGAGGAACCAACTGGAAACAAGTGACTGCTGGTGTTGATCATACGGCAGCAATTAAGACTGATGGAACCTTATGGACTTGGGGTCTTGGAACTAATGGGCGACTTGGAAACGGAGGCATCACCAGCTCAACTCCAGTCACGACCTTTGCTGGAGGAACCAATTGGAAACAAGTGAGTTGTGGACAATTTCATACAGCAGCAATTAAGACTGATGGAACTTTATGGACTTGGGGTCTTGGAACTTCTGGACAACTTGGAACTAATGCTGGTACTGAAGTAAACACTCCAGTCACTACATTTGCTGGAGGAACCAATTGGAAACAAGTTGCTTGTGGTTTTGTTCATACCGCAGCAATCAAGACCGATGGAACTTTATGGACTTGGGGTGGTGCAACTTCTGGACGACTTGGAAATGCAATAACAACAGGATTTAGATCCACTCCAGTCACAACCTTTGCTGGAGGAACCAATTGGAAACAAGTACAATGTGGTAGTACTTGTACAGGAGCAATCAAGTCAGTAGACTTCTAATAAATACTGAAAACATACAATATATTCATAATGAACCCTCTTGAGTTGGTCACAAAAACTTTATATGCTTTTAATGAGAAAGAACTGACCTCACAAGTTCTTCAAGCATTTGGTAAAAGAGCAGAAACATTTCAACAATATGATGATGTAGCAAAGATTTTCTTTGAGTTGAAAGATTTTAAGAATGCGATTACTTATGGTGAAAAGGCACTCAAGAACACAAGAACCAAAGAAGAAAAATATACAACATCAAAAAATCTCATTAATGCCTATAATCAAAATAACTTTCCAGATAAGGCATTAACACAAATCTCAAAAATCAAATCACAAAATCCTCAAGATACTGAAATTCTTTTAGAGGAAACTTTTTCGTATTCTGCTCTGAATCAAAAAGACAAGGCAGAAAAACTACTCTTCAATCTTATCAAATATAAACTTCCAGAAGAAATTGAAAGAAAGGCATATCATAACTTATCTGGATATTACTTTAGGAAAGATGATATTCATACAGGACTTCAACACTTTCTCAAGGCAGGAGAAGTAGAGGCATATAAGAACAGACAACTTCCACCATTTCCAAAGTGGGATGGAACTGTTACTCCAGGGCAGACTATTATTATTGATAGTCAGTGTGGTGCTGGTGATGAGATTATTCATGTTCGTTTTATGAAGCACCTCAAAGAACTTGGAATGAAACCGATTTGGACAACAACCAGAAGAGACATTCAAAAACTTTTTAACTATAATGGATTTCATACTGAACTCGTTTGGGATAATCCAGAGTTTCCAGAAGATGCTTGTTGGGTTTATGCTCTTGCTCTACCTTATTATCTCAATCTAAAAGTAGAAGACTTAGGACAAGAACCTTATATCAAACCTCTTCCAGAAAAAGAAACAAAATATAAACATTTACAGCAAGATGATAAGTATAAGATTGGAATGTTTTGGAACTCAGGTTCTGGTTTTGAGCAGGCACATTTTAGAAGTATTGATTTCTTTGACTTATGGAATGTAATTACCAACCCAGAGCACTCACTTTACTCTTTACAATTGAGTGATACTCCAGTTCCTAAGACTTGTAAAAATCATATTAAGGAGTTTCACTCAAAAGATAGAGAGTTTGCCGATACTTTTTCTATTGTAAATCAAATGGACTTGGTAATTACTTCTTGTACTTCTATTGCTCATATTGCTGCTGCTATGGGTAAAGAAGTTTGTGTTTTTGTTCCGATTATGGAGTATTATGTATGGACGAGTTCAACAGGAAAGTCTTGGTGGTATGGTGATAATGTTCATCTCTTTAGACAAAAGAAACCAAGAAATTGGAATGAACCTCTAAAAGAACTGAAGGTGTTTCTAAATGATAGAGGAATATAACCTTTCTTTTCTCAATCTAAATACCATCAAGAACACACTTCTAAAAATAGAAACTAGTTCTCACGGACTTGTAAGTAAAGGTGTTTCCACTTACAATCACGGAATGCCTGTTCTAATGTATCCAGAATTGACTGGATTGCGAAATATTCTTAAACAATATGTTAGACTGTACTGTAATAAGTATGATATTCCACCTCTAAAGTTTATCAATAGTTGGTTCAATATCTCACAACCAGGAAATAAACTCAAAGCACATAAGCACGAAGAAAGTATTATTAGTGGAGCATTTTATATTTCTGGAAGCACTCCACTTATTTTTCCAGATACATCAATCAAACCTTATCCTGGATTGTTAGTAATCTTCTCAAGTGATTTAGTTCATTATACAGAAGAAGAAACGGAAGAAAGAATTATTATTAGTTTCAATACAGATTACCTATGAAGTTTTTATTTTTAGTTGGTTCGGCACTCAAACATTTTCAAGAAGATAAGTTTAGTGCTTATGATGAGGAACAGAGGTTTAATCAAACTTTAGAAACGATTCATTGTATTCGTAAGAAGGTTCCTAATTCTTATGTGGTTTTATTTGAGTGTTCTTCTAAATCAATTGATGAAAACCAAAAAGATATTCTCAAAGAAAAAACAGATTTGTTTTTAGAGTTTTATACTGAACCAGTTATACAGACAATCTATGAAAATCTTGAGGCAAGACCAGAACTGATTGTTTATGGAAAGTCTTTATTGGAAACAAGAGGATTATTGAATACTCTTTATATAATTCAGAAACATAATATTTTTAATGATAGTCAAAGAGTCTTCAAATTGACTGGTAGATATTTACTGAATGATGATTTTGATATTCAAGATTATCAAAGTAAGTTTCTGGAAGGTCGGTATGTAATCAAAAGATACGAATATCTTTCACAAGAAATGGAAAACTATGAGAAAGAACTTGAGAATGTTTATGCCTATTTGTATGGGGCAAGAGGTATGATGATTACTGGATTATGGTCTTTTGATAGAATGTTATTTACTGATACTATAGAAGCACTTGAGAGAGCATTTATTTATATGGAAAAGATGCTTCAATTTACTGCCGGAACTGATGTGGAACATTCACTTTATCGCTTTATCAATAAAGACAATATTATTTCTATTCCAAATCTTGGGCTAACTATGATTAAAGGAATGTCTGGTGAAAATGGTGGAGTGTATCATTCGTGAAACTAGCAATCTTTTATCATATAGCACAAATTGGATTGGGTGCATTTGTTTATCAACAACAAGTTCATAGATTATATGCTTCAGGATTAATCAAAGAAGCAGACTATATTCACTTTGGAGTGAATGGTGATAATGAATTGTTTAATGTTCCGGACAAAGCAAAAGTAAAATACAATTCAAAACAATATTGGAATACCGAAAAAGAAACCTTACTGGACTTAAGAGACTTCTGTAAAGAAAATGAAGATTATAAAGTTCTTTATTTTCATACTAAAGGAGCAACTAGAGATGAACTCTGCGTTCAATCTTGGAGATTGATGATGGAATATTTCGTGATTGATAAATGGGAGGAATGTATAAAGTATCTAGATACTTATACTTCTGTTGGAGTACAGATGTGTAGAGTAGGTCCTTCCATTTATCCAGATGGGACAATAAAAGAAGAAAATCCTACAATTGTTTATACCGGTAATTTTTGGTGGGCGAATTCTTCTTATATCAATACATTAAGAACAAAATACCTTGATGATGATTGTAGATACGCCGTTGAAAAATGGATAGGGGATAGTGATATTTCTAATCCAAAAGATTTATATACTCATCCGGGTTTTGATAGAGACCCTATGAGTTATAATTATGCCAATTATCATAAAGAGGATGAATATATTAAATGAAACTAGCAATTTTTTATCATATAGCACAAATGGGAATGAGTGCTTTTATATATCAACAGCAACTTCATAGGTTATATACCTCTGGTCTTATAGAGGCAGCAGATTATATTCACTTTGGAGTGAATGGTGATAATGAGTTGTTTAATGTTCCGGAAAAAGCAATTATAAAAAGAAATACTAATTGGAAAGAAGAAACTGAAACTCTAATATCCTTAAGAGATTTTTGTAACCAAAATCCAGATTATAAGGTTCTTTATTTTCATACAAAGGGGGCATCAAAGGGAACTTTAACCGTGAATGCTTGGAGACTAATGATGGAGTATTATGTAATTGATAAGTGGGAAGAGTGTGTGAATGGTTTGAATGAATATGATTGTATGGGGTCTAATCTCAATAGTGTTGGTGTTACATTATGGTCTGATGGTAGTATCTCAAAACCAGTAGAAGGTTCTTATAGTTATACAGGAACCTTTTGGTGGGCGAATGCCAAGCACATACAAACTCTAAACGACGATTTATTGTATAGTGATTATAGAATAGATAGAGAACTGTGGATAGGAAGTAATCCTAATTCAAATCCAGGAACACTATATCAACCACACGAATGTAATCTGTATATGGACTTATATAGCGAAAAGGATTATGTAAAATGAGAGAATGTGGTGAATGTACTGCCTGCTGTTCTTGGTTGATTGGTGATGCCTTTGGGTGGAAGTTTGGAGCAGGAAAGACTTGTAAGTTCTTAGAATGTAATGGTTGTGGAGTTCATAAGGCACGACCAGAAAGTTGTAGAGATTATCAGTGTGCCTGGAGTCAGTATTTACTTCCAGAAGAAATGAGACCTGATAAATGTGGATTTCTTGTTTCTGTGGAAAATAATCAAAATGGTCAATACTTAAAAGTCTTATCAATAAATAGTAAAAAGATAAGTGAAAAGGATATACGATGGTTAAACAATTGGAGTGAAAAAATGAATACTCCAGTTTTAATTGTTGAGTAAAAGTCGTCTCCAAAAATACTCAAAATGCCCACATTTTATAACTTCACACAAGACGGATATATTTATAGTTTTGATGATGTTTTTGTCCCTGCGGACTTATTTCGTGATGGGAACTTGTTCACTTGGGGTTTAGGATCCAGTGGACAACTTGGAAATAACGATACAACAACCAATAGATCCACTCCAGTCACCACTTCTGCTGGTGGAGCAGATTGGAAACAAATAAGTTCAGTTCTTCATGCTGCAGCAATCAAGACCGATGGAACCTTATGGACTTGGGGTCTTGGAACTTCTGCACAACTTGGTGACAATACTATAACTTCTAAACTCACTCCAGTTACAACCTTTGCTGGTGGAAACAATTGGAAACAAGTAGATTGTGGTAATTTTCATACGGCAGCAATTAAGACCGATGGAACTCTATGGACTTGGGGTTCTCCAACTGCTGGACGACTTGGAATTAATGATACAGTCACCAATAGAGTCACTCCAGTCACTACATTTGCTGGAGGAACTAATTGGAAACAAGTGAGTTGTGGTAGTCAACATACAGCAGCAATTAAGACTGATGGAACTTTATGGACTTGGGGTAATGGAACTAATGGACGACTTGGAAACAATAATACTACCGATAATAGTCTTACTCCAGTCACAACCTTTACTGGGGGAACCAACTGGAAACAAGTGACTACTGGTGTTGATCATACGGCAGCAATTAAGACTGATGGAACCTTATGGACTTGGGGTCTTGGAACTAATGGACGACTTGGAAATAATTCTACAACCGATGTACCCACTCCTGTCACGACCTTTGCTGGAGGAACTAACTGGAAACAAGTAGAATGTGGAAATAGTTATACAGCAGCAATTAAGACTGATGGAACCCTATGGACTTGGGGTCTTGGAACTAATGGACGACTTGGAACCAATGATGGAATTCAAAGACTTACTCCAGTAACCACCTTTGCTGGTGGAACCAATTGGAAACAAGTTGCTTGTGGTTATCTACACGGAGCAGCAATCAAGACTGATGGAACCATATGGACTTGGGGTCGTAATAATGAAGGACAACTTGGAAATAATTCTACCACTAATAGTCTTACTCCAATCACTACTTTTGCTGGAGGAAATAACTGGAAACAAGTGAGTGGTGGTTCTAATTATACAGCAGCAGCCACATACATTGACCCTGTGATATAATACATAATAAGAACGCAATAAAATATGAAAACATTATATTTTCTTGGAGGACTTCCAAGAAGTGGTTCTACATTATTAGGGTCTATTCTCAATCAACATCCAGACATTTATGTATCTCCAACATCTCCATTAGGTGATGTGGTGACTGATATTGAGCAATCATTCAACAAAGTAGACCAGCAGTTTACCTTTGACCGTAAAGCAATATCTTATAATGTTTATAAGGCAGTTCTTGCTAACTTTTATAATCATATTCCAAAGTCAACAATCCTAGACAAGCACAGATTTTGGGGTAAGAACCTTGATACAGTTCAAATGTTCTTATCCAATAAACCAAAGATTGTAGCAACCTATCGTTCTATTCCAGAAGTTCTTACATCTTATATTTCACTCATAGAAAGAACCAAACACGAAGATAATTTTATTGATAATCATCTAAGAAACGACAATCTTCCAATCACAAATAACAATCGTGCTGATTATATTTGGAGATACTATGTTACTCCATCTTATGAGAGTATGGTATATGGTCTCACAAAGTATCCAGACTGGGTTCATCTGGTAGAATACAATCAACTCATTTCTAATCCACAGAAAGAACTCAATAAGGTTTATGAGTTTTTAGAAGTTTCTCCTCAAGACAATAACTTTAATGAGATTGAGAATGCTTGTGGAGAACAGAAAGACGAAGCATGGGGACTAAAAGACCTTCATACCATTCGTCCAAAGTTATCTAAAATCTCACAAAATCCTATTGATGTGATAGGAGAAGAAAATGTAAAACTATATTCCAAGTTTGATTTATGAAAACTCATTTGTTAGTTGTTCTTCAGTCTCATTCAAAGGGAAACCGAGATGATAGTCATACAAGATATTGTAATGCTCCAAAGATAGAAGTATCAACACGATGTATCTTCTCTGTGATTGATAGTCTTAATTATGCTCAAGAACAATATCCAGATTATGAAATAGAACTCCAAATCTTTGATGACCATTCAGACCAAGAGTTTTTAGATATTCTCCAACGACTTATTGATACGGCAAAGTTCAAAGTTAATTTGACCCATCTTGAAACTTATGGTATAATGCCTTCTATACTTCGTTGCTATGAACACGGCAGAGATTATGGAAGAGATTGGGTCTACTTTATTCAGGATGACTTTCTTCATCAACAAAACTCTGTTGAGTTAATGATAGATGCAATCAATCAGTTTAGTTGTAATCTAGGAAAACCTGCGAGTATCTTTCCATTCAATAAACCAGCAGAATATCACGACCCAGAAAATACTGCTGTTCCCTGCAATCTTGTTGTTGGGAAAGACCGTTACTGGAGAACCAACATTCATCCAGCAGTGACCTTGATGACCCATAGTAGCATTATCAAACTTCACTGGGACTTGTTTTATAAGATGGGAACAAGTAAAGTGAGTGAAACGATGGAGATGGATAGTATAGATAAAATCTATTATGAAAGAGGATATTATTGCTTTACTCCTATTCCATCATTAGCATTACATATGCAAACGGAATGGGATAAGGATTTCTTTATTGATTGGAAGTCTTGGTGGAATGAATACGATTTGGAGAAACTAAATGAAAAAAATTGAAGTATTTTTAAGGCACTGTTATTATTCAAATTTAAAATACTCTACACAAAATAGACCAGAATGGTGGGATAAAGAAAAAGTCTTTGAGAATTTTAAAAGAACACTAAATCCAGAAACTACAAATTATACAATCATATATGATAAACATTATGGTGAAAGGAAGGAAACTTTTCTTAAGAACGAAGAGAATGTTTATGAGATTGATTGTGGAAAAGAAAGTAAAAGTTTTTGTGAAACTGTAAATTATATTTTATCTCAAAATTTTGATGATGATACGATTATTTACTTCTTAGAAGATGATTATGTTCATCGTCCTGATTGGGATAAAATCTTAATTGATGGATTTAATTTGCCAGTTGAATATGTAACACTTTATGATCATGGAGATAAGTATCAAGAGATGTATAAGGAGTTTATGACCAAAGTTCTTCATACAAAATTATCTCATTGGATGCCTACACCTTCAACTACAAACACATTTGCAACTAAATTCAAAACTCTAAAGTATGATAGAGATATACATATTAAGTATTCAACTGGATATGAACCAAGTTTTGACCACGGAAAATTCTTAGAATTACATGGAGTATATAAAAGAACTCTAATTTCTAGTATTCCTGGATATTCTACACATTGCCACGAAGAATTTTTATCACCTTGCGTTGATTGGAAAACATACTTATGAACATCACACTTTATGCTATTTGTAAAAACGAAGAAAAGAATGTTGAGAAATTTATTGAGACCTCAAAGAAGTTTTCTCATACTGTTGTAGTTGATACAGGTAGCACTGATAAGACTGTAGAACTACTCAAAGAAGCGGGTATTGATGTTTATGAGCATCCACAATCCAGAGAAGAATTTGATTTCTCTAAGGCAAGAAATCAGGCACTCTCTTATGTAAAAACTGATTGGGCATTCTCGCTTGATTTTAATGAAGATATAGATGAATTCTTTCCAGAAGGTCTTGGTGTAATCTCAGAAGAGTTTACATCGTTTAAACATAATCGTTATGATAAAGAAGGAGAGGATGAACCAATCAAATCAAATGAGGTTCATACTAGATTTCATAGAACGCAAAATTATAAGTGGGTTCATGCCATTTATGAAATGCCAGTCTTTGTTCCTACAGAGGAGCATCCAAAAGAACTTTCTGTAGATACAACTATTAAAATTACTAAAGAAATTAACCGAACAGTTGATAAGCAACTTTTTTATCTTTCAATTTGTGAAAGAGAGTATCAAAAAAATTCAGACAATTGGTATTATGTTCGGTTTATTTACAATCATTACCTGTCTGTTCGGAATTTCAAAAAGGCACTTGAGTATGGTCAAGAGTTTCTAAATCTTTCTAAACCTTATTTTAATACCTTTAGAATTCCCGTCTTCATTAACTGTAGTCAAATTCTTCTTATGTTGGGTGATACTCAGAAAGGAGCAAACTATGCCTTCCATGCTGTAAGTGAAGCGATGAATATGGGAGAACCTTATATGTCGCAGGCATTTTCATATCTGACGGAAATATCCAAGAAACTGAATAATCCTAATATCACAGTATTTGCCACAGGTTTTTCTGAGCAAACACTGAGACTTAAGGAAAGAACTGATGCAATTGATAAACTTTTCTTGACTAATTTAGATGATACTCCAGGAACTGCTTGGTCTGGACATCGTGCTTTTGCGGAATGGTTAGTGAAGGAATTAAATCCTAATGTGATTGTGGACTTAGGAGTTTTCTATGGGTTCTCAACCTTCTCATTTGCTATTCCTAGAATCGGTCATGTTTATGGTATTGATAACTTCACGGGAGATACTTTTGT
>Ga0181343_1001259_pt1 | contig 10172 bp, 13 predicted proteins | sample Su13VDMLBSD_FD_130110 | JGI IMG/M metagenome (GOLD analysis project Ga0181343, IMG submission 130110) | Freshwater viral communities from Lake Michigan, USA - Su13.VD.MLB.S.D | ecosystem: Environmental > Aquatic > Freshwater > Lake | place: USA: Michigan | collected 2013-07-15 | reverse complement strand
TTGAAGCCGCTGGCCGTCTTGGCGCATTATATACGCTGCCTCCCCGGTGCGAGGCTTTGATTTTCACGGCTCTTGCGACGTCTCGGGACGCCTGCGGACCTTCCTTCACAAAGGAGTTTCCGACATGGCGAATACGAACGCGCCTTTCGGTTTCCGTCAGTACTACGGCGGCTCTGGTGGCGCTCCCACCTTCGCCCAGTCGACCCGTCTGATTGCGTCCACCGACACCACGGCCATCTACAGCGGCGACCCGGTCATGCCGGTCGTCTCCACCGCGAACGGCTACATCACGCAGGCCGCGGCCGGCACCACCACGCTCGCCGGCATCTTTGTCGGCTGCAAGTACCTGTCCACCTCGCAGAAGCGTACCGTGTGGAACAGCTACTGGCCCGGCAGCGACGCCTCGGGTGACGTCGAAGCCTACATCATCGACGACCCGAACGCGCAGTTCGTCGTCATGGGCGCCAGCACGACCTTCAACATCTCGGGCACGCTGACCACGGTCACCAGCTCAAAGGTCGGCCAGTACGCCCAGTTCGCCATCGGCACGGGCAACACGTCCACCGGCCAGTCCGGTGCCTACCTCGACAGCGTCAACACCACGGTAACGCTCCCGTTCATCGTGCGTGGCCTGATTGCCGCCCCGCCGGGCTCCAACGGTGCTGATCCGACCACGGCCTACAATCAGGTCATCGTCGGCTTCAACAACGAATGGCTGCGCTCGAACGGCGCCGGCCCCACCGGCATCAGCTAAGGAGTAATGACCAATGGCTGTTAATCTTTCCGCCATCAAGGACTTGCTCCTCCCCGGCCTGCGTGGCGTCGAGGGCAAGTACGAGATGATCCCGTCTCAGTACGACAAGATCTTCACCAAGCACGACTCGAAGATGGCGCTCGAGCGCACCGCCGAAATGCGGTACCTCGGGCTCGCCCAGCTGAAGACCGAAGGCGGCCAGACTGCCTTCGACAACGGCGCCGGCGAACGCTTCGTCTACAATCAGGAGCACACGGAAATCGCCCTCGGCTACGCGATCACTCGCAAGGCCATCGACGACAACCTGTACAAGACGCAGTTCCACCCGTCGAACCTCGGTCTGATCGAGAGCTTCCAGCAGACCAAGGAAATCTACGGCGCGAACATCCTGAACACGGCGACCACCTACAACGCCTCCATCGGCGGTGACGGCAAGGCGCTCTGCGCCACTGACCATCCCATCGACGGCGGCACGGTCGCCAACAAGCCGGCGGTTCAGGTCGACCTCAACGAGGCGTCGCTGCTGAACTCGATGATCGCGGTCCGGACGAACTTCAAGGATCAGGCGGGCCTCAAGGTCTTCGCCCGCGCCCGGAAGCTCGTCGTGCCGCCGCAGCTTGAGCCGGTCGCCATCCGACTGACCAAGACCGAGCTGCGCCCCGGCACGGCCGACAACGACGTCAACGCGATCATGTCGACCGCGGGCGGCCTGCCCGAGGGCTACATGGTCAACGACTTCCTCACGTCGGCCTACGCGTGGTTCCTGATGACCAACATCGACGGGCTCTCCTACATGGAGCGCATCAAGTTCGAGACGGACATGCAGGTGGACTTCGTCACCGACAACCTTCTGGTGAAGGGCTACGAGAGATATAGCTTCGGCTATTATAACTTTAGGTCCATCTTCGGATCGTTCCCCACCGCCTGATAAGGAGCCGCTCAACATGGGTATCACTCACCTGAGCGGGCTGGCGGTAGCCGGCATTCCCACCATGGGAATGTCCGGTCTTCCGTTGACCACCGGCAGCGTCTACTTCGTTGACTACGTCAACGGAAGCGACGGCAACACCGGATCGGCAGACAGCCCCCTCCAGACGCTCTACGGAGCGCACTACAAGATGACGGCCGGTCAGAACGACGTGGCCGTGATCGTCGGCGACGGCTCGACGACTGCCACCCAGCGCCTGTCGCTGGCCAATGCGCAGGTACTCGACCCGACGGCTACCGCCGGCACGCTGGTCTGGTCGAAGAACGCCTGCCACATCGTTGGCATGTGTGCTCCGACCGCGGTCAGCCAGCGCGCTCGCATCGCGCCGCCGACGGGCACCTACACGATGGCGACCTTCGGGTCGGGCAATTTCGTGACGGTGTCGGCGTCGGGATGCATCTTCGCGAACTTCTCGGTGTTCAACGGTTTCTCGACCGGCGGCGCCAGCCAGATCGCGTGGACCGACAGCGGCGGCCGCAACTACTACTCGAACGTCATGTTCGGTGGTGCGGGCGACGCGGCCTCGGCGCAGGCGACCACCAGCCGTTCGCTGCTGATCAGCGGAACCGGCGAGCACACCTTCGAAGGCTGCGAACTTGGCCTCGACACCGTGACGCGCACGGTAGCGAACGCCACGCTGCAGTTTTCGGGCGGCACCGCGCGCAACACGTTCAGGGGCTGCAACTTCGCCTTCCAGACGAGTTCCGCGACGACGCTGGGCATCATCGTGGCGGCCGCGGCCGGCATTGATCGCTGGCAGAAGTTCGACCGCTGCACGTTCATCAACAGCATCAAGTCAACCTCGACGACCATGAGCGCCCTCGCGACGCTCCCGGCTTCGGCGGGTGGCCTGCTGCTGATGAAGGAATGCACGCTCGTCGGCATCACCGAATTCGGCACTGACGCCAATTCGCTGGGTCAGATCTACGTCGATGGCGCCGCGCCCACAGCGGCCACCAGCGGCATCGCCGTCAACCCGTCGTAAGGAGGCAGGCCATGAAGGCTCGTCATCGCAAGAACCGTGAAGCCGGCGGCGGCGTCGCCGCCTACAAGGAAGACCTCAGCCGGAAGAACGGGAAGTACAACGGTCCCGGCGCCGACGATGTCACGGACGCTGCCGAAGAGCGCAAGCGCGGCGGCAAGACCGTGAAGATGCAGGGCAAGATGTCCAAGCTCAACGCCGGCCGCATGCCTCGCAAGAGCGGCGGCCGCACGGGCTCGAACATGAACCCGCTCTCCTCGGCTCATAGTGGTACCCCCGCTCGGGGCCGCAGCAGCAAGCAGAGCAGCTGCTGACCTACGGCGGGGGCCTCGGCCCCCGTCCTCTTTTTCGAGGTGCCTGATGGCCCGCACACCGGCATGGCAGCGTCGCGAGGGAAAGAACCCGTCAGGCGGCTTGAACGCCACCGGCCGGGCGTCCCTGCGCGCCACCGGATACAACATCAAGCCGCCCGTCACCGCGGAGCAGGCCAAGGGCAGCCCGGCGTCCGCCGCGCGCCGCGACAGCTTCCGCGCCCGCATGTGCGGGATGAAGGAAAAGCTGACATCCTCAAAAACCGCCCACGATCCGAACAGCCGCATTAACCTCGCGCTGAAGAAGTGGGACGTGAAATGCTAGGAGCCTCGTAAATGCGCCCGATTACTGTCACCGCGGGTCCGTTGGCCGCCCCCGATGCCGATGGCATCGCGCAAGCCCAGAAGCCCGCCGCCACTTTCACGTTGAACGGTGCCCTCGTCTCGGGCGGCGTTGCCCTGCTGGGCGCGCCGCGCCGGGTGCTGATCACCACGGTCGCCGACGAGACAGCCCTTACCTTCACGGTAACGGGCGCAAACAGCGCCGGCGACGTGCTCAGCGAGGCCGTGGCCGGCGTCAACAACACGTCGACCTATACCGCCCTCGATTTCTATACGGTCACCAGTGTCACCGCCAGCGCCACACCGACGGGCAACGTAACCATCGGCACCAACGGCGTCGGCGGCTCGACATGGGTGCGCCTTGACGAGTGGGCGCTGCCGAATGCGTCCGTACAGGCGGTAGTCTCAGGCACGATCAACTACACCGTGCAGTACTCAAACGATGACCCCAATTCAGCAACGGACCCTGTGCTGCCTGCGGCTATGACGTGGAATACGTTCGCTGCCGCGGGGGCGACTACAGCAACCACGAATGCGGCCTACGCCCCGCTGTGGATCCGTATTCAAATCAATAGCAACACCAACCCCGCCTACGTCAGGGCGACGGTCACCCAGACGGGCGTCGTGCCGTTCTGATGACGACGAGTGGCACATATACCTTCAATCCCGGCCTCGGCGAGCTGACGCTTTACGCGTTCAATCTCTGTCAAATTCGGCCGACGTCGCTCGTGCAGGAACACATGCAGAGCGCTCGCATGGCGACAAACATGATGCTGGCCTCGTGGGCGAACCAAGGCGTCAACTTGTGGGCCGTCGACCTCGTGACGACGACGGTATCGCAGGGCGTCTCGACATACCCGGTCGACGCCAACACCGTCATGATCCTCGACGCCTACATGGTGACGTCTCAGAGCGGTGTCAGCACCGACCGCATCATCATGCCCGTCAGCCGCACGGAGTACGCCTCGTACCCGAATAAGGCCCAACAGGGCTTCCCGACGGTCTTCTGGTTTGACCGCCTAATCAGCCCGACGGTCACGCTCTGGCCGGTGCCGGACGGCTCTAGCACGTCGTCGCTCAAGTATTACCGCGTCCGCAGGATGCAGGACGCCGAATTTTCAAGCGGCCAGACTGTCGAGATTCCCTACCTGTGGCTTGAGGCTTTCGCCGACGGCCTCGCCTACCGGCTCGCCAAGGTATGGAACCCGCAGATCGCCGCAGGCCTCAAGGCCATCGCCGACGAGACGTACAAGATCGCGGCGGAACAGAACATCGAGGTCGCCTCACAATTCATCTCGCCGCAATTGGCGGGTTATTATCGGCCCTAGTGAGGTAGGATGAGGCATGCCCGACACCAAAACATGCAACGGCTGCGGAGTTTCTAAGCCTTTTGGCGCGTTTTCCAGCGTTAAGCCGGGGCGCGGCGACCGCAACAATCTCGCTTCACGCTGCAAGACCTGTCGCGCGGCGCGCAATCTTGAGTGGCACAACATCAACCGCGAGCGGTCGCGCGCTAATCGCAAGAAGTTCTACCAAGCGAATATTGAGAATGAGCGCGCTAAAGCGCGCGTGTGGCAGATAGAGCACCCCGAGTACACAAAAAACTACATGCGCACTTGGTCAGTGAAAAACAGCGCAAAACTCGCCGCAAAACAGCGAAGGCGCGCGGCGATGAAAGTTAGCGCGGCGCCATCATGGCTTACTGCAATTCACCATGCGCAAATCCAAGAGATGTACGACATCGCCGAAGCACGGACGGTTCAGACTGGTGTGAAGCATCATGTTGATCACATCCACCCTTTAAAGGGCCGCAACTTCGCGGGCCTTCACGTTCCGTGGAACCTTCAGGTTCTTACGGCTTTCGACAACATCTCCAAGAAGAACAGGGTGCCCGCCGACGAACGGCACCTGTTCTGGGCGGAGTAGCCATGGGCTACGCAAGCAGGCAGGGTCGCGCTCGGATCAGCCCATCAGGGCCGCAAGCTGCGGGGGTGTGTGACCGTTGCGGGTTTGTGTACACGCACAGCACACTACAATTTCAGTGGGATTGGCGCGGCGCGACGCTGCAGAACACGCGCGTTCTCGTCTGCCGCAAGTGCAATGACGACCAGCAGCAGCAGCTTCGCTCCATCGTAATCCCTGCGGATCCGGTGCCGATCATGAACCCCCGCGTTCAAGACTTCGTCGCCGCCTCCACGACGCAACGCACGACCAGCGGGCAGGACACGGTTGACTTCTGGACGGGCATCCCGATCCCCGGCAACGACGGGCGTATCACGCAGAACGACGACACCCGCGTCACGCAGCAGACGGGCGCCGCCCCGGGGAGCCTCAACGAGCAGCCGGGCACCGACCCCAACGCGCCGGGTAACGATGACCCGGGCCTGCCGTACAACAACACTGACGTCCCCGAGACAGGACCACTGACATGAGCAACCAACAGATCCCGAATTTGCCGGCCGCCATCGCGCTGGGCGGGACGGAACAGTTTGAAGCCGTGCAGGCAGGGTCGTCGGTTAGGGTCAACACCGCCCAACTCGGGGCGTATCTCACCACGGTCTTCCCCTTCGATTCGGGGACTCTCCCCGTCGCCAATGGCGGCACCGGAGCCACCACCGCGCAGGCGGCATCGCAGAACCTCGATACGGCGTTGACTGTAGAAGATCTCGCCGCCTTGAAAGCTCTGACCTCACGACCTGAGAGCGTGATCGTCAAGACTGGATCAGCCGCCGGGATGTGGCAGTGGGTCGTGGGATCCACCACGACGGCAGACGACGAGTTTGTCGTCGAATGCACCAGTGGCGCGGCGGGCCGGTACAATCGTCTCTACGACGCCGCCACAAGCGGCGGTTGGAAGCAGGATCAAGCGGACCAGTTGTTCGTCTGGCTTGGCACGTCGATTCCGCGCGGTGGTGCTGGTGTCGTCAATACGATAACGATGACCATTGGCACGCCCGGCGTGGTCACGCAGGTCGCACATGGGTACGCGGCAAACACACCCCTTGAGTTCAGCGTTTCCTCCGGCGGCACGACGCTGACGCCCATAGTCACTTCAACGGTGGTCTACTACGTCAAAACCGTCATTGACGCTGACAACTACACCGTCTCCTCAACGGCAGGCGGCGCGGCCCTCGACTTTAGTGGCACGCAATCTGGGACGCACTACGCCTCCGAGAGTTTGGTCTGGGGCGGCCTCGCTGGTTGCTGGCCGGATGTTTTTTCCCGCGGCGAGTGGGCCGTTGATCGCGGCACGTTTTGGAATTGCAGCAAAGACGGCGCTCGCACCGCCGATCAGCTGGCGGCCTACACGGCGGGAACGTCGTACAACGGCAGAGTGATCCCGGCTCCTCACGACATCTCTCCGGCGGTTACTGGCAACACGGGCCGCGCTTTTCTTTTTCTCGATTGTCTTTCCTACGCGGATGCAATCGACGGCGAGACGACTACGCATTCCATAAACAACCTGACGTCTATCGCGGTGGCGGCCCAAGCAGACGGCTATATCGTCATCAACGTGCTTGAGCCGTTTACCAGCGGAACGGTCGCCTACGTCACGCACGTTGATACGGTATCTCAGGCTGTCCGTGACGGCACCATCCCCGGTGATCTGGTCCTCGATTTCACCGATATCATGTCGCTGCCGCATTCCAGCACGACGTGGTTCGCAGACGGCATCCATCCAGCGTTTCGTGGTGCTGAATGGATGGGTGACTACACCGACCAGTTCATGCGGAACAAAGGCGTCGGCTCCGCGTCGCTGGGTAGTGGAGAGCGAACCGTTCGCGGCAACATCCTGCAGGCAAGCGGCGCTGTGGTTGTCTTAGGCTACCCGACTGCTTCCTACGCGCGCATCGCAGGAAACAACGACACGGTCGTTTTCCAGACGGGTGCCGGGGGTGCATACGCACAAGCGTATGGCAGCATCTTCACCGCGACTTCTTCGGTCATGTATCTGGGCGGCGCGACTGTTACCGACACGCGCCTAGCTAATAATTCCGGCAAGCTCGTTGTTCAAAAGGGCGACACTTCAGCCTATGCCCCTGTGGAAGCGAGTACTGTTACCGCGACTTCTTCGGTCATGTATCTGGGCGGCGCGACTGTTACCGACACGCGCCTAGCCAATAATTCTGGAAAACTGGTGGTCCAGAAAGGCGACAGCAGCGTCAACGCCCCTGTCGAAGCGAGCATCTTCACCGCAACCAGTGCGGCCGTGTATCTTGGTGGCGCGACTGTTACCGACACGCGGCTAATCAATAACTCCGGAACACTCATCGTTCAGAAAGGCAACAGCAGCGCCAACGCCCCTTTGGAGGCCAGCATCGTTACCGCGACTTCTTCGGCGGTACGGTTTGGCGGCGCAACCTCGTCGGACGGCAGGCTCGTCTGGAACGCTGGCGCTTTGTTCGTGCAGAAGGGCGACGGCTCTTCGGGTGCCAACCTCACTGGCACCGGAGCGATCAAAAGCACGGCAGCCACGGCGGGTGGCGTTGGCTATGGGACCGGGGCTGGCGGCGCGGTAACGCAGCTAACGAGCAAGGCCACGACCTGCGTTTTGAACAATCCATCGGGCGTCGTCACCACATTCAACGACGCGCTTAATGCTGGTGCGTCTGTCTCTTTCACGATGACCAACAGCAACATCGCCGCGACCGACGTTTTGTTTTTTCAACACAACTCCGGCGGCACAGTCGGCGCTTACGCAATCAGAGGCGTTTCAAACGCTGGCAGCGCAACAGTGACGCTCACGAACACAACGGGTGGAAATCTCTCGGAGGCGTTGGTGATAAACTTTGCGGTACTCAAGGCCGTCTCGTCGTGACGATGTTAAGGGAGCAAAAGCAATGAAGGGTGGATGGCGAGCCGACTTGATCGGCTTCATTTCAGTCGGCGGCTTCGTCGTGATCTGCACTTTGATCCTCACGGGCGGGACGATTGTTGACTCCATGAAGGACGTCGGCCTGATCCTGTTAGGCCAGTTGTCCATGAGAATCCCATGAGCACGAACCGGAAAGTCTTCTTCGACGGCATCCGCCCGGACCTGTTTAGCGGCACGCTCACACAGGATCAGGTGAACGGCATCGACGCCATTCTTGACGAGTGGGAGGTGCGCAAGCTGACGGACCTGCGCTGGCTGGCCTACATGCTCGCCACGACCTATCACGAGACGAACATGACGATGCAGCCGGTTCGCGAAGCCTACTGGCTGTCGGAGGAGTGGCGCCGCCGGAACCTGCGCTATTACCCGTGGTATGGCCGCGGCTACGTGCAGCTCACATGGGAGGATAACTACAAGAAGATGGGCCGCCTGCTGGGCGTTGATCTCTTGGCCAATCTCGACCTCGCCATGGACCCGCGCATCGCCGCCGCGATCATGTTCGAGGGTATGATGAAGGCAGACAGCACCGTCGGCGACTTCACCGGCAAGTGCCTTGAGATGTACTTCAACGACACGGTAGACGACCCGATTGGCGCACGGAAAATAATAAATGGGACCGACAAAGCCGACCTGATCGCCGGCTACCACCACGGGTTCTTGAGCGATCTCCGCTACGCACAGGGAGCACCCTCCTAATGCCTTTCCTCCCTCTGCTGCTCGGCCTCGCGCCGACCGTCGCCAGCTGGCTTATGGGCGATAAGACCGGCGCCGCCGTATCCAAGATCACGGGCATCGCCCAAGATCTTCTGGGGACCTCCGACGCCGCCGGCATCGAGAGGGCCATCGCCGCGGACCCCAACCTCGCCCTGCAGTTCAAGATGGCGATGATTCAGGCTGAGGCCGACGCTCGCCGGCAGGAATTCGACACCCTGCAGGCGCAGCTCGCGGACGTGCAGAACGCCCGCAACCAGACGGTAAAGCTCGCCGAGGCCGGCTCGGCTATCGCGTGGGGCGCGCCGATCATCAGCATACTGATCACGGTCGGCTTCTTCGCGATGCTGTACGTCGTGATCCGCCAAGAAATCCCCGAGAGTTCCCAGACGCTCGCCAACATCATGCTGGGCAGCCTTGGTACTTCATTCACGGCAGTGGTAGGATACTGGGTCGGCAGCTCCGCCGGCTCCGCGCAGAAGACCAATGCGCTCGAAAAACTCGCCCGTGGATAGGGGGCTGAAATGACGACCGGACTGACCTACGCCACGTTCGTCACCGAGCTGGCCAACCTCGCGGTGGTGGATCCGGCGGACGTCAACTTCGTCGCCAACCTGCCGCAGTGCATCACCTACGCCGAGAACCGCATCTACCGCGACCTCGACCTGCTGACGACCGTCACCGCGGCCTCCGGGTTCGCGTGCGCGACCGGCAGCCGCCAGATCACATGGCCGATTTCCCAGTTCGTGACGGTGCAGGAGATCAACGTCATCACCCCCGTCGGCACCGCGAACCCCGACGCGGGGACGCGCGTCAACCTGCTGCCGACGACCAAAGTCTGGATGGACACGGTCTACGCCTCCCCCAGCGCGACAGGCGTCCCGCAGTGGATGGCGATGCTGAACCAGAACACGGCTCTGATCGCGCCGTGGCCGAACGCCAACTACAGCGTGGAGATCGTCGGCACCGTTCGCCCTGACTCGCTCTCGGTATCGAACGTGACGACATTCATCAGCACGTACCTGCCCGACCTGTTCCTGATGGCCTCAATGGTCTTCATCAGCGGTTATCAGCGCGACTTCGCCCTCGGCGCCAGCCAGCCGAACGATGCCGGCATGCCCATCAACTACGAGACGCAGTACCAGACCCTGCTGAAGAGCGCGCTGGTTGAAGAGTTCAGAAAGAAATTTGAAGCGGGCGCGTGGTCT
>Ga0181343_1001258_pt1 | contig 10175 bp, 22 predicted proteins | sample Su13VDMLBSD_FD_130110 | JGI IMG/M metagenome (GOLD analysis project Ga0181343, IMG submission 130110) | Freshwater viral communities from Lake Michigan, USA - Su13.VD.MLB.S.D | ecosystem: Environmental > Aquatic > Freshwater > Lake | place: USA: Michigan | collected 2013-07-15 | reverse complement strand
GTGAAGGGAAAGCCCCCACAGTCGAGTTGCTAGATTGGTTTGAAAGTTGGTTTTTAGACCTATGGGAAAAACACGGTCTAGAAGAGGAATATCCCTATGTATTCGTAGCATTTAACGGGGGTCTAGAACTAGAATGGTTATTGTCACAACAGTCGCCGACTTTATCTATATGGTCTTTTTGGCCCAGCTATCGAACGGCATGGTTTCATTTCATAGACCCCGATAGTCCAGACGGATACTACGAAATTGATGTAGACCTGACAGACCCTGCCGATACAGAATGGGTGGAAAAACTGAAGCGCACCCTTGCTGTTGGTGATTCGTGAGTCTTTCAGCGAAAGGTATTCGAAAAATAACTCCTGAAATCGCATCCAAACTAGACATGCGACCGGGAGAGTGGTTTCGCAACTTGTTGCTGTGGGATTGCTATAAGGCAAGGCCCCAAGCTTTTGACCGTTGTGTTGACCATAATGAGGTTGTTGCTAAAGGGTTGTTGCCTGAGGTACTGATTTTAGGGGATTGCATAGACTTGGACTCTTTCTAGTTACCAACATGTTTGAAACTTTGAAACAAAAATTCAGTGAGTGGCTCGAAGACACTGCCCACTGGTTAAAGACGGGGGAATCCACGATCCGTTGTTACAATGACGGGGATCACCACAAAGTTTACATTAATGAGTGGGGTGGCACACGGGTAGACCCATCAGAAATTTTCAGAACTAAAAGAGGCCGTGAAGACCTTGAATCAATGAATCGGGTTGCAGTGAATTTAGGTATTACCCCTGAACCACACAACAAAGCAATGACAATCATATACGCTCTCATAGGTTTCCCTGGAACAGAGGAGGCCACAATCTACGGTTTGTTTTCAACCAGAGAACTCGCAGAAGATGCACAGAAAGACACCCCCTACTCAGAAATCCAAGAGCACTATTTGAATCCGCTTACGGAACACCCGCCAGGTCAGCAATTTTGGTACGTGTCTTTAATCTCTGGTGAGATTGACAACTGCTACACAGTGAAGCCCGGTTGTGGTTTAATGCCGGGGCAAGAGCATCGGGTCAACTTTATGGGCAGTGCAGTGAGTACGGTGTACTGTTGGGCAACAGACGAAGAACACGCTAAGGAAATTGCTCTAGATCATCATGAGGATAAATGGACCTGAACCGCTTCTACGAAATTTTCCCACCCGGTTACACCTTCACAATTTCCCACGCTCCGAAAAGAGATGAGGGTGAATGGTGGGATCGGTGGACTTGGCAGTTGAGTCCTTCTTCGAGCCTCGGAAGAAAACACCATGAGTCAAAATGGTTTGGATTCCAGACGATGGGAGAGGCATTGGAAGACTTGGCCACATATCTAGAGAATTACTATGATTACTTTCGGGTTGAAGGGGAAGATGAGCCGGAAGACGAAATTGATGTCGGTGTTATTTTGGATGAGCTGTACAAATACAGACCGAATGAATCATGAAACGCCTAATTGAATCCCTAATTCAAGGTTGCCTCCATAAATGGAGCGGTTAACCGCCCTTGCTTTCCCTCAGAAACCTACTATACTTAGGACGACACCAACCTAAAACCAATGACCGTAAACCTAAAAGCCATCCACCTTGTTAACGAAGGAAGCTATCTTGTTACTAGAGGCTATCACCACCTGGAAGTAGATGGGGTCCCGGTAAGTGCAAATACTTTCGTTGTTTCAGACCCATCAAGCATCAAAAGCGTCCGGAAAATTCCTAGCGTAATTTTACATTACGTGGATGAACAGGGGGAGATCAAATCGGTTGAATCTTATCAGTCGGAGAAAAATGAGCTTTTAGTCGGAGCTACAGAAGACAGCGAGTACAGCGATTGTTATTCTTTCTCGGATCTTGACAAGGAGTTCGCCTATAGACGTTTCCTCAAAACCTGTTCTCCAGTTTATACTGAGGCCAAATCCGAAAGAGAATCTGTAACATTCGAACTGACTGAGGTTAGAACGAATTCTGGAGATCCGGATATCCGTAGCCTATGGAACGCGCCTGGAATGAATGCTAAGGCACGCCTATACTCTCTGGACCGCCTTGCAATTTCGGTTCGAGAGTTTAAGGCTTATTGTGAATCCCACGAGCTAAGTTACACTCTGGGTTGGGGGAGTCACTCTGGAATTCGGTTTGCACAAATCGATGGTATTTACCTGGGGTTTGACGATATGGATTATTCTCGTGCCAATGCTTTCATCGGCACATTGGAACAGTGCAAGCACGAAAAGGAACGGCTCCAGAAGCGAGTAGAAACCGAAGTTAAACTATTCATTGCGAAACACAGGACTAAGCCAAATCTGAAAAATGCTGGAGAAGTGCTTAGCGACCTTGATGATATTTACAGGGTGGTGTCGAGTATTTCACCTGTAAAAACTTCTCGTTCTGCTTACACTTCTGCCCTTGACAAGATCCGAAAGTTGAGAGAAGAAGTTCGTCAGGAGCTATTGGCCTGAGGGCGGTTAACCGACTTTCTACGGGGCAGAAAGGTTCGGTTTCCCCTCTTGTTTCTGCTGTGCAGAAACGCTATGATTATGTCATGAACAAAACAACCTCCGAGAAAGTGTCCTTTTTGGACTTCACGACCGCTTTCGAAACTTATTGGTTCAGGGAGAGTTGGAATAATCCGGGTCTGAGAATGGGCCAAGCGTATATGAACCTCTTGCAGTCTCTCAATCCCGACATGTACCATGCTGTGCCTTGGGACCTTGACCCTTACCACGCTGATGAGCTGATTCCAGTTTTTCTCCGATGGGTCGAAGATCGGTGGGATGGAGTTTCATGAGAGACAACCCCCACAAAAGAACTCGTCGCTACCCTCGCGGAGTCAAATGGGCTACCGCCGTTGGTGACACTATTCATGTCCCAAATCCAAAACTCCTTCGCAAAGTTTTGCGAGAGGGGGATAAGACCTTACGGCCAACAGACACTCAAGTTACAATTTCTCTAGGTTTGCTTGCACTCCTGTTCTACACGCTGTTCGACCTTCTGAAGTGATCGCGTTTAAACAACATCTTAACCGGAAAACTGGCTTACCCAAGCAAGGCTATCCGACTCTTGAGCAGGCTGTTGAAGCTGCTAACGAAAAGACTACCGAACTCGGCACCTTCCGCATGGTCCCCTACCTGTGTTCTTACTGCAAGCAGTATCACATTGGGCGACCACCATACTCTCGCAACACCCCTTAAACAAAATGAAACGCCTAATTGAATTCCTTATTGAAGGTTGCTTCCATAAGTGGGAGGTTTACAAACAAAATCCTTATGAGTATGTATGGACGGGCACCGGAAGTAGTGCGGGGCAGAGCCATGAATTCAAAGGAACAATGTACGTGTTAAGATGCTCAAGGTGCGGTAAGATGAAGACCTTCAGAGACGGAGATGACTTGCGAGGCGGTTAACCGACCTAGGGCGTTCGGTTTTCACCCTTGGCCTTTGCCCGCAAAGGCGCTATGATTATTGTATGAACGTGACACAAAATGGCATTCACCTCTGAAGGAACAATCGAAATTGACCTGGCCGACTTTTGGTAATGGGTCCATAAAGAGCATCTTCCCGCCCCCCATTGGGCTGAGATCGGATATGGGGTGCCCCGCGTCAACAAGAGTAACATGACTTTGGATATTGACTTTGCGGCTGCTACCGACTGCAATCCGGCGGATTGGGCGGTGAAGCCAAAGGCTGTGACCCAGTGGGAGGAGCTTAAGTGAAATTCAAAATTACCAGAAACCCTGTGAAGGAACCCAACCTAAACTGTCGGGTAATGAGGATTTTAGCACCCTATGCTCTTTTAATCGACGCTGCAATTGAAATCTTCACGCTCTCGCAGTTCAGCGGTAACCTTCAAATGACTTTGATCGTTAAGTTAGCTAAGGAGAGAGAAAAGCTAGCTGAGCAATCGCGTAAGCTTCACAACATTTGACTTCATGACACCTTTCACTCTTCTCTTTTTAGCCCTCAAACTCACCGGGTATATATCCTGGCCCTGGCTTCTGGTGCTCCTTCCCTCGATCATCGACTTTTCGCTTGTATCTCTCTATGTAGGGTTTTGGTACTACACCTTTGGAAAAAACATCTGGGTCTCTGGTTTCCGGACCAACGGAAGGTTCCGCCGCAAATAATTTATCACTTTCTCAACAACCAACCTAAACCAAAATGGCAAACATCGAACGCAAACTTGCATCTGTCCGCAAAGTAACGGACATTCGCCCCATTCCTGACGCTGACGCCATCGAATGCGCCATTGTTGGTGGTGGCTGGCCCGTGGTAGTCAAAAAAGGAGAATTCCAGGTTGGCGATCTCGCCATCTACTTCGAGATTGATTCCTGGATTCCTCACGAACTTGCCCCGTTCCTGTCCAAGGGGAAGGAACCAAGGGAGTATAATGGAGTACTGGGCGAAAAACTGCGTACAATTCGCCTTCGTGGACAACTCAGTCAGGGGTTGTTGTTGCCCATCACCCTGAAGCTTAACCTAGACTTCAGTTACCTTGTCACTGCTTTTGAGAGAGACCTTCAGGAAGGGGACGATGTAACCGAAATCCTGGGCGTTCAAAAATGGGAAGCCCCAATTCCTGCCTGCCTTGCGGGTCAAGTTCGTGGTAATTTCCCTAGCTGGATTCCTAAGACGGATCAGCCGAGGGGGCAAAATATTGTGGATGAAATCTTTGAAGAACACAAAGGAGAAACCTACGAAGTTACCATTAAGCTCGATGGTTCTTCATGCACAATTTACGCCAAAGATGGCGATATCGGGGTGTGCAGCCGTAACCTTGACCTCAAGGAAACTGAAGGAAATAGCTTCTGGAATGCTGCCCGAGATCAGGGTATCGTAGATGCTATGCTTGTCTACAATAAGAAGACCGGTCATAACATTGCCTTACAGTCGGAGCTATGCGGTGAAGGCGTCCAAAACAATCAGGAAAGCATCAAGGGGCAACGGCTTTTCCTGTTTGATATTTTCGACATTGACGGCCAAGCATACATGAAGCCAGATGCCAGAATCAGCCTTTTAAATGAACACATAGTTCCATTAGGCGCCGATTTAACCCATACCCCTGTCCTACACCTCGCAATGTGTGTAACTGATTGTTTCGCCAACCTAGATGAGTTGCTGGCTTATGCTGATGGACCTTCCATGAATCCTAACGTTAAACGTGAGGGCTTAGTATTTAAGTCCAATGACTCTGACTTCACTTTCAAAACCATCAGTAATGAATGGTTGCTGAAGAGGAAAGAAAAGTGATGGATAGTGTCAACCTTGACAAAGTGGCCGCATACCTGGTAAAATGGGGACTGTGGGAAAGAGCTGAGGGGGAAGACAGATTTAACTTCCGGGTTACCGACTCAAAGACAAAAAACCTCAATATGCAAGCAGCAATGAAAGCACATAAAGACCTTAGCTTTGAGCTGGCATCCCTATCTGAGTCGGAGCAAAAACTTGCTCAGGCTATTTTAGATGACGACGATTTGTATGAACACTTGCGAAAAGCTAAACTAAATCCAGAACTCTTCAAAGAGCAAGCCAATCAAATGCTGAAGAGTCTCGGCATTGAACCATCAGGCAAACAACTTCTTACAGAAACTGCCAACCCCCAACTACAAAAATGGTTCACCACCTAACTGAAGCTCTTAGAACATACAACTTGGTAATTCGTAACTATAGGAATCAAACCCATGTAATTACCCAGGCAGTAACCCTCGCCTTACAGTGTTTGGTTTCTGTATGTGCAATTTCCATTGGAGTTACATTCTCTACGGGTTTCCTATCATTTGTTGCCATTATACTCGGCATCCTTGGTCTTGCTAACACCTTATACGTTCACCGCCCCAACATTCACAAACCATGACAGTCACTACCTACCTGTATCCACCCGGAACCACACCGGAAGCAATCGAAGCTTTCCGCACCATGTTCGGACAAACCCCCGAAGGTGATATTCGCTTGGGTTCAACTTTTGAGACCTTTCTCAAAGGCTTCGTCTCAGGGAGAATGGCAATCTACCAAAAACTCTCTGATGAAATTGAAGATTTAAGTGATAGACTGCGGGATGTTGAACGATTCAGGGATGCTACCGCAAGTTATGATTCATACGGCGATTATGCCAGATTCGTTGGTTGATACAATAATTGATTATCTAGCAGACAAACAAACCATAGCCGCCATGACCGACATTATCCCGCCAACAACCTTTGATACCCGAACCGATACCATTCACTACCCGGACGGTACCATGGAGTCTTTGGCAGAGTACCAAAAACGCAAGTCCCAGTTTGAATACATCCGAAGCCTACAAGATGCCTTAGAGAGAATGAAGGTTCTATACCAGAACCCAGGTTGCCTCACTAAGGAAGAATACTACGCTGCAAAGAGAATTATCCAAGAGGAATTTGACTTTTGGGAGGGTAACGTATTCATCGAATATGATGATTGGGGCACCTTCACCCAATAATCGAACTTTAACTAAATAGTAACAATGTCCAAAAAACCAACAGAAAAACTTAAGGAAATTTACAAATTTACAGATTTGACCAATCTTTTGGAAAATGAAAAAAAACACCAATATCGATAAAGTCATTTCTAAACTGCAACAAGCTAAGAGTGAAGGTCACGATAAAATTTTCCTATCAATGAGAGTATGGGGTGACGATTACTATATTGACGATTTACAGTTAAAGGCATGGCATTATGAAGAAGAAACGGATGAAGAATTTGAAGCTCGCGTAGCCGCATGGCAAGATGCCGAAAGAATCAAAAGAGACGAGGCCAAGGAACGAAAGGCTAAAAATGAAGCCAGGGAGAAGAAAGAGTACGAACGACTAAAGAAAAAATGGGGCTCTTGACCATTTATCGGGAATCCAACTAAATGGCATTTATCGGGAATCCAACTAAGTTCTCCTGGGTCTTCCAGCTAGAAGGCAATGTGCGGTTTACCGCCCTTGATTACTAGGTGGGCATACTCTACAATAGTATCGAACCAGAAATCACAACCAGCAATCACAATCAACTATGAGAGAAATTTTAGGCACAATCTCTGTTTTCGCCGTCCTCGGAGCTTTAGCTTGGGCCGGTGCATACCACGATGTCATCTTCCGCTCAGTCTTTGCACCCAAACACGAACAGATTCGCCGCGACACTTATGTTCAGTCTGAGTCCCATGTTAGAGGAACCATCCTCGACCTTCAGAAACGGCAAATTGAATACCTGAAAGAAAAAGACCCAGCAACAAAAGAGGCACTTGTTAGCGTAATTCGCCAAACTGCTTCTCAAGTTCCTTCTGATCTTCTTCCCCCCGACCTTCGTTCCTTTGTTTTTTCCCTTAACCAATGAAATTCTCTAACGCATTTCTCATTCCCGCTGTCACGCTCTGTGGTTTGTCTTTGACCGGATGCCTCGAAACGCGAGAATCCGCCGATGATATTCAACGCAATCAGCAAGAACAACTCAACAAGGAAGCAACTGCTCAGACGGGAATGCCCGCCATTACTCAGTTCACCGAGAGAAAAAATCTTAAGCGTATTCTAGAACTTCGTGATAGAGCAAAGTTTGTAACATACACCTATACCATGGTCCCTGGTACTGGAGAACGCAAGTTTCTCTGTAAGTCATTTGGGTACGGTATCCCTTATGCCACCCAATATACAAATCCCCAAAAGATTGAGAATCCCCCGAATATCCCCGGTCAATTTGTGATCCCCCAATCTGACCCAAATGGTCTCTATTATCCTGCAAGTGCAGATGCAACTTGGGTCCTCTGTGTGAACCCGTCAGGGGGTGAACCTGCCGTGGTTTATGAAGAAAATCGCATTACGGTATCACCGTTTGAACTGCCTAAGTGATTACACCACCTGTTTAAAACACCCCCTCCCAAGATGACCCCCCCAAGACAAAACCATCGAGCGGCAACTCCAGTCCCGAAAGGAGAGAATCACTCGCAATCTCCACCTTTCAATTAAAACGATGCGTGAAGCTTGTGATGACGCTGAAAGGGCAATTAACCGAGACGGTGCTTGTAGCTACTCCATTGAACAAGTTGCTACCGGCCTTACTTGGGGGTTGGCTAATTCTCATTCCTACGTTCGATCTGCGATGAGTGCCCTTAGTGAGGTTAATGCCTTGAAGCTTGAACTTTTCAACCCCTCAGAAACTACCAACCAACAATGACTTCCCCTACCATTCCCACCGCTACCAACAACATCATTTCAATTCGTACCACCATGCAAGCTCCCGGCGCTTTTTTCGGAACCAACGATGTTTCCGGTTATGCTTCAGTATTTGTAATTTATGAAGGCAATCGCAAAGCTCAGATTGGCACCCTCCGCCAACTCGCAGCATCTGAACCTAATTCTCCCTCAGGACTTGGCGCAGCCCGCTGGTTGGCTTCGCAAGGTCTTGCTGCCTGATGGGGGGTTCGATTCTTTGCCCCCTTGATTGACAAACCCACAAAACTCCCAACATATGGCTCAGTTACAAGACAATCTGAATGTTCTGCTAGACTTTTACTATGACTTAAATGAAGTCAGGTTTAAGCTAGGTGACAATATCCGCACTCCTCACGCATGGGATGAAGCGGCTGGCAATCATGTACCCTTATTTGAAGCAACCCCTCAAATACCCATGGAGCCAGAAATCTTAGAAATGAGAAGCAAGATACATGACTTCTTTAAATCTAGCGAAAGATTTTTTTGGTTGGATGGTGAGGGGGCTGTACAAAAGGGGTTAAACCCAAGCCTCTCCTATGGCGAACTAAGCCCTTTCCTCTTCGGAGATTGTTCTAACCTCAGCGGAACGATCAACCCCGGGCTTATTGGTGATGTGAGTTATTTGACAGGTGAGATAAACTCCGATCTTAGGGGAAGAATCTTGCCATCATTGATGGGGGATGTTTCGAATTTGTACGGCAATATGGGTTTAGGTATTGACCCATGGGGGCGCTTATCCGGTAATCTTAATAAAGACTTAACCGGGGACTTGAGTGGCGTTAAAGGGATGATTAACCCTAAATTAACAGGTGACCTATCGGGAGTTTTAGGGACCATTAACCCGGGTTTAGTTGGTGATTGTTCCAATCTGACGGGATTTATTTCTGGCCTAACTGGCAATTGCACTGGTTTATACGGGAGAGTAATTAACTTAATTGGGGACTGCTCTAACTTAATTGGGGACTGCACAGGAGTAGAAGGCGATTGTACGGGCGCATCAGGTAATTTAGATAACATCCCCCTTGATCTAAAGCCCACCAGACTTGAATATGTGCTCAATAAACTTAACCACCCGCCACTTTGAGTGGTAGGGTATCGCCATCTCACAAATTCCCCACCCAAATTGGACCTAACCCGATGCTAACGATTATCGACAGCAACCTACTCACAATGGCAGACAATGGCGACTTCAACATTATTTGCCACGGGGCCAATTGCTTCCATAAAATGGCTAGCGGAATTGCGGGGCAAATTGTGAAGAAGTGGCCAGAAGTTGCTGCCGCCGATAGGCAAACTGAGTATGGCTCCCGGAGTAAACTAGGGACCTTCTCAGAGGTCGGTGTTGTGGGGGCAAATGGTTGTAGCTTTACGGTTATCAACGCCTACACCCAGTTTACATACGGGCGTGGCAAAGACATATTCGAATACGCAGCCTTTGAAACTTTTCTCAATAGGCTGTATGCTAAGGTATGTCGCCAGGGTTTACCCCCTGAAAAAAGAATCCCTGTCAGAATCGGATTCCCGATGATTGGGTGTGGTCTAGCTGGTGGGGACCCTGATAGGGTTCTCGCCATTTTGAACAAGTTCGCTAAGGACTTGGGAGACATGGGGGAGGTGACTGTCGTTACCCTGGCAAGGGGTTGACTTTGACAACCAACGTGCTATAATGGTCTCGGATATTGACTCCAACCGGAGTCAAACCACGGGGTTGAGCCGCAAGGCAATAACCCAGATATAAGTTGATACAGCTTCCCTTGTATCTGACACACAAAACAATCAACTTGAGAGAAGAAAAATGACAACCTTTTTGAACGCACTTGAAAACAAACTAAATACCCAGTCTAATATCACCACGACCGCAAATGGAGCGAAGGCTTACAAGTCCACAGGTTCCAAGAATCTAGACCTTTTCGGAAAAATCGCAGCTTGCCGTGATAATGTGAATGCGGCCACT